>Ga0208496_1000587_pt1 | contig 13297 bp, 12 predicted proteins | sample CryBogmetaGMA2M_FD_184552 | JGI IMG/M metagenome (GOLD analysis project Ga0208496, IMG submission 184552) | Freshwater microbial communities from Crystal Bog, Wisconsin, USA - MA2M (SPAdes) | ecosystem: Environmental > Aquatic > Freshwater > Lake | place: Crystal Bog, Wisconsin, USA | collected... | reverse complement strand
GCCGTCAAAGTGCTTGATGGGCGCTTGCGATGGCCTGTGCCAAGCAGCTTGCCCAAAACTCTCCCAGGGCAAAAAGTACGCTCTATCGATAGAAGGGGAAAATACTTACTCATTGAGTTAGATGCAGGTCATTTATTGATTCATTTGGGCATGACCGGTACCTTACGAGTTTTACCCAGTTCTGAGCCCTTAAAGATTCATGATCGGGTTACTTTCGAATTTAGCAAAATTAGCTTGCGCTTGCATGACCCAAGAAAATTTGGGGCTGTCTTATGGCACCCTAAATCAAAAGGTCCTGTTGAGAAAAATGCGCTTTTACAAAAGCTTGGGGTTGAGCCTTTTTCGCCCGAATTTTCTGGTGAGCTTGGTGCCGATATTTTGTATCGGTCATCTCGCAAGAGAAGTGTTGCCGTAAAACAATTTTTGCTAGCCGGTCAAGCGGTCGTCGGGGTTGGCAACATCTATTGTTCAGAAAGTTTATTTGAAGCTGGAATTCATCCGGCAAAGGCTGCCGGTAAACTCACGCGCCCGCAGTGCGACAAACTGGCGAAAGCTGTGAGATTAATTTTGAAAAAGGCAATTGCTGCCGGAGGCAGTTCTTTGAAAGATTTTGTAAATAGTGAGGGTGATCCTGGCCACTTTATGGTGCAAACCAAAGTCTATGATCGCAAGGGACTGCCTTGCAAGATCTGCAAAACCCCAATTTCTCAAATTGTGCAGGGCCAACGCTCTACTTATTTTTGCCCTCAATGTCAAAAGCGCTGATCAATTCCTTTGCAAAAAAACTGATTGCTTGGCATGGTGTTAGTGGTCGATCGGGCTTACCATGGCAAAGTAATCGCGATCCCTATGCAGTTTGGGTTTCTGAAATCATGCTGCAGCAAACTCAAGTAGCGACTGTTTTGGAGCGCTATCCTCGTTTTATGAAGCGTTTTCCAACAGTAAAAAAATTGGCAAATGCTCACATCGACGAGGTATTAGCAGAGTGGGCAGGTTTAGGGTATTACTCACGTGCGCGCAACTTATATACTTGTGCCCAGCAAGTAATGACTGAATTTGCAGGCAAGTTTCCAAGCGATCCAATCTTGCTTGAAACTTTAAAAGGTATTGGAAGGTCTACTGCTGGAGCAATAGCAGCATTTGCTTTTGATGAGCGCGCTCCAATTTTGGACGCTAATGTTAAGCGTATTCTGGCGCGCTTATTCGCAATCAATGGCGCGCCGCAAGATAAGGCGGTGAATGATCTTCTCTGGACCTTAGCGGCAGATTTGTTGCCAAAAGATCCTCAAGATATGCCGATATATACGCAGGCATTAATGGATTTTGGTGCGACGTGGTGTACTTCACGCAAACCAGTCTGTTTGAGTTCCGAGAGAAAATGCCCTTTTGCAAAAGATTGTCAGGCCAATTTAAGTGGTCAAATACTTCTCTTTCCACAGAGGACGGTGAAAGCAAAGTCGCCTGAGTTTGATTGCGACATGCTATTGATACGCAGCGGTAATTCAGTGCTGCTGCAAAAAAGATCTGATAAAGCCATATGGGGTGGGCTTTGGTCTTTGCCTGAATCGGAATGGAGCCCTAAAAATATGGGTGCAAACAGTGGTGGGATTGATCTAAACAATTTATTTACTGTTGCGCTACCCAATGAAAAATCAGCAACATTAATGAAGTCTTGCAAAGCAGTTCAGAAGTTGACTGAAATCAAGCATGTGTTTACGCATCGACGCTTATGGATGCATATTTGGTTAGCAAATACATCGAAAGAGTGGGTTCTTTCTATCCCCAATCTGAAGTGGGTACCCTTAAATCAATTAGGGCGCTACGGCTTACCGCAACCGATTAAGATTTTGCTGCAGGGCTTGAGTCAAGCTCGCGGTGACGATCTAAAAAATTAAGCTGTAATTCAATTAGGTCTTTTTGGGCGCGAAAGTGTTCACTAATTCTATTAACGAGATATACCGAGCGATGTTGCCCACCAGTACATCCAATGGCTACAGTTAAATAGCTGCGTCCATCTGCAATGTAGTGCGGTAACCACCTGTCAATAAAGTGGGTGATGTCAGTTTCCATACTCACCACTTCCGGAATTTTTTCTAAAAACTCTTTCACTGGCTTATCGTTTCCAGTTAATGGCCTGAGTGCCTTGTCGTAATGCGGGTTAGGTAGGCAACGGACATCAAAGACTAAATCCGCTTCGCTTGGAACCCCTTTTTTAAAGCCGAAAGATTCAAAGACCACGGTTAGCCCCGTAGGTTTATCTTTCAATAGATCCTGAATCCAAGAACGCAGCGCATGAGCTGGTATGTTACTGGTATCTATGCTGTGTGCCTGTGCTCTTAATGGCTCGAGCAAGTTACGCTCTTTGTCAATAGCCTCAATCAGTGTGGCCGATTGAGATTGCTTGGCGTTGGTTGACAGTGGATGGCGGCGACGTGTTTCAGAAAAGCGCTGAATCAGAGTATTGGTATCAGCGTTTAGAAAAACAACCCGCACCTGATGGTTCTTACGCAAGCTCTCAAGAATCGATGGCAGGTTTGCAATCGATTGCCCGCGACGTGCATCAATGGCTACTGCAATACGCTCACTTTTTTCTTGTTCTAGCGTATTAATCAGACTTTCTAGAAGCGAGACGGGTAAATTGTCTACACAATCGTAACCAGCATCCTCGAATGCTCTCAGGGCTACTGATTTACCTGAGCCAGAGATTCCGGTAATCAGATTAATCTGCATGACTTAAAGCAGGCGTCCTTGTGATTTTGTGGCGTCGGACTCTGCATTCATCTGCAGGCGTTGACGCTCAATAAACTCTTTCAGGGTATCGATGCCACGCAATTGCAAAATTGTATTTCGAACGGCTGCCTCTACCAATACAGCTAGGTTGCGACCTGCTGCCACTTGAATTTTGACAGTGCGAATGGGGATGCCCAAGACATCAATATGTTGCGCCTCTAATGGCAGCCTCTCAAATTCACCATCAGTTCTTCTGACCAACTGAACAATGAGACGAAGCTTTAACTTGCGCCGCACAGCGGTTTCACCAAAGATGGTGCGAATATCAAGTAGCCCTAGGCCACGAACTTCAAGAAGGTTACGCAAAATGACCGGGCAACGGCCTTCGATATAGTCTGGCCCCAGCCGCGCAAAATCCACTGCATCATCCGCCACAAGACCATGTCCACGAGAGATGAGCTCTAGCCCCAACTCGCTTTTGCCTAAGCCAGACTCACCGGTGAGAAGTACGCCCAAGCCAAGAATGTCCATAAAAACACCATGCATGGTGATTTGGGGTGCACCAATTTTGGTTAAGTACGTGCGTAGGTGATCAATGACCTCGGCTGCTGATATGGCCGTGGTAAAGAGTGGTGTAGAGGTTCTCTGGCAATACAGCTGTAGTTCTGGATCGGCCGACTTGCCATCGGCAACAATGACGCACGGTGGAGTCTTGGAGATAAGGCTGGAAATCTGCTCTTGTTTTTGCTCGGGCTCAAGAGCTGCATGGTAATCCACTTCTTGTTCACCAAAGATTTGAATGCGACTTGGGTGAATCAGGTTTAAGTGACCCACGAGGTCTGAGCTGGCTGCTGCTGCTTTAACAGCTTCTGGTGGAAATGTACGATCCGCGCCTTCAAGACCGCCAATCCAAGATAGCTTTAGATCTGAAACGTTGTCATCAAAAATCTGCTGAGCAGTTACTCCATCTAGGAGCAAGGGCTGAGTCATTTTGGTAAACCCCACTGCTGTAGTAGCTCACATACCTTGGCGGGGTCAGATACCGTAGATAAGAGATTGCGGGCATCCGTATCAGATAAAAGCTGGGCTATAGAGGATAGGATTTCTAAATGCTGTTGAGTTGCCTTTTCGGGAACCAACAAAAATATTAACGTTGATACGGGCTCACCATCCGGAGCTGCAAATTCAATTGGCTCCTTCAATCTCATCATAGCTGCAGTTGGTTGCTTAAGACCTTTCACTCGTCCATGAGGAATAGCCACCCCAGCGCCTAAGGCTGTTGAGCCTAATTCTTCACGAGCATTTAAAAATCCTACGACCACATCTGAGTCGATTCCAATTCGTTTGGCAAATAGTTCCCCAGCGGCTGCAAAGGCATCAGCCCTGTTTTTAGCAGGATTGTCTAATGCAATGCAGTCGAGGGTGAAAAGATTAGTCAGGGCATTCATGTGAATTGATTATAGGTGTCCTGACACGTAAGATTACTCAAAATGTTTTTCGTGATGATGATCTTGAATCTTTTCTTTGTGTTTTACGACTTGGCGCTCGAGTTTGTCGACCACCGCATCCATTGCGTGATACAGGTCGGCATTGTGAGCTTCGGCAAATAAGTCTTTACCTTTGAGATGAATCGTAATTTCGGCGCTTTGACGTAGATCCTTTTCTTTAGCCTTATCCACCACCAGAAAGGCGGAGGCGTCGATGACATGATCAAAGTGCTTGCGAATTTTAGCTAACCCGGCCTCAAGGTGTGAGCGCATGGCTGGGGTAACTTCTACATGACGGCTATTGATTTTCAAATTCATCAGCAACTCCTTTTATAGATGCATGCGCATGGTCATACTTGGGGTGCGCAGCAAGCCCCTGAATCTTTTTGAGCTGTTTTTTTTGGAAATTGAACCATGAGACTCCAGCGTATCAGCGAATTTGCTGAAAACCAAGAGGGAAATGCAATTTTTATTACTTATACGGACAGATGCCTTGTCTAGCTTACATTCGGAAGTTTTCACCCAGATAGACCCTACGAACAGCATCGTTTTGAATGATCTGGTCTGGCTTACCTTCGGCTAATACACTGCCCTCGCTGATGATGTAGGCATGATCGCATATGCCTAGCGTTTCACGAACATTGTGGTCGGTGATGAGAACGCCAATTTGGCGATCCCTTAAGAAGCGCACAATCCGTTGAATTTCCCCAACCGCAATAGGGTCAACTCCAGCAAAAGGTTCGTCAAGTAGGATGAACTTTGGCTGAGAGGCCAAAGCCCTAGCAATTTCTACGCGTCGTCGCTCTCCCCCTGAAAGCGAGAGGGCGGGGTTATTGCGAAGATGACTAATTTGAAGTTCGCCCAAGAGTTCATCTAAACGCTGAGCAATTTCCACTTTGGATAATGGTTTACCACCCTGCACTTGCAACTCCAAAACAGCCTGGATATTTTCAGCTACATTTAGCTTTCTGAAGACGGAAGCTTCTTGGGGTAAGTAAGACAGACCCATGCGGGCGCGCTCATGAATTGGTAAATGGGTGATATCAGTTCCGTCCAAAACGATATTTCCACCATCCAGTGGGACAAGGCCAACAATCATATAAAACGAGGTTGTTTTGCCCGCACCATTAGGGCCTAGCAAGCCTACTACTTCGCCGCATTTCACTTGAATAGAAACGTCACGAACAACTGTTCTGGAGCCGTAACGTTTTTGAAGGTTGTGGGCAGTCAGTACTGCTGGATCGTTGGTCTGAGCTAAATCCGCTGTCATTTATCTAGTGTAGCTTTTCGTCTTGGTGAAAGGATTGCTCTTGCCAAAGGTAAATCCTCGGGTTTTGCATCTGGAGGTGGAATGACCCGATAGTACTGCTTCACATCATCGTACTCAATTTTCCAGCCGCGTAATTGATCAATCATTTGCATATTTAGCAAGCGCTTTAAGCTGGCATCACCAGTCACTGTCAGTATTTCAGTTTTGGCGTTATAGCTTACTTGGGTACCATTACCCTGCATAAACTCATCTGCCAGACCTTCACGACGTTGTCTAAAGCTTGCGGTCACGTCAGGCAATCCTTTGACGTCTACATACTCATAGCCTTCTGGATCTACTTTGATGTGACCGTCATCGCCGGTAACCACGATGCTACCTTTAATCAGCAATACTTGACCCTTCAAGTCATAGATTTGCTGTACGTCATTTACGGAAACTTGTTCGGCCTCTAGGATGATGGGTTTATCTTGGTCGGCTTTCTCGGCTTGAGCAATGCTGGTGCCAAGCATTCCTAGGACGAATAAGCTTGTAATGGTGGTAATGCGAATAAGCATGCTCATGACATTCATTTTATTCGGCTGTCCGAGGCCCACGTTCAATGCGACCTTTTACTTGCCCGGAAAGTGTCATGCTTTGTTCGATATTATTAAAAATTCCACCATCAGTAGATTGCATAACAGACATGCCTTGCTGAAGCGTGATTGGTTTATCAGTTTCAATAATGTCATCATTAATTAAAACTTTGTAATAGTTTGAGGTGGCTAACATACGGGCGCTTGCAGGCCCAGTAGCAGTGGCAGCCTGGGCTGGGCGGAAGATAGAGGCATTCCCAATCAGATCCAAAATGGTGAGGTCACCGTTAAGATGCCCAGTATCCGCTTTAACAGTAACCGGTGCCTTATCGGGCTGAAAAAGACGCATTCGTGGCACTTCGATGTCGATTGAGGCGTCGTCGTCGTAGTGCGTTACTTTGTTTCCTAGTATGCGGTACTTGGTGCTACCCATTTCGTTGAGTGCTGAGAGAGCACCATTTGTAATGATGTAATCAGGCTCATGGAGGCGAACACGCTCCAATATAGATTTTTCGGCGGGTTGATTTTTCTGCACCATCCAAAAAGTAGCTAAGGTCAAGCCGCCCATCAGTATCAATGGCGTTAAGCGCAATAGAGTGCGCCCAAGTCCTAATTTGATTTGCTGAGGATTAAATTGCATTGCTTAGTTACGCGCTTGATTTAGAAGTTCGCTGTAACGATTTTGCGCTTTGAGGATAAGATCGCACGCTTCTCTGACTGCGCCATGGCCTCCTGGTAAGGAAGTAACAAAATGGGCAAATTCTTTTACTGCCTCATGCCCTTGTGCCGGGCAAATTCTCAAGCCAGCATTTTTCATCATTTGAAAATCTGGCCAATCATCACCCATGACTGCACAGTCAATTGCAGAAAGCCCCAATGATTTCAGTATTTGCTCAAGGGCAATCGCTTTATTCTCAACACCCATATGCACCAGTTGAATTCCAAGTTCTTCGCTGCGAGCCAAAACCATTTTGGAAGTTCTGCCGGTGATGATAGCGGTTGAAATTCCACATTGCTGCAATAGTTTGATGCCAAGACCATCTTGGATATCGAATGCCTTGAGTGATTCTTTGCCGTCAGCGCCAATCCAAACCTGTCCATTGGTGAGGACACCATCAACATCTAAAACCAACAGTTTCACCTGAGTGGCACGATCCCACGCTTGGGGATATTGAGTTAGTGGGTTCGTCTTGTGGGCATTGAAAGCGTTAGGCATAAAAGTTCAATTCAGTTTGCTTGCAGGGTTAAATGACTTTTGCTGCAAATAAGTCGTGCAGATTGAGTGCGCCCAGCAAATGACCGTCACGATCTGTGACCACTAAATGGTTGATGCGGTGCTTTTCCATCATCTCAATTGCCTCTTCTGCAATCAGCTCTGGGGGGATGGTGCGCGGATCGGCTGTGGTTGCACTTTCAAGCTTAATGCCATCAAGATTTGTGGTTTTTTCCAAAAGACGGCGCAAGTCACCATCAGTCAGAATCCCAAATACTTTTTGTTTTGCATCCAGAATGACGACCATACCCATGCGTTTCGAAGTCATCTCCAATAAAGCAGCCTGCAGAGATGAATCGATCGAAATCTTCGGAGTGTCGTCAAAGCTACGCATGACTTCGCTAACATGCATTAATTGTTTGCGACCAAGTCTACCGCCAGGATGTGAGCGAATAAAATCTTCCGCCTGAAATCCGCGAGCATCTAATAAGGCAACAGCTAATGCATCACCCATCGCGAGTGCAGCAGTAGTACTAGTGGTTGGGGCAAGATTTAATGGACAAGCCTCTTTTTCAACGCTGGTATCTAAATGAGCGTCCGCTAATTTAGCAAGAGAAGAATTTGGTGCGCCAGTTAATGCGATTAACTTAGCGCCGGTTCGTTTGACAATCGGAACGATAGTGAGTAACTCGTCTGTTTCACCAGAATTGGAAAGGGCAACAAAAACATCATCTCTAGTCACCATGCCCAAATCACCATGACTTGCTTCTGCAGGATGTACGAAAAAAGCTGGGGATCCTGTTGAGGCAAAAGTAGCAGCTATTTTTCGAGCAATATGCCCTGATTTGCCGATTCCGGAAACCACGATACGGCCTTTGCAGCCATCTAAAAGCTCAACGGCTAGCACTAAGGCGTCCGCATTGGCGCCTTCAAGGCGATCACGCATCGTTTGCAGCGCATTAGCCTCAATAGTGAGGGTATCGCGTGCAAGCTTTAGGGTACGTTCACGAGTCTTAGCTATCATCAAGTAAGTATATGCCGTCAGTCCTTCAATTAACCCTCATTCTCTTAGCCTCGGGTGTGGCTGGAGTAGTTATTTTCCGCTATTTTGGTTTACCCCCGATTTTGGGCTATTTGGCCATAGGTGTGCTCATTGGCCCACATGCCCTTGCTGTGGCAAATGATTCGGCTACGGTGAAGTATTTAGCCGAATTTGGTGTGGTTTTCTTGATGTTCTCCATTGGTCTGGAATTTAACCTGCATAAATTGCGGGCCATGCGCACCATCGTATTTGGTCTGGGAGGCAGCCAGGTCATTCTGACAATCTTTTTGGCTGTTCCTGCCAGCTTACTAATGAACTGGATTTACCCTATTTCTTGGCAGGCTGGGATTGCATTGGGCGGTGCACTAGCTATGTCATCCACTGCAATTGTTACAAAGCTCATATCGGATCGGGCTGAACTGGAAACCGAGCACGGTCGCAATGTCGTGGGGATTTTGTTGTTCCAAGATTTAGCGGTGGTCTTCTTATTGATTTTGTTGCCATCCCTTGGAAAAAATCCTACAGATCTTTTTGTGGCGCTTACTGCAGCATCTATCAAAATTACGATTGCTTTGACGCTGATCTTCTTCATCGGTCAAACACTCATGAGCCGCTGGTTTAGGTTGGTTGCAAAATTGCGCTCACAAGAATTATTCATGCTCAATCTATTGTTAATTGTGCTTGGCATGGCGGCGTTAACCGAGCACTTTGGGCTGTCTTTGGCACTCGGCGCTTTTTTAGCTGGCATGTTGATCTCTGAAACACCTTATCGTCATCAAGTGGAAGAGGATGTGAAGCCTTTCCGTGATGTGTTGCTAGGCCTCTTTTTCATTACGATTGGCATGCTGCTCGATTTCAATGTCATTCTCGATCAGTGGATGCTCGTTTTGGCGCTTTTGATTGGCCCTCTGATCTTCAAGTTTGGCCTCATCGCGTTGTTATCGCGGGCTTTTGGCTCCAGTCCCGGCATCTCGATTAGAACTGGCTTGTGCTTGGCTCAGGCCGGTGAATTCGGGTTTGTGTTGCTGCATCAAATCGATGGTTTGGATTTAATTGATCCAACTTTGAGTCAGGCAGTTTTAGCAGCCATGCTGATCTCAATGTTCTGTGCCCCATTTTTAATTGAATATAGTGACCGCATTGCAATGCGTTTCTCCAGCAACGAATGGTTATTGCAATCGCTTGCCTTAACTCGGGTTGCTTCGAAAAGTGTACGCAATGAAAACCACGTAGTTATTTGCGGCTTCGGTCGATCTGGTCAAAGTTTGGCACGTATGCTTGATCAAGAAAAAATTCTTTACATTGCGCTGGATTTAGATCCTGACCGTGTTAAAGAGGCAGCAGCAGCCGGCGACAACGTAGTGTATGGAGATGCTAGTCGAGAAAACTATTTAGTTGCCGCTGGACTCTCTAGAGCAAAAGCAGTGGTGATTACATATGCAGATACTGCTGCAAGCATGCGCGTTCTCCGCCAGGTTGAGCATTTACGTCCGGGAATGACGGTGTTGGTGCGTACAAGAGATGACGCGGATATTGCTAAGCTTCAAGCAGCTGGTGCTACCGAGGTTGTTCCTGAACTCATTGAAGGCAGCCTGATGATTGCCTCCCACGTGTTACTCATCATGGGTGTCCCTATGCGCAAAGTGGTGCGACGCATAACAACCGCGCGTGAAGAGCGTTATAGCTTGCTCAGGGGCTACTTCCGCGGATCGGCGGATGATGACTTTGGTTCCAATGAGTCATGGCGCTTGCATTCAGTCACTTTATTGCCGAAGTCTCAAGCAGTGGGCCAAACTCTTGGAGAGTTAGATCTCGACTTAGATGGGGTGAGTGTCCAGGCAGTGCGTCGCAAGGGACGTAATGCCGATTATGTAAAGCTAGAGCCCAGCACCGATCTGCGGCTTGAGGCTAATGATATTTTGGTGATCTCAGGTAATTCAGAGGCAATCGATTTGGCTGAAGCTAAATTACTCTGAGATCAGACATCTATTATTTTGGCTTTAAATTTACCTTTTCTTCTTGCTAGGCGCAGAAGCTTTGCGCGTCAGAAGTGGTGCCAAATAGTGGCCTGTAAAACTCACGTCATTCTTGGCAACCTCTTCAGGTGTTCCTGTAGCAATGATCTGTCCACCTCCAGCGCCACCTTTAGGCCCTAAATCAATAAGCCAATCGGCAGTTTTGATCACATCCAAATTGTGTTCAATGATGACAATTGTATTGCCCTGTTTTTTGAGTGTTTGAATAACAGTTAGCAATAGCTGGATGTCATGGAAGTGCAAGCCGGTGGTTGGTTCATCTAAGATGTATAAAGTTCTGCCAGTGTCACGCTTGGAAAGCTCAAGAGAAAGTTTGACCCGCTGCGCCTCTCCACCAGACAAGGTCGTAGCGCTTTGCCCGAGCTTCACATAACCTAGACCTACATCTAGTAAGGTCTTGAGTTTGCGCTTGACAACCGGAACTGCCTCAAAGAATTCATGAGCTTGTTCGATGGTCATCGAAAGCACCTCATGAATATTTTTTCCTTTGTAGCGAATATCCAAAGTCTCGCGGTTGTAACGCTTGCCATGACAGACATCACAAGGCACATATACGTCAGGCAAAAAATGCATTTCTACTTTCAGAACGCCATCACCTTCGCAAGAATCACAGCGCCCACCCTTAACGTTAAAGGAGAAGCGGCCAGCTTCGTAACCGCGCTCGCGTGACGCAGGAACACCAGCGAAGAGCTCTCTAATGGGAGTAAACAGGCCGGTGTAGGTCGCTGGGTTAGAGCGCGGTGTTCTGCCAATAGGCGATTGGTCAACGCTAATGACTTTATCAAAGTGCTCTAAACCTTTGATCGCATCATGGGCTGCAGGCTCTGCATTAGATCCATAGAGATGCTGAGCAACAGCGTGATGCAACGTATCATTAATCAGGGTTGATTTACCAGACCCAGATACTCCGGTAACGCAAGTTAAGAGTCCAACAGGAATCTTTGCATGAACCGATTGCAGGTTATTGCCACGAGCACCGATGATTTCTAGGAAACGATCATTTACCGGAATGCGTTTTTCTGGAACTGCGATTGCTTCACGTCCAGAGAGGTACGCACCAGTAAGAGATTTTGTATTTGCTTCTACTTCTGCTGGAGTGCCTTGAGCAACAATCTCACCACCATGAACCCCTGCGCCAGGGCCGATGTCGATCACCCAGTCAGAGGCGCGAATCATGTCTTCATCATGTTCAACTACCAAGACACTATTGCCTAAATCACGCAAGTGCTTGAGAGTGCCAATCAGTCGATCATTATCGCGTTGATGTAGACCAATAGAGGGCTCATCTAAGACGTACATGACCCCAGTTAAGCCAGAGCCAATCTGGCTTGCGAGGCGAATACGTTGAGCTTCGCCACCAGAGAGTGTATCGGCGCTGCGCTCTAATGATAGGTAATCCAAGCCTACGTCATTGAGGAAGCGTAGGCGTGCGCTGATCTCTTTCACAATCTTGTCAGCAATCTCTCGTTTTGCACCTTTGAGTTCAAGCGCCTCAAAATATTCTTTCGCTTCTTTCAGAGGCAGAGCACTGATTTCGTAAATAGCGCGTGATTGTTTCTTTTCTCCAACCTTGACAAAACGTGCTTCTTTGCGCAAACGACTACCATTACATTCTGGACAGGTTTGAACATTTTGATAGCGAGATAACTCCTCGCGTACGGTCATAGAATCCGTTTCGCGATAGCGTCTTTCAAAGTTTGCAACGATGCCTTCGAAAGCATGTTCGCGAATACTGTTTTTGCCTCGCTCGTTGATATATTCAAAAGGAATAGTGACATCACCAGAACCTAAGAGAATTAAATCTTGTTGTTTCTTGTTTAGTGTTTCAAATGGCTTTTCCACGTCAAAGCCGCCATGTTTGGCAAGGGTTTGAAGTAGTTTGAAGTAAAACTGATTGCGACGATCCCAGCCTTTAATAGCGCCAGAGGCAAGTGATAAATCTGGGTGGGCAACAATACGCTTTGGATCAAAGAAAGATTGGTGACCAAGACCATCACAAGATGGGCATGCACCCATCGGATTGTTAAATGAGAAGAGACGCGGTTCTAATTCTTGTAAAGAGTAAGAGCAAACTGGGCAAGCAAACTTGCTTGAGAAAATCATCTCTTTGCCGGTATCCATATCCACAATCATGGCCTTACCATCGGCTAGACGTAAGGCTGTTTCAAAAGACTCTGCCAAACGTTGCTGAATATCTGGGCGTACCTTAATGCGATCAACGACTACTTCAATCGAATGTTTGTCATTTTTCTTGAGGGTGGGTAATTGATCAACTTCAAAAATTTCTGCCTTGGCTGCATTTGCAGTGCCGCCACCAGAGCGCACTCTGAAGCGCACAAAGCCTTGCGCCTGGAGGTCCTGGAAGAGATCCACAAATTCACCTTTGCGCTCACTCACTACTGGGGCCAAAATCATGAGCTTCGTATCTTCGGGCATCGACAACACGGTATCGACCATTTGAGAAACGCTCTGAGCTTCCAGTGGAAGATCGTGATCCGGGCAATGCGGTGTTCCTGCGCGTGCAAATAACAAACGCAAGTAATCGTGAATTTCAGTAACGGTCCCTACTGTAGATCTTGGATTGTGACTGGTGGCTTTCTGCTCAATCGAAATTGCTGGTGATAGTCCTTCAATCGTGTCGACATCGGGCTTTTCCATAAGTTGTAAAAACTGACGCGCATACGCTGACAGAGACTCAACATAGCGACGTTGACCTTCAGCATATAGAGTGTCAAAAGCCAGTGAGCTTTTTCCTGAACCCGATAAGCCAGTAAGGACAACAAGTTTCTCTCTAGGAATGTCTAGATTGATGTTTTTGAGGTTGTGGGTGCGGGCACCGCGGATCTTGATTTCGTTATTCATGATTTTTTAGCGTAACTTGTTAATATAGCTCTTTCCCATGAATCCTTCTGAACTTCGCTCTACTCTGGCCTTAGCAGGCATCTTT
>Ga0208496_1000585_pt1 | contig 13301 bp, 11 predicted proteins | sample CryBogmetaGMA2M_FD_184552 | JGI IMG/M metagenome (GOLD analysis project Ga0208496, IMG submission 184552) | Freshwater microbial communities from Crystal Bog, Wisconsin, USA - MA2M (SPAdes) | ecosystem: Environmental > Aquatic > Freshwater > Lake | place: Crystal Bog, Wisconsin, USA | collected... | reverse complement strand
GAAGACCGATGGAACACGCGCCGATTTGGAAGGTCAGCAAAGGCCGCTAACTATGGCCGATGCCTATTGGGGAGAAGCGGAGACCAGCAGCCTGAAATTCGAGACCGATTTGGTCATCGCCAAACAATGCACCGATGTCCATGTCATCGGCCATGCCTATGCGAAACACAACAAACCGTGTCGTCAGTGGCGGGTCGGCCTACAAATAGGCGAAATGTCAAAACAACTCAATGTCACTGGCCCACGCCATTGGCAGTATGAGTCGAAGCAGTGGAAACTTGGTGAACCTGAACCCGTTTTGGCTGTGCCGCTTCGCTACGAACTAGCCTATGGTGGTCGTTATGTCAATGAAGATGCTGAAATTGTAGTCTATCGACAAAATCCGATTGGCATCGGTTTTGTGGATGCCAAGCAATTGCAAACCGACCAAGTCTATCCCGCCCCGCAATTTGCAAGTATTGACCGGGACAAAGCCCTTCACAACATTCAAGACCGGCAACTTACTGAGGGTTTCGGGCCGCTCTCGCGTTGGTGGGAACCTCGCGTCAATTTTGCGGGCACTTACGATGACGAATGGCTAAAAACCGGCTGGCCTTTTTTACCCGATGACTTCGACTTTGCATTTTACAACAGTGCTCCCAAAAGTTTGCAAGCCGATGGCTACCTCCAAGGGGATGAAGCATTGGTCTTGACCGGCTTGCTGCCAGAAGCCAGTGTAGTGGCGACCGCTTTAGGTGGCTACCTGCCCCTATGCGTAGTGGAAGACGACGATAACGCCTTGCACAAGCTGTTTCCGCGTCTCGACAGCATCACCGTCGACACCGATGAACGGCTGATTTATCAGACTTGGCGTTTAACTTTGCCACGCGACTTTGCGGCCCGGCACATCGTGATGGGGGCCATGGTGCCACCCCCGGACAATTGCGGCAACAGTCAACTGAAGCCCCTGCCACCCAACGGCGCAGGGTATGGCTGAGAAGCACATTGCCGACGGCGAACCGTCGTTCAAGGCGGCCTCTGTCGCCCCTGACGTATGCTTGGTAGGCGGCAGTGCCGTTCCATTTGATAGTTTTCAAGATTTATCGCACGAAAAAGACTATGTATCCACGGTCAAAGCCCGTGGCGAGCATGTACTGACCGTAGGATCAGTGATTGCCGGTACACAGGGCAATGCGGGCAGCGGCGTTGTCTCCGGCACCTCCTTAGGTAGCGGCGATTGCAAAATCACCAGCGGGGCCGATAGCGTGAAGGCGGAAGGCAAACCCGTGGCCCGCCATCTGTCCGACGTGTCCATGAACAATGGCAACACCCCAGGCAAACTGTACACGATGGCCTCCGCGCCCAACGGCATCATTCAAGATAACAAGCAGCCCTGCAATAATCCGCCGAAGCGCTCGGAGTTTCTTGACAAGCTTGAAGCGTTGAAGAAAGACTTGGAAGATGACATCGCCAATGCAAAGCCACTTGACAAGTATGCGGCTCCTTACTTTAACAATGCAGACGAGTATTCACAAAAACTTATCGACAGTATCCGTCCCGGTCAGGATAGTTTGGAAGTCACCCAAGGTGCTGCGGAAGTGGCGCGTGGGGCCTTAGGTTTTGGGAAAGATTTTGGGCTAGGTTTAGGCAAGCTATTCGTTGAAGTCATTCAGCTAAATCTTGTGACACAGTTGGAAACAGGGTTAGAACAAGGTATCAGTGCCGCGATTCTTGCCGAAAATATCCGCCTAGGCAATGTTTGCGGGGAACTGATAAAGCAGCAAGCCCTGGCGGCGGGAAAGGAAATTGCCAAACCAGTGACCGAGCCTTGGGTGCGCGGCGATCATATCGAAGCGGTAACGCGTGGGGTCCTTGAAGTTGGGGCGATTCTTGCGCCGCTTACCAAAATAGGGAAACTGGGTAAGGTTGGCGAGGGGGAAGTGGCGGCAAAACCCCTTCCAAAGAAATCTGAGGCGGCAGAACCCCCTCCCAAGAAATCAGATGGTACTAATATTAAGGCCAAATATGGTGAAAAAGTGGCCCATGATAAAATGCTTAAAAAGGGGTATAAACCTGTTGGAAATACCGATGGTATATACAAACCTGGAAGGCAAGGCATTGACGGAATATATAAAGACCCGCAGGGAAATTATATTATTACTGAAGCCAAGTACGGGTCTGGTAAATTAGGCGAAACTGCGGACGGTCTGCAAATGAGCGATACGTGGCTGAATGACAGGCGGCTTATTGATAAGGTTGGCCTAGAAGAAGCTGATGCAATCAGACAAGCCATAAACAACGGCAACGTTGAAAAATGGTTAATTCAGATAGGTGAAGATGGTTCAACCAGTATGGTGAAGCTTGATGGTGCCGGTAAACCAATTGGTAACTTCACTCCGTTCTAAACTCAATTACTTATGGGGTAAAAAATGAGAGACACAATGCAAACAATAGATTATTTCGATAAAGGCATTGCTTTTAGACAAAAAACCATTGACAGGGATAAAGATTCCGTAAATAGCTTACCTCTGCCTAAGGGCAGGGCATCCAGCGTCCATAGCTTATGCGAGCGCTCCGTTATGCTTTGTATTCAACGCTATAGTCGGGGCGACGCCATAGCGGAAATCAAGCAAAGCGTGACGCAAATGGCGCAGATATTTGGGCTGCGTTACAAGACAATATTAAGTATTGATCTGGATAAAGGCGTACGAGAGATGTGGGAAAATCTGACACTAACTCAACTCTACGACAACCTCACATGTCTGACTTTTATAGTGAGCCTGCGTTATCCTGCAGACGATAAAGCCGACGTATTGAAATGGATTGGTCATGAGGGAGAGGATGGTTTGCTTGACCGCGTGGCCGTTCAGCTAGGCGAGGAGTCACGGCGTATTGCCGAAACATCCAAATATGTCGATGTTTATGACGCACTCATTGCGGTGATTGATGCCGCTACGGAAGATCGCTCTTTATTACTCAAAAACTATGTTGAAAGCTGGTATAAACGCATGAAAATTATCAGTTGGCACGGTAATCATAAAGGCGAAGCCTATGTTGGCTACTGGTGCTTTGAAGCAGCACTAGTTGCCATGTTGTGGAATATAGATGATTCGGCATTTGCCAACCACAAAAATTATCCAGCGGATTTGGTTAAATTTTACCGAACAAACCCATGCTGAAACATAGCCAGGTGCGGTGCGCCTAGTAGTGCGCGGTTCTTATGCGTCCGACGCTTTAATATTGGGCAACAAAAAGACGTTGCCTGACATGGCTGGGATTATTTCGATTACGGAAACACTGATTTTAGAGTGCAACAAATAACCGAATTCGCCAATCTTATCGAGAAGATTGGTAACAATGTCCCCCCCCCCCACATTCCCGCGATTATCGAGCAACTCGGCGCAGAAGCCGCTTTCCTGTGGGTTCTACGCCGCCATGCCGTGCATGCGCCGCACTTTAGATTAGAAGCCCTAGTCATGTCAAATTGGACAAGCGCGTGTAGGCCCATCTGGACGGGTTGCGGGGGATGAAGGCTGGCGTCAGTGCGAACTGGCACTGGAAAGCGGCGAGTCCGAGGAGGTATTTGCAGCGGGTCTATTGGCTTTGGACAATCAAGACCCGGCAAAGCTGGCTAAGTTCATGGCCATTGCAGAGGCTTCGGAGGATGCGGCCAAGGCTTTGGTTTCGGCCTTCGGCTGGGTCGGTCCGTCCCGGCTGGTCGGGACGGTGAAGCAGCTTTTGGCTTCGAGTTCAAGCTTCAACCGGCGCATCGGCATCGCCGCCCTTGCGCTACACCGGGCAAATCCTGGAGCCATTCTGGAAAAGTGTGTTTGCGACATGGAAGCACGGTTGTCGCTTCGAATCCCCGCGTTGCGGGCGGCAGGGGAACTGAAGTGCAGAGATTTGCTGCACCCGATTCAAGATTGCTTCCATTCCGAAACCGCTTCCATCCGCTTCTGGGCGGCATGGGCTGCGGTTTTGCTGGGCGACCGGGGGGAATCCTTGGATGTGCTCAAGACCTTCTTGGTGGCCGGTACGGAATTCTACCGGCGTGCCTTGCCCATGCTAGTGCGGGCGATGCCGGTGGCAAGTTCCCATGCCTGGTTGAAGGGCTGGTCACAATCTCCCGAACGGCAGCGGGACTTGATCGCCGGTGTTGGGATGGTGGGCGATCCCCTTTATGCTCCCTGGCTAATTAAACAGATGGATAAACCGGAACTAGCGCGGCTGGCGGTCGAGTCGTTCAGCCTGATTACCGGTGCGGACATCGCCAACGAGGGTTTAGATGGCGACCAGCCCGAAGGGTTCGAGTCCGGGCCGACTGAGAATCCGCAAGACGAAAACGTCGCCATGGATCAGGACGAAAACTTGCCTTGGCCCGACCGCAAGAAAATGCAGGCCTGGTGGGCAGACAAGAAAAACCGCTTCCATCCCGGTATCCGCTATCTGGTGGGTGCGCCCATCTCAGAAGCCCAGTGCATCAAGGTCTTGCGGGAGGGTTTCCAGCGCCAGCGCGCCGCCGCCGCGCTGGAATTGGCCTTGACAAAACCGGACGCGCACCTGTTTGAAGTCCGTGCGCCGGGCTGGCGACAGCAACGTCTGTTGAACCCAAACTGAAGGCCCCGTTCGGGATTGGCCTAACTCGGGATACGGTAAAGCCCCTGCGACTGAATCATCTCAAGCACGGGGTCAGGCAACAGGTAGCGGGGGCTTTTGCCACAGGCAATCAGTTTTCTGATGCCAGTGGCAGAAATGGCAAGCTGGGTTACTTCAAGAAATACAATTTTGCCAAACGGACTGGCTGCAAATTCCCCAGTGTCTGCCATTCGGTTTTCCAGTACAAGGTCCGCAAGTTCGCCCATTAATTCAGGTTCCGATGAGTTTGGACGCCGCATGACAACGAAATTGGCCAGATTGAACAATTCCCCCCAGCGATGCCAGTAGGGGAGGGCTGCAAACGCGTCTATCCCTAAAATTAGGCAAATTGACCGGGAAAGGTTCTCTTCCCGTAAGGATGCCAATGTATCGACCATGTAGGACGGGCCTTCTCTGTCAAGTTCACGCCTATCAATGGAAAACCCCGCGTCCGAATTCTGCAAGGCCAATTCTAGCATCCTTAGCCGTTGCTGAGGACTTGCCCCAGGCGAACCGCGATGGGACGGAATGCGGCAAGGTAGGAAACGCACATCAGATAGCCGCAGGGTGTCCTTCACATCCAGTGCAGTGCGCAAATGTCCGTAATGCACTGGGTCGAAAGTCCCACCGTAGATTCCCAGCATCTTTCAGATTCTCGCCATGGCTTGCCGAACCCGACATCAGTTATGGTCAGTTATCGTTCCTGCCGCCGCTGAAACCATTCTCTTTGCAAAAGTGGATGAAACTAAGCAGGGCAGATGCAGCATCATCTTTGGATAGATAGGGCCCGCCGATGCCCTCACGGGCACGGTAAAACCACTCTTCTTGACCAGGTTGATTGCATTCTCCCTGGAATATACGGTCAATGATGTTAGGCATAGGCTGTATGAGTGTCTCAGAGGATAATTTGGAGAGTTAAACGGTAATGATAAATACTGGCCCATCAAGTTCGTAAGCGTACACTCCCCCCGCTTTTTCTTGGGAGTGCGTCCATCTTGGCCGCCCTCAGTGGGCGACATGCCCACTCTTCCAAGGGGGTGGAGGCTTACTAAAGTTATGTCACCCGACGTAGACACACAATACTATCAATTTATAATGCTATTATGATAGCAGAAATTTGTATAGGAGAATTTAAAGATGTCAGGCAATCGAATTTTATTGGTGGAAGACGAGATTATCTTCGCAGAGATCATCGAAGAGGTTCTTACTGATGGTGGTTTTTCCATCAGGCATGCCGAGGATGGGCAGGAAGCATGGAAGTTTCTGACGGAAGAGCACGACACTGGCTTTGATGCAATTTTGTTGGATAGGCTGATGCCCCGGATGGATGGCATGGAACTGTTGTCCAAAATCAAGGCAAACCCAGAGCTTGACCAAATACCCGTTATCATGGAAACCGCCGCGGGTGATTCAGCTAGCATACAGGAAGGGCTTAATGCCGGTGCCTACTATTATCTAATCAAACCTTTCGAACCCAAGGTTTTGTTAAGCATCGTCAAGGCTGCAGTAACGCAATACCACGACCATCTGGCCATGCAAGACAGCTTGCAACAGGCCCAACGGCCCTTTGCATGCCTCGATAATGGTGTTTTCCGTTTCCAAACCATTGAAGATGGTTGCCTATTGGCCGACTTTTTCGCCCATGCCTGCCCTAAACCCGACAAGGCCATCCTTGGATTGCGGGAGCTGATTATCAACGCGGTGGAACATGGCAATTTGGGTATTACCTACCAGGAAAAAGGAGAATTAATCGATACGGGTCAGATGAGTCAGGAAATCGCAAGGCGATTGGCTTTAGATGAAAACCGGGATAAGCGAGTGGAAGTTGTTTTTGAGCGCAGAAATATCGATTTGGTTTTCACCATCCGCGACCAAGGCCAAGGCTTCGATTGGCAGCGTTACTTGAATTTCGACCCTGAGCGTGTGTTTGATCCCAATGGCAGGGGGATTGCAATGGCGCGCACGACGAGTTTCGACACCCTCGAGTATCAGGGTAACGGCAACACCGTGGTAGCCACGGTAAGGCTTCCAGAGGAAGACATGAACGCAGAGTCCCCCATAGTATGAAAGCGAGTGACAGTCACCGTTCAGTTTCAATAACTTAGGTATGCAGGTGAGTGACGGTTCCCCTTCAATTTCCCCAAGGCAAGTGCCAGCGGTATCTGCGCCAAAAATCCGATCACAGTGGCATCGCCTGGGCTGGGTTTTCATTGCGTTGCTGCCGGTTTTGATTTTAGGTGGCATAGGCGGCTATGCCTTCTTGAAGGCAAGGCAATCCATCAGGGAAGAGGTGCAGCAAAGCCTGACAACCATAGCCGAACAAAAAAAACAACAGATTGAACTTTGGTTGTCAAATATAAGCCAAGACACCGCTATATTCAGTGAAGGTAGTTTCTTGGCCGATATGTTGGGTGCGTGGTTGCAAAATGGGCAAAAGGATGAAGCCTTGAAAAAATCAATATTTACCCGGTTGGGGCAAATTCGCGACAGCCGCCATTTCGACACCCTCGCCGTGTTCGACGCCCGCGGTCAAGTTGTTTTGACGATGGGGGGGGCAGTGAATCTGGCCGAACACAGCCCGTTGGGCTTGGAAGTAATCCGCGACGGCAGGCCTAGATTTGTCGATTTGCATAGGAATATCGACGGAAAGATCGAATTGGGGGTGATGGCCCCGCTCGTTACCCAGTCAGGGCAAACTATTGGCGCTTTGTTTCTGACATTGGACCCGGAGGATTATCTGTATCCCATGTTGACTTCATGGCCTGTTCCCCATGCCACTGCTGAAACGATTTTAGTGCGTCGTGAAGGCGAGTATGTCGAGTACATCAGCCCGTTGTACCTGTTAAAAATACCAGCCATGGTCAAACGGATGCCCTTTCATAATATTGAATTGCCTGACGCTAGGGGTTTGCGGGGGTATCGAGGGATTGTTAAAAATGGCACGGACTACCGTGGGCAGCCGGTATTGTCCTATGTGACGCCAATCAAGGAAACACCTTGGATCATGGTGGCTAAGATGGACAAAAATGAAGCTTATGCCAAGATTCACCGGTTAGGTTTATTCTCAGGGGCGTTCTTCACCAGCACTTTGTTTGTAAGTTACCTAATTCTATTTCTGGTTTGGCGCAACCAAAATCTGCGGCATCGGTTAGTGATGGAACAAGAAATGCGCTGGCATGTCGCACTGGATAGCCACGAGATGGGTGTCTGGGATTGGAGTGTTGATAGCGGCAAGGTGCTCTATTCCCAGCGATGGAAAAGCATGCTGGGTTATGCGGAAGATGATATTGAAAGCAATATTGAAGCTTGGGAGAAGTTGATCCATCCTGACGACAGGGCGGGTGTGATGCAGGGTTTGCAAGATTATTTTGTCGGAAAAAGCCCTGATTATCGGGCTGAGATTCGCCTTCTCACCAAGCAAGGCGGATACCGCTGGATATATACTTGCGGAAAAGTGACGGATTGGTCGCCCGATGGAAAACCATTACGGATGATTGGTACGCACACCGACATTGATGCGCGAAAATTGGCCGAGGCTATTTTGCAGGAACGCGAGGAAACGTTCCGAAGGCTCTTCCAAGACTCCACGGATCCCGTAATATTGCTGAAGGAGCACTGTTTCTTCGAATGTAATCAGGCGGCTTTGGACTTGATCCGACTGACCAAGGAAGAGTTTATTGGCCAGACCCTTGGCGATGTTTCCCCAGAACTCCAAGATGATGGGCGCAGAAGTGACGAAAAATACACAGAAGTTATAAATGCACTCCGTCAAGGACGGAGCCAGCGCTTTGATTGGCACTGCATTCGCAGGGACGGTTCCGATTTTTATGTGGATGTTTCCCTGACACCCATCAAAATTGGCGGATCGCTATTTTATTATTGCGGCTGGCGGGATATTACCGGGCGCAAGCAGTTGATGGAGAAGCTTGCCGAGACAACACAGGCAGCCGAGGCTTCTAACCGGGCCAAAGGTGCGTTCCTGGCAAACATGAGCCACGAAATACGGACACCGTTGAACAGCATACTCGGGATGGCCCAACTTTTACAAATGCAGGAGTTGGATGGGAACGTCAAAAGGAAAATCCAAACCATAGCCCAGGCGGCCCATCATCTATTGTCCATCGTCAATGATATTCTGGACATTTCTAAAATCGAAGCGGGCAAGCTCAGGTTGGAAATCGCCGACTTTCCGCTACGGGAAAAAATCGAGGGGGTTATCAATTTGCTTGCCGAGAAGGCGGACGCGTCAAACGTGGAGTTGTCGTGTGAAATAGACCCCGGCCTGCCCGATATTCTCAGAGGGGACAGGATGCGAATCCGGCAAATACTGTTAAATTTAGTAGGCAATGCATTAAAGTTCACGGAAAAGGGCAAAGTTACTGTCAGAGTGTTGCGGATGTCTCCGGGTGAAGAAAACTTATTGGTTCGGTTTGAGGTGCAGGACACTGGTTTAGGCATTTCATCCGAGGACCAGCCACGCTTGTTCAATTTCTTCGAGCAGGCGGACAACCAAAGCACTCGAAAATATGGCGGGACCGGGCTTGGATTGGCCATTTGTAAACGCTTGGTGGAACAAATGGGTGGAAGCATTGGCGTTGACAGCGCATTGGGCATCGGTAGCACCTTCTGGTGCGTGATACCGTTAAGCAAGGGTTCGCAAGCTCCGCCCTGGCAAGACGAGACGCTACCGATGGCTGGCCTAGCGCAAAGCCTGGCACAAGACCATGGCCATGCCCACGTTTTACTGGTTGAAGACAATGTGATTAACCAAGAAATAGCCATTGAATTGCTCAAAAATGCCGGTATGGCGGTGGATGTGGCATCGAACGGGGTGGAAGCCGTCAAACGGGTCGCAGCGCAAACTTACGATCTGATTCTGATGGATATTCAAATGCCTAAAATGGATGGTCTGGAAGCGACCCGCGTTATTCGACGGATGCCAGATCGGGCTGATGTGCCTATTTTGGCTCTTACCGCGAACGCCCTCCCCGAAGATGTTGACCTTTATATTGAGTCAGGGATGAACGGTCACGTTGCCAAACCCATTGTAGTGAAAGAGTTGTACGAGAAGCTGTTGTTCTGGTTGAACGGCAAACTATCGACTGCCCATGAAACAGGTGCTATGGTGTTGCCGGCTATTTCCTCTTCACCCCCGTCCATGGAAGACCAAATGGCACAGCTTGCCGCCATACCAGGCCTAAACCCGCAAATAGGGTTAGTCAGCTTGGCCGGCAAGCAGGGAAGTTACATTAGACTGTTGCGCAAGTTCGCGCTAAGACATCCTGTCGAAATGGCTAATTTACGAGAGGCATTGGTGGATGGCGATTGGATTACCGCCAAGCGGATCGTCCATACCCTCAAAGGTCTGGCCGGTACGATGGGTGCCATGTCATTACAGGCAAACGCGCAACGGCTGAACGATGCGTTAAGTGAAAATATTGACGTTGAAAAAATCAACCGGTTGAGCAAGGTCGCTATTGCAGAATATTCGGTTTTGGCAGAGGCGATACTAGCTGAATTGCCGGTGGTAAGTTGATGCGTTCCGCCCTGCAACAGCCTATTTTTTCGTCACTATTTTTCCTGGTGCTGTGGCAGGTTTTGGCAGTGTTGCTGGATTCGCCCGCCTTGCCCACACCGGAAGAGGTGTTTAGTGTGCTTTATGGAGAAATCAAATCAGGCCAGTTGCCCTATCATTTGGGGGTGACGTTGGCACGGTTGTCGGTGAGTTTTGTGTTGGCGATGAGCCTGGGATCGCTGATCGGCATTATTTTAGGCCGACATGAAAAGCTAGACCGCTTTTTCGACAATTGGCTGGTCATTTTCCTTAATGTTCCTGCACTGGTGACCATCGTCCTTTGTTATGTCTGGTTTGGGTTGACCGAGGTTGCCGCCATTGCTGCCGTGGTGGCCAATAAATTGCCCAACGTGGTGGTGACGGTGCGGGAGGGTGCGCGGGCGTTGGACCGCGATCTGCTGGAAATGGCCCAAGCTTATCAGTTCGGTCGCTGGAAAACCTTGCGCCATGTCATCTGGCCGCCATTGTTCCCGTATCTAATCGGCGCGGCGCGCACCGGCATTGCCTTGATTTGGAAAATTATTCTAGTGGTCGAACTCCTTGGGCGTGGCAATGGCATGGGCTACCAGTTGCACTTGTTTTTCCAAATGTTCAATGTCGCCGGCATTCTGGCCTATACCATTGCTTTTGTGACGGTGATCCAGTGTATCGAACTGTTGATTTTGAAACCGCTGGACCGCCATGCGATGCGGTGGCGGCGATGATTCCTTTTTCAAATCAATTTTCAATTATTGTAGGGGCGAATTTATTCGCCCATGGCGGCTAAAGCAACCCCTACATCAAACCTAAAAAAACGTTTGGAATGAGTCCTATACTTATTGACATCCGCAACAAAACCTATCCCGCCAAGCATGGGTCGGTCGGGCATGTGGCGATACAAAACCTGCGCATTGAGTTGATGGGAGGGGAGTTCGTTTGCCTAGTCGGGCCTTCCGGGTGCGGCAAGACGACGTTGCTGAATCTGATCGCCGGGCTGGACCCGCATTTCGAGGGTTCGATCAAGGCCGACGAGGTAGGCGGAATGCTGCGCATAGGCTATATGTTCCAAAATCCCCGTTTATTGCCTTGGCGCACCGTGCGGGAAAACATTGACCTGGCCTTGCCTGACGGTCACAACGGCAGTGCAGTGGATCATCTATTGGACGTGATGGGGCTGGCCCAGTCGCAGGGCGAGTACCCGGAGAGGCTATCCTTGGGAATGAGCCGGCGGGTCGCCTTGGTGCGGGCTTTCGCCATCCAACCGACGCTGTTGCTGATGGACGAGCCATTTGTCTCGCTTGATGCGCCCACGGCACGCCGGGTGCGGCAGTTGCTTATCCGCGTCTGGCAGGAGCGACCGCATACCGTGCTATTCGTCACCCACGATTTGCGCGAGGCGATCACCTTGGCCGACCGGTTGCTGTTCCTGTCCGCCCCGCCTGCTACGTTATTGCATGAAGTCGTAGTCGATATCCCCCGTTGCGCAAGGGAAGACGAGTCCGAGGTCGAAGCCTTCCGTCAACGGCTTGTCACCGGGCATCCTGAGATAAGCGTGCTGTTATGATTGCCATGAAACCCCCTAACATTCATGTCGATGCGTATCGATGCCCTTGACGATGAGATGCCATACGGCAACCCACGGATAACATCCCTCCCAGGGATGTTATCCGTACTTTCATGGCAACCCCTTTTGCAAAGGGGGTTAGGGGGTGAGCCTATGCGGACTCGATAAAAGAATTATTCGACATGGACTTCTATCCAAACGGGCGGTGAGTGTTGGCAATATATGGGGTGCTGCGGAGGTTAAGATTGCCGTCTTTTCTGTTTCCCTCGATCCAGCGTCACTACCATTAATTAAGATGCATTAAGCGTGAAATCAGCCTTTGACGGAACGCTAAGCCCCAGCTTGGCGCGGTACACCCTGGTGCCAAGCTGGGGCTTGGGGTTCCGATTAAACGCTTAAGTTAATGGCAGTGACGCTCCAGCGTGGGAACCCCTTCGTCCGCCGCTATATAGCATTGGAGCGCCGGGACAGGCATTCCCACGCTGGTGCGCTCGCCGTTATACACAAGTCCGTCCGAGTTGAAATATTCCGTGGCATACGGGTTATACCATCGTTACTCGAAAAAGAAGTCTCACGCAAAGCTCGCAAAGGCGCAAAGAAGAGCGATTTTCTTTGCTCCTTTGCGTATTTGCGTGAAACTTGCTCCTTGGAATTGTCGAACATTCATGTGTACTGACAAGTATCGCCACACTTGTGTATAACGATGATCGCTGGAGCGTGGGAACTAGTAAATCTGAGAAGCTATTGTTTTTTATTTACTGTGGTCATACTATATTAGCGTGTATATTGTAGTCCGATTTAACTAGTATTTTACTCGGGAATAATTATCATGAACAAGCAATATAAGACCTTGGTGTTTTATGGTGGGCTAGGCTCCATCAATTTGAGATATTAACGGAGAAGGCAAATGTTCCCATGGCTTTGGCTTTACGCCCCTCAACTCTACTTTCCGTGGAGTGGTAGTGTGGCCCAACAGATTGAACCCAACGTGGATTGGTTCTTCGACTCCATCAACGCAGATGCCGGCGACGGAAAAATTGAGAAGAAGGCATTTGATGAAGCGTCTTATGGAACCCAGTTGGGCTTGCTCACCAAGGTTCTTATAGAGCTTGCCGGCAAACAAGCCCCATTGTCCCCAAAGGCAGCGGAATCCCTTGGTCGTCTGAAAGAGATTCAAGTTAAAATAGACAATATCAAAAAAGATCAAGCTTCATCCTTGGCCCGATCTATCGAGGAGCAGGTCAGGCAACTTCAAAAAAGCAATCCAGCCGAGTTTGCGCGATTGGGTGACCGGCTGCGCGAAATTTTGGGTGCAGGTCAGTAATCCGATTAAGCGATGGTGTCATCGTGGTTAAGCCCTTGCACCTTGGCATCCAGCCAATGCACGCCCCAAGCGTCCCCGTCACGGTATCCCGCCGACCTATAGCTATAAGTTTTTTCATCAAAATATTTATTTTTGGCTAAATAAATCTGATAGAAAAATCAGATTTTTTCCGATATACAAACCTTGGGGCGAACGTCAGACTATCCCACATCTAATAATGATTGCCGGGAGAGTCCACGCGATGA
>Ga0208496_1000581_pt1 | contig 13336 bp, 11 predicted proteins | sample CryBogmetaGMA2M_FD_184552 | JGI IMG/M metagenome (GOLD analysis project Ga0208496, IMG submission 184552) | Freshwater microbial communities from Crystal Bog, Wisconsin, USA - MA2M (SPAdes) | ecosystem: Environmental > Aquatic > Freshwater > Lake | place: Crystal Bog, Wisconsin, USA | collected... | reverse complement strand
CTCCTAGCTGTTTTAGATGGACGAAACCGGGTGTCGGTCTGATGTAACTTCCCACGCCAGCATTACCTGGATCGGGTTCTAGGGTCTTTCTCAGCGCCTCTAGGCAAAATCTGCCATATAGGGCACCCCTGTTTCATCCTTAACACTGATTTAACCACGAATTGAAGATAGGGCTCATGATCATCATCAAGAGAGCACTAAGGCTACTTAAGTGCTATTTATTGCAGCGCAATATATAGTCTGCCGTGACAAATGCAGCGTCGCTAGTGAACTCATCAGCCAGAATACGGGCTGCAGCCTCAGCAAGAGAAATTTCAATAAATCCACTCACTTCACCATCATGATTAGTAGGCATGAAGTTTGCAGGGAGCTCTAAGTCATAAACATAAAGCTGCTCATCATGAAAACCTCGACCAGGGATGGGGCGACGCATATGGATACGTCCAACGGGCTCAATTTGATCGGCAATTTGCGGAGGAACACCTGCTTCTTCCCATAATTCTCTGCGAGCACACACCCAGGGTGTTTCATCTGCAGAAATGCCGCCAGCAGCAATATTGTCTAGCTTTCCTGGATCCGTTGGCTTAGTTTCACTGCGCCTGCCTAGCCAAATCGAGCCGGTATTCGTATAGCCATTGATATGGGTGGCCATGCTACGAAAACCAAAGGTACGAAAGGCGGCGCGCTCTAAGCGGAAGTACTTGTGACCATTCTGATCTAGCCACGCGAAATCTTCATTACGCCATCCAGGGATGTAACCACCCAAACGCATTTTGTCTGCCAATTGGTAAAGACTATTTGAAAGATCTCTAGGGCGCCCCGAATGAATAGTCATGCGATCATTGCCGAGGGTGATCAAAGGAATGGATTCTTTGGCAATAGATTCCTGAAGGTAAGGAATGAATTCGGGATTTAAGTGCCCGATAATCTCTTCACCATGAGAGCCGCGTGAAAAATAGATCGGCATAAAGTCAGCAGGAGCAGAACGAGCCGTATTTTGGAGCATTTCCTCAAGGGCTGCTAGAGAGCTAGTTGAAAGGCTATTCATGGGGCTTAGTGTAAGGGAACTTATTGCTTGGCGCATGTACTTTACAAGGCCTCAATAACACAAAAGTCAGGGGTGTCCATATGAAATATTCATTTGCATGCGCAGCAAAATCTGAAAATGGGACTTGCTGATTATTTAAGCAACCCAGGTGGGGCTATACAAATCTGCGACTTACGAAAACATTTGTCAATTTATCCACATTGCCTGTGGATAAGTATGGAGTATTTATTGGTCCCGCCGACAGGAATCGAACCTGTATCCCACGCTTAGGAGGCATGTGCACTATCCATTGTGCTACGGCGAGTATGAAACAAATATAAAAATGTGCTATGGGTTCAGTGTCAAAAAGATCTGCACATTACCATCCACATAAAGCCCAAACTTGATTGGTCATCGCAACCATCATATCCGGAGCGTAGTATGCAGAAAAAATTAGAAACAATACAAAGAGGGCAAAAATATAAAACATTCTTTGCAAGATCAATTTTCTCTTTTGCACTCCTGACATTATTTTGCTCATGCGTTTACCGTTCTTGAAATAGCCCGCTCTTTAACGGGTAGGTTTACAAGGAAAGCAAATACGCCCAGAACAATTGCGATTTCCCACACAATGAGATAAGAACCTGTGCGATCAAATAAATAACCACCAAAAAAAGCACCGCAAAAACTACCCAATTGATGCGAGAAAAATACTAATCCAGAAAGCATGGTGAGGTACTTCACGCCGAAGATCTGCGCAACAATGCCATTGGTTAAGGGAATAGTGGAGAGCCACAAAAATCCCATGATCGCAGCAAAGATGTAGGTACTCATGGGGGATGCTGGGATCAGTAAAAATGCCGCAATGGCGATTGAGCGGCCTAGATAAATAGCGGAAAGCAAATATCGTTTTGGAAATCGTTGCCCCAAAATACCTGAGCTATAGGTACCAAATATATTGAATAAGCCGATCAACGCAAGCGCGGTAGTCGCAACCACTGGTGCACCTACAGCTGGATAGGATGAAGAGAGATCCTTAAGGTAGGGCGCCAAATGAACTGCAATAAACACCACCTGAAATCCACAAACAAAATACCCCAAAGTGAGTAATTGAAAGCTGGGGTTACGAATGGCTTCTTTTAGTGCTTGTTTGATTGTTTGATCACCGAGATTATGGTTGTGAACAAAATCTTTTTCACGCAGCATGAATGCCGTTGGAATCATGAGGCTTGCTAAGAGCGCTAATAGCAAGAGGGCATCTTGCGCACCAAAGGCGCTCAGCAAGCCCTGTTCAGCTGGGATCATTAAAAACTGACCGAAGGATCCCGCGGCAGCTGCAATGCCCATCGCCCAAACCCGTTTATCTGCGGCAACGTTACGTCCTAAAATTCCGTATACCACGCTATATGTCGTAGCAGTTTGAGCTAAGCCGATCAGTAAGCCACCGGCCAAGGTGAAGTTCAATGTATCAGTTGACACAGCCATGCCAGCTAAACCAAGCGCATAGAGCAAGCCACCTGCAACCATGATCTTGAAAGCACCATAGCGATCAGCCAGCGCCCCGGTAACTGGTTGTACTGCACCCCAAATTAGATTTTGTAAGGCAATGGTGAGGGCAAATGTTTCACGACCCCAGCCATTAGCTGAGGTAATAGGTAGGTTGAACAAGCCAAAACCATGTCGTATGCCCATAGAAAGTGTCACCATCAAACCCCCAAAAATCAGGACCTGTTTCATGGATAAACCAGTCTTGGCAGAGCTAATAGGCATGCTTTAGATGATTCCTTTGCTGCGGAGCTCTGCGATGGTCTCAGAGCTGAAATTCAGACGATCATGCAAGACCTCGATGGTATGTTGGCCAAGTGTGGGTGGCGCCATGCGCACTTCAGTAGGTGTCTTCGAGAGCTTCATAGGGCTAGCGACCAATTTCATCGTGCCAGCAGTGGGGTGCGGAACATCAATCTGTACATTTCTGGCAATCACCTGCTCGTTTTCAAAGACTTCTTTGAAATTATTAATAGGGCCACAGGGAACATTGGCCTTTTCTAATAAGGCAATCCATTCCCCCTTGGTCTTCTTGCGGGTCATGTGTTCTAGCAAAGGAATGAGTTGCTTGCGATGTTGTACTCGTAAGGGGTTGGTGACATAGAGTGGGTCATCTGCCAAGTGTGCTTCACCGCCTACAGTGACAAAATGACGATACTGCCCGTCATTTCCAGCCCCCACAATCATCCAGCCGTCTGACGTTGGAAAGGTTTGATACGGGACAATAATCGCTGATGCATTTCCCCAGCGTTTCGGGATTTCACCTGAAGTGAGATAGGCACTGGATACATTGGCCATCACCGCAATCTGTGTATCCAGAAGCGACATATCAATGTATTGACCTTCACCGAAGTGGTCACGATGAACTATGGCAGCCAATATCGCGGTGCTGGCATACATGCCAGTAAAGATGTCAGCAATGGCCACGCCTGATTTTTGTGGGCTAGCCCCTTCAAAATCATCGGCTTCGCCAGTAACACTCATAAAACCACCCATGCCTTGAATGATGAAATCATAGCCAGGGCGATTTGCATAAGGACCGGTTTGACCAAATCCGGTGATGGAGCAATAGATCAAGTCGGGCTTATTCTTTTTGAGACTTTCATAATCGAGACCATACTTAATGAGGTCGCCAACTTTGTAATTTTCAATCACGACATCAGATTCAGCAGCCAGCTGGCGAATGATGTCTTGACCTTCTGGCTTACTGATATCAACCGTAATGGAGCGTTTATTGCGGTTAATGCAAATAAAATAGGCAGACTCTTCGGTTTCCTTGCCTTGGGCATCTTTTACAAAAGGAGGGCCCCAATGGCGGGTATCGTCCCCCGAGCCTGGGCGCTCCACTTTAATGACGTCAGCACCCAAATCCGCTAAATTCTGAGCGCACCAAGGACCTGCCAGGACTCGGCTGAGGTCTAAAACACGGATATGACTTAAGGCTCCCATGCCCCAATTTTGGCATGGATGACAGGGGAATACCTGAAAATTTCAGCTTAGACTCCAGACATGACTACAATTTGCGCGCATGGCTACCCGTAAAACTTCCGAATACAGCGAATCGTCGATTCAGGTCTTAAAAGGCCTCGAACCAGTCCGTCAACGGCCTGGGATGTATACCCGCACCGACAATCCTTTGCACGTCATCCAGGAGGTACTGGATAACGCATCAGATGAAGCTTTAGGTGGTTTTGGTAAGCAAATTATTGTGACCATGCATACCGATGGCAGTGTGAGCGTTGAAGATGATGGTCGAGGCATTCCGGTTGGAATGCATCCCACAGAAAAATTACCCGTTGTCGAAATTGTGTTTACGCAATTGCATGCTGGCGGTAAGTTTGAAAAAGGATCTGGTGGCGCATATGCATTCTCCGGGGGCTTACATGGCGTTGGTGTTTCAGTAACCAATGCACTGTCTAAAAGATTGGAAGTGACTGTTTGGCGTGATGGACAAGTTTCCACATTGACCTTTGCTGATGGTAGGGTGATTGAAAAACTCAAGACCAAACCATCATCTAAAGAAGACAAATCGCACGGTACACGGGTTCGTGCATGGCCAGATGGAAAGTACTTCGATAGCTCGACGATTCCGATGGCCGACCTGATTCGTCTCTTGCGTTCCAAGGCGGTGTTATTGCCCGGTGTAAAGGTAACGCTCATTCAAGAAAAGTCTGGTGAAAGCCAAACTTGGCAGTACGCACAGGGCTTACGCGGCTATTTAAATGAAGCAATCGCTCAAGCCGGACATGGTCCGGAAGTCATCCCCCCATTTGAAGGCGAACAATATGCCACCGGAAATAGTGAGGATGACTCATTTGCGGAAGGTGAAGGCGCGGCTTGGGTAGTGAGTTGGACCGAAGACGGCGCACCGGTGCGTGAAAGCTATGTCAATCTCATTCCAACACCTGCAGGTGGTACGCATGAAAGTGGTTTGCGCGAAGGTCTCTTTAATGCAGTGAAGGGCTTTATTGAGATGCATGCTTTGCAACCCAAGGGCGTGAAGCTCATGCCAGAAGATGTATTTGCAAGAGCATCTTTTATCTTGTCCGCAAAAGTGTTGGATCCTCAATTTCAGGGGCAAATTAAGGAGCGCCTGAATTCGCGCGATGCCGTACGATTAGTTTCTGGCTATGCCAAATCTGCATTAGAACTTTGGCTCAATCAACATGTGGATTACGGTCGTAAGCTGGCTGATTTAGTCATCAAGCAGGCGCAAGCCAGAACCAGAGCTGGTCAAAAAGTGGAGAAGAGAAAATCTTCTGGCGTCGCGGTGTTACCTGGCAAGTTAACTGACTGCGAAAGCCAAGATATCGCCATAAATGAAATCTTTTTAGTTGAGGGTGATTCGGCAGGGGGCTCAGCCAAAATGGGGCGCAATAAGGAGTATCAAGCTATTCTGCCGCTCCGCGGTAAGGTATTAAATACTTGGGAGGCAGAGCGTGATCGCCTATTTGCCAACAATGAAGTTCATGACATTGCAGTGGCGATTGGTGTAGATCCTCATGGGATTAATGACAACCCCGATTTATCGAACTTGCGTTATGGCAAGGTTTGCATTTTGTCGGATGCGGACGTTGATGGCGCCCATATTCAGGTCCTCTTACTCACTCTGTTTTATAAGCATTTCCCTAAACTCATTGATTTAGGGCATATCCATATTTCTCGCCCACCTCTTTTTAGGGTGGATGCTCCGGCGCGCGGTAAAAAGCCAGCTCAAAAGATTTACGCTCTGGATGCCAGTGAATTGCAGGCGATTGAAGATAAATTACGTAAAGATGGGGTGAAAGAATCTGCTTGGCAAATCTCCCGCTTTAAAGGTTTGGGCGAGATGAGTGCTGAACAATTGTGGGACACGACTTTAAATCCCGATACACGACGTCTTTTACCGGTCACCTTAGGTTTATGGACAGAGGATGAAACCTTTAAAACCATGGACATGTTGATGGGGAAGTCTGAATCAGGCGCTAGACGTGATTGGCTTGAAGAGCGCGGTAATGAAGTTGAGGCAGATATTTAATGGCTACAAAGAAAACTCCTGGTAAGAATGACGCTGCAGAGCAAGCAGATTTGTTTGCCAATCCCATTGAAATCGATATTGTTGAGGTGGATAAAGTCCCTTTAGCAGTGGCTTCACCTAAAGGTCCTAAAGACCCGCATGATCCAAAAACCATCGATTTAAATGAGGATGGTAAAGATAGTTTGACACTGGCTGTCTATGCTGAGCGCGCCTATCTTGACTACGCTATTAGCGTAGTCAAAGGCCGTGCCTTACCCGATGTAGCCGATGGACAAAAACCAGTACAGCGCCGAATTTTGTTCTCCATGAGCGAAATGGGATTGCGTGCGGATGCAAAACCAGTCAAGAGTGCGCGTGTAGTTGGTGACGTGCTTGGTAAGTTTCATCCCCATGGCGATCAATCTGCTTATGATGCCTTGGTGCGTTTGGCACAAAGTTTTTCTTTACGTTACCCATTAATCGATGGCCAAGGTAACTTTGGATCGCGTGACGGTGATGGCGCTGCTGCGATGCGTTATACCGAAGCCCGATTAACGAAGATTGCCGGGCTCTTGATGAGCGAAATTGATGAAGGAACAGTTGATTTCGCTCCAAACTATGATGGTTCATTTCAGGAACCAAAGTTACTGCCAGCACGCTTGCCCTTTGTTCTCCTGAACGGGGCTTCTGGTATTGCAGTGGGTATGGCTACTGAAATCCCATCACATAACTTGCGCGAAGTAGCTTCTGCAGCCATTGCCTTAATGAAGTCCCCTAAGATGTCTACGTCTGACTTACTTGCAATCATGCCTGGCCCAGACTATCCAGGAGGTGGACAAATCATTTCATCGACAGCAGAAATTGCGCAGATTTATGAGGCAGGGCGTGGCAGCATTAAAGTACGTGCGCGTTGGTCAGTAGAAGAATTGGCTCGTGGCCAATGGCAAATTGTCGTCAATGAACTACCGCCAGCAACTTCATCGCAGCGTGTACTGCAAGAAATTGAAGAGATTACCAATCCTAAGGTGAAGGTTGGTAAAAAAACACTCACTCCTGAGCAAAATAACCTCAAATCCACCATCTTGAACGTCTTAGATGGCGTGCGCGATGAGTCCAGCAAAGATGCTGCTGTGCGCTTGGTATTTGAGCCTAAGAGCAAGAATATTGACGTCAATGAGTTCGTTAATCTCTTATTAGCCCATACCTCCCTTGAGTCAAATGCGCCAATGAACTTGGTAATGATTGGGAATGATGGACGTCCACGCCAGAAGGGTCTCAAAGAGATTCTGACTGAGTGGGTGGAGTTTAGGGTAGCTACAGTTACCCGTCGTACTGAGCATCGTTTAGGTAAAGTCAAAGACCGCATGCATATCTTGGAAGGACGTTTAATCGTTCTTCTCAATATTGACAAGGTAATCAAGATCATTCGCAATAGCGATGAACCTAAAGCCGATTTGATTAAAGAATTTAAGCTGAGCGATCGTCAGGCGGAAGATATTCTCGATATTCGTTTACGCCAATTAGCGCGCCTCGAGGGCATCAAAATTGAGCAAGAGCTCAAAGATCTGAAGGCTGAGCGTGATGATTTAGAAGGTCTGCTTCAAAGTGATGCCATCTTGCGCAAGCGCATCATTAAAGAAGTCGAATCGGATATGAAGGATTTCGGCGATGATCGCCGCACCCTGATTCAAGAAGATAAACGCGCTATTGCGGAAACTAAAGTCATTGATGAACCGGTAACGGTCATCGTTTCGCAAAAAGGGTGGGTTCGTGTGCGTCAAGGTCATGAGCATGATGCAACCCAATTTAGCTTTAAAGCGGGTGATGCCATGTACACCACCTTTGAGATTCGAACCGTTGATGTGATCCAAGGGTTCGGTAGTGATGGCCGTGTCTACACAGTACCAGTGAGTGAATTACCCGGTGCTCGTGGCGATGGTTCGCCATTAACCAGTTTTGTAAACCTTGCTGCCGGCTCACAAATGGTGGCTTACTATGCTGGCCAACCTGATGACTTGGTATTGCTTTCTACTAAAGCAGGCTATGGCTTCTTAGCCAATGTTGCCGATATGAGTACTCGCAATAAAGCGGGTAAATCATTTGTCAGCATCGATGCCAAAGTTGTTGGTGACGCACCTCTGGGGGCTGTTAAGGTTAATGTAGGTATGAAGCAGGTCGCTTGTTTATCGGAGGCCTCTAAGTTGTTGGTCTTCCCTTTAAGTGAGTTAAAGCGTCTGCCGACTGGTGGCAAAGGCGTGATCTTGATGGGCCTGGACGATAAAGAATTTTTAGCTTCTGCAATTGCCGTTGGTCCTGATGGCGCTACTTACACTGGTGCCGGACGTGCTGGCAAACCAACTGAACTCAATTTAGATGCCAAGACACTCAAATCATTTGCGGGTAATCGGGCGCGTAAGGGGCACTTTGTTGAGCCTCGCCTAAAAGATGGCAAGCTCATAGCAAACTAAAGAAAGTTGACGTCAATTCTTCTTCGGAATGCTGACGCCATATTTGATAGCAATCACCTCTGCCAGAATGGAAATAGCAATTTCTGGTGGAGTGAGGGCACCAATATAGAGTCCAACCGGGCCATGCAGCCTATCGACTTGTTCTTTGCTTAAGTCAAACTCCATCAGGCGATCTTTACGCTTCTGGGTATTTTTCCGGCTACCTAGTGCTCCGACATAAAAAGCAGGGGAGCGTAAGGCCTCCATGAGCGCCATATCGTCTAACTTAGGGTCGTGAGTTAATGCGACAACTGCGGTATGGGGGTCGACCCCAATGTCGAGTAAGACGTCATCAGGCATGCCTTTAACAAAGGTCAGGTCATTGCGGTTTAGTCCTTCGGCATATTCTTCGCGAGGGTCTATGACGATCACTTCAAAGTCAGAAGCCAGTGCAAAGTCAGCAGTGTAGAGTGATAGTTGTCCTGCACCAATGATTACCATACGCCAACGGGGCCCATAGGTAGTCACCATTTTCTGCTCTGTGCAGACGAACTCATCATTGCGATTACCGGTATCAAGCGTAGATTTACCAGTGAGTAAATTCACGGTACGGCTCGTGATTTGATGCGAAGAGATTGCCAGAAGTAATTGTTCTAAGATAGCCAATTCAGGTTTAGGCTCAACGAGTAGCCGCAGAGTACCACCGCAAGGTAGCCCAAAACGAGCAGCTTCTTGTTGACTGACGCCATAGACAACCATTTCTGGGGTATCGCGAGTCAGAATTTCTGTCTGGACACGTCGAATCAAATCATCTTCAACACAACCTCCTGAAACTGACCCTGCGACTTGACCGTCTTCACGAATGGCAAGCCATGAACCCACAGGACGAGGAGCCGAGCCCCAAGTTTGGACTACCGTGGCAATCGCTAGGGAATGCCCCGCTTTAAGCCAACTGACGGCAGAATTGAGAACGCTTAAATCGGTACTATTCATGCTGTGTTTTGTCTTTATTGTTTATTTTTCTTATTTCCTATTTATTATCACTCTAATGACTTCTTTAGGTAAGCCTTCCCCTCATCCCAACTTGCGCCTAGCAGTACTTTTGCTTGCAGCAGGCGAGGGCAGCCGTTTAGGATCAATCCCTAAAGCCTTATTAGCGCTCGAGGGGCAAAGCCTATTAAAACGCTTTTGCCTAAGAGTACAAGTACTTTCCCCCATAGAGTTGCTGGTAGTGACGGGCTTTCATGCACCTGCAATGGAGACTGAAGTCTTTCAATTGAAACGAGAGCTTGGTTTATCAATCGATTGGGTACGTAACCCCAATCCAGAATTAGGTCAATCATCCTCAGTGCGTATTGGACTAGAGTCATTAAAAGGTGATTACGACGTTTTGCTGGTTGCTTTGTGTGATCAGCCAGCCATCGAAGCAAGCGAAATTATTTCCTTGCTCGCTCAGTTTGAGAAGCGATCAGATCAAGAAGAAATTATTCTGCCAATGTTTGGGCAGCAACGCGGGAATCCGGTGCTGTTTTCCAAAAAAGTTATTGAAGACATTTTGGCTATCCCGGCAATGGTATGTAGACCGTTTATGGACCAGCATCCAGAGCTTGTGCGAGTCTTTGAGACTGAGAATGAGGCCTTTGTATTGGATGTCGATACACCGGCCGACATCCAAAGGTTTAATTTAAAGCAAACTTAAATCTCAGCGATTAATTCAATTTCTACGCAGGCGCCTAAGGGTATCTGCGCTACACCGAATGCGCTGCGAGCATGTTTGCCAGCGTCGCCAAACACCTCGAAGAGCAATTCAGAGCAACCATTGATCACGAGATGTTGTTCGGTGTATTCAGAGGTGGAATTCACTAAGCCCATCACTTTGATGATGCGCTTTACTTTGTCTAATGAGCCTAGATGATTTTGCAAAGTAGAAAGTAAATCAATCGCAATAGATCTTGCAGCTGCTTTACCCGTTTCGGTATCCATATCTTTTCCAAGCTTGCCAACCCAGGGCTTACCATCTTGTTTGGCAATATGACCTGATAGAAACACGGTGTTGCCAGTGCTTGCAGCCATGACATACGCAGCGGCAGGGGGTCCTGCTGGTGGTAACTCAATTCCTAGGGCCTTAAGGCGTTCGCTGATGATTGTGCTCATAGTGTGTTTCAAAAAAAATGAAGGGAGTGATTAAAAAGAATAAAACCATCTTACTTGGAAAGTTGCCGCATCGCGCTCTCAAGACCATTTATCGTTACAGGGTACATGCGATCTTTGAGAAGGTTTTTCATAATATCGATGGATTGGCGGTATTCCCAAACGGCCTCTGGCTCTGGGTTTAACCACGCAAAATGTGGAAAATGATCTAGCAGACGATTCATCCACACCGCCCCAGCCTCATGATTGTTATATTCGACTGAGCCATTGGGGCTAAGGATTTCGTAAGGAGACATGGTGGCATCGCCTACAAAAATGAGCTTGTAGTCAGGCCCATATTTATTAATGATGTCTTGAGTAGCGGTGACTTGATCACGCCTACGACGATTACTTTGCCATAAATGGTCATACACACAGTTGTGAAAATAGTAATGCTCTAGATGTTTAAATTCCGTCTTTGCTGCGGAAAACAATTCGCCAATGCGCAGAATATGATCATCCATTGAGCCACCAACATCCATTAATAAAAGCACTTTTACTTGATTGTGCCGCTCAGGCCGCATCTGAATATCGAGCATTCCTGCATTGGCAGCGGTTGAATGAATGGTCTTATCGAGATCGAGCTCCAGTACAGATCCTTCACGAGCAAAACGCCGCAACCGACGTAATGCAACTTTGATATTACGGGTTCCTAAGGCGAGGTCACTGTCGTAGTCCTTAAATTCACGGGCTTCCCAAACCTTGATGGCTGTGCGATTGCCAGCACTTTCCCCGCCAATTCGAATTCCCTCTGGGTGATAGCCGCTATGGCCAAAGGCTGAGGAGCCACCAGCACCAATCCATTTATTACCACCGCCATGCCACTCTTTTTGCTCTTTCAGAAGTTCCTCGAGACGCTTTTTTAAGGCCTCCGGGCCGCCGAGCTTTTGAAGGGCCGCCTTTTCTTCATCTGAAAGAACGCGTTGCAGTTTTTTCTCAAGCCAATCCAGTGGAATATCCGGTGAGAGCGCAATGATTTGCTCTACGCCATTGAAGTAAGCGCCAAATACTTGATCAAAACGATCAAAATGTTGCTCGTCTTTTACTAAAGTCATTCTGGAGAGTTGATAAAACTCATCAATTGATGGATTGATGACTCCAGCCTTTAGCGCTTCAAGCAGAGTTAAAAATTCCCGGACTGAAACAGGCACCTTAGCGTCTTTTAGTTGCAGGAAAAATTGAATCAGCATGTACTTGAATGTTTAAGAGCTAGCGATGATTGCGATTCATCATGACTAAGCGCTCAAAGAGGTGAACATCTTGCTCATTCTTGAGTAAAGCGCCATGCAATGGTGGCACTACGATCTTTTCTTCTTGGCTAAATAACGCTTCAGAAGGAATATCCTCTGCTAGCAAGAGCTTTAGCCAGTCGATCAACTCAGAAGTGGAGGGTTTTTTCTTAAGGCCGGGCAGGGAGCGTATCTGATAGAAGGACTTTAGGGCTGCATCAAGGAGATCTTGTTTAATCTTGGGGTGATGGACATCCACAATGCGCTGCATTGTTTCGGCATCCGGAAATGCAATGTAATGAAAGAAGCAGCGACGTAAAAAAGCATCGGGCAACTCTTTTTCATTATTTGAGGTGATGATGACTAATGGACGATGTTTTGCTTTGATTAATTCACGTGTTTCATAAACATAAAACTCCATGCGGTCTATTTCACGCAAAAGATCATTCGGAAATTCAATATCCGCTTTATCTATTTCATCAATTAATAAAACAGTGGGTTCCTCAGCCTCAAAGGCTTGCCACAAAACACCTTTCACAATGTAATTACGAATGTCATTTACTTTTTCGTCGCCTAATTGAGAGTCGCGCAAGCGACTGACGGCATCGTATTCATACAGCCCTTGTTGTGCTTTCGTGGTCGATTTGATGTGCCATTGCAATAGGGGCATGCCAAGCGCAGCAGCAACCTCTTCAGCCAACATCGTTTTTCCGGTACCTGGCTCGCCCTTAATGAGAAGGGGGCGCTGTAATGCCATGGCAGCATTGACAGCCAGTTTCAGATCATCAGTTGCAACATAGCTACTACTGCCATCAAAGCGCGCTTGGGATTGGATCGCGGATTTACTCATGTGGATTACCTGAAAAAGTCATTAGTTAGGCGTTCCAGTATAGGTAAATGGTGACAATCTTTCAGTGTTTTTACTGATTTTGGGCTCTGAAATGGCTAAATCTGGGTTAAGAAAGCTTCTGTCCGCTATACTCTCCCAAATTGATTTAAATCAAACTCATTAATACTGATTTCTATGAAAAAACTCTCCATTCTTCCTCAATTGGTCGTATCCGCTAGCTTGGCATTTGCTGGATTTGCGGTTCAGGCTGATGAAGTTAAAGGTAATGCTGCCGCTGGTAATCCCAAAGTATGGCTTTGTATTGGTTGCCATTCCATCCCGGACTACCGTGCAGATTATCCATTGGTATACAAAGTACCTATGTTGGGCGGCCAGAATGCTGCCTACCTTGCTAGCGCCTTAGCTGCCTATAAAAAAGGTGAAAGAAAGCATCCTACAATGCGCGCTATTGCAGGCAGTCTTTCTGATCAAGATATGGCTGATCTCGGCGAATACTATGCTGCGCAAACAGCCAGCTCACCTAACAACCCATTGAAGTGATATTTAGAGGCA
>Ga0208496_1000579_pt1 | contig 13370 bp, 12 predicted proteins | sample CryBogmetaGMA2M_FD_184552 | JGI IMG/M metagenome (GOLD analysis project Ga0208496, IMG submission 184552) | Freshwater microbial communities from Crystal Bog, Wisconsin, USA - MA2M (SPAdes) | ecosystem: Environmental > Aquatic > Freshwater > Lake | place: Crystal Bog, Wisconsin, USA | collected... | reverse complement strand
CATCCAGGTGAGCGCCCTCCTCAAACAGGAGCAGCGCGACCACCGATGTCAGGTGCTCGTCCAGGTCAAACACGTCCAGGTTTTGCGCAACGTGGTCCGTCTTCAGGACCGGGTTCCACAAGACCAGGTGGCGGCGCAGGCGCGGGTGCACCGTCACGTCCAGGTGGCGCACCAGGAAGTTCATCTCCATATCGTCCGGGTACTCCTGGAACAGGTACCGGCGCTGCTCCAGCAGGCGGACAAACTTTTGGAAAAGGCCCAGCTCGTCATCAACGTGGTGGCGCAGCAGGTGCGTTTGGTAAGCAAACTGGAAAGAGCCGTAAAGCACACAAGAGCAAGAAGGCTTTGCGTGAAGAATTCGACAACATGGCGGCGCCAAGTCTTGGCGGAGCAGTAGTACCTCGCGGAGATGGAAAGACAGTAGTTCGTCTTCGTCGCGGAGCATCATTAATGGATCTTGCAGAAAAAATTAATGCGGACGCGTCGGCACTTGTTTCCGCCCTTTTCCATCTAGGTGAAATGGTGACAGCAACTCAATCAGTTGATGAAGATACCTTCGCGATTCTTGGTGGCGAGATGGGTTATGTCATTGAAATCGTTAGTCCAGAAGATGAGGATCGCGAACTTCTTGAAGAGTTCGATATTAACCTCGCTGCTGAACTCGAGAATGTCGATGATGCTGATCTCGTAGTGCGCTCGCCGATTGTGACCGTTATGGGTCACGTCGATCACGGTAAAACTCGCCTCTTGGACAGCATTCGAAGCACGGAAGTAATTAAGTCTGAAGCAGGCGGAATTACTCAGCACATCGGTGCATATCAAATTCATCACATGCATGATGGTGTGGAACGTGCAATTACCTTTATTGATACTCCTGGTCACGAAGCATTCACAGCAATGCGTGCTCGTGGAACAAAGGTCACAGATATCGCCGTTCTCGTTGTTGCTGCAGATGATGGCGTGATGCCACAGACAATTGAAGCGTTGAACCATGCTCAAGCAGCTGACGTTCCAATCGTTGTTGCAGTTAACAAAATTGATAAAGAAGGCGCAAATCCAGATAAGGTGCGTCAACAATTAACCGAGTACAACTTGATTGCCGAGGAATACGGCGGCACGACAATCTTCGTAAATGTCTCTGCAAAATCAGGTGAGGGCGTCGATGCACTTATCGATTCGATTCTTCTTACCGCAGATGCAGCCCTCGATCTTCGCGCCGTAGCTAACGATGTAGCTCGCGGTGTGGCCATTGAAGCCAACCTTGATAAGGGCCGTGGCCCTGTCGCAACGGTGCTTGTTCAACGTGGAACTCTTCACGTTGGAGATGCAATCGTTGCCGGTGGCGCTTATGGTCGCGTTCGTGCGATGTTGGATGAAAATGGAGATGCAGTAACTGAAGCAGGTCCATCTCGCCCAGTTCAGGTTCTTGGATTCACAAGCGTTCCAGGTGCTGGAGATTCATTCATCGTTGCAGAAGACGATCGCACCGCCCGTCAAATTGCTGAGAAGCGTCAACTAGCAATGAGAAATGCAATGCTTGCCAAGACTCGCAAGAAGGTTTCACTAGAAGACTTCATGGAGCAGTCAAAGGTCAGCACGCTCAATCTCATCATCAAGGGCGACGTATCTGGTTCTGTGGAAGCTTTGGAGGATGCGCTCATGCAGCTTGATGTTGGTGCTGAAGTTGATCTACGTGTTATCCACCGCGGTGTGGGTGCAATTACGAAGAACGACGTCACACTCGCTTCTGCTTCAACAGCCGTCATCATTGGCTTCAACGTTAAGCCAGAACCTCAGACGGCAGTATTCGCCGATCAAGAAGGTGTGGAAGTTCGTTTCTACACTGTCATCTACAAAGCAATCGAAGAAATCGAAGCATCGCTTAAGGGTCTTCTCAAGCCAGAATTTGAAGAAGTTGTCCTTGGAAATGCAGAAGTCCGCGAAATCTTCCGCTCCAGCAAATTTGGAAATATTGCTGGTTGCTTGGTTCAAGATGGAATTATCAAGCGAAACGGTAAAGCTCGCGTTATGCGCGGTGGAACTGTTGTCGGCGATAATTTGGCAATCGAATCACTTCGTCGATTTAAGGATGATGCAACTGAAGTTCGCGACGGGTATGAGTGCGGTATCGGTCTTGGATCATTCAACGACATCCAAGAAGGAGACACAATTCAGGTATTTGAAATCCGCGAAAAGAAGCGTGACTAATGGCTTCTAATCGTGTGTTGAAAGTTGCCGATCGCATTAAGGAAGTTATTGCGCAACTTCTCGAAACCAGAGTTAAAGATCCACGCCTCGGCTTCATCACAATAACGGATGTGCGTGTTACTGGAGACTTACAACAGGCTTCAATTTTCTACACAGTCCTTGGTGATGACGAGGCTCGTTCGTCGACAGCTGCAGCTCTAGCTTCTGCAAAAGGAATGCTCAGGGCTGAAGTCGGACAAGCGTTAAATTTACGAATCGTCCCGACACTTGAATTTTTCGCTGATGGACTTCAAGAAAGCGCATCAGCAATGAATGATTTAATGAGCGAAGTCCGTCGAAAGGACGAAGAGCTAGCAAAGTTACGGGCAAATGCAAAACCAATTGGTGATGCCGACCCCTACAAGGTTCACGAGTAAAATATGAACGGCTTCTTGGTTATCGATAAACCAAGTGGAATGACAAGCCACGATGTGGTCGCAAAGATTCGAAAGCGATTTGGAACTAAACGTGTAGGTCACGCAGGAACGCTAGATCCCATGGCTACTGGCGTTCTTGTAATCGGTATTGGTAATGCAACAAAATTGATGCAATACATAGTTGATGGTTCAAAGAGCTACCAAGCAACAATCTCATTAGGAGCAGCTACTCATACTGACGATAAAGAGGGCGATGTAATTTCAGTTGCCGACCCTTCAGTTCTCAACTCTGTAACTGAAGAAGCAATTCGCACTCAGCTAAATAAATTTGTTGGGAATATTCAACAAAAACCAAGTTCTGTGTCAGCGATAAAAGTAGATGGTAAGACGGCTCATCAGCGAGTGCGCGATGGTGAAATTGTTGATCTTCCGGCTCGCGAAGTCACCATTTCCAAGTTAGAAGTTCTATCAATTGAAAAATTGAAAGACTCTATCTTGGTCAAAGTTGTGGTCGACTGCTCGGCAGGCACGTATATTCGAGCGATTGCTCGGGATCTTGGAAATTTACTTCATGTTGGTGGCCATCTCACGGAATTGCGCAGAACGCTCGTGTCGCCTTTTTCTTTGAAGGAAGCCAGTGGAATTGAAGATGCGCCAATCATTGAAACGGCATCTGGAATTTCGCGAGTGCTCCCTACTCGTCAATTAGATTTTGAAGAACTGAGCGAAATTTCCTTCGGAAGAAGCGTGAGAGCCAACCCAGGAGAGGGGATTTATGCCGCAATCTCCACCTCAGGTAACTTTGCAGCGCTCCTTGAAAATCAGGAATCTGGTGGAAAGGTAGCGGCAGCGCCCAAGCTTGTCGCTGTGCAAGAATAATCAGATGAAGACCACCTCCATCGCAATCGGAATCTTCGATGGCGTTCATGCTGGTCATCAACAAATTCTTGAAGAGGCTTCTCATCACGGCCGAGTTGTTGCGCTAACTTTTTATCCGCACCCCACTTCCATTTTTGCTCCAGAGCGAACACCTTCGGCGATTGTAAATATCGAAGATAGAATTGCGCTTCTCGAGGAAAATGGAGCCTCGGAAGTAGTGGTTATCGAATTTACAAAAGAATTTTCCGCTAAATCTCCCGAGGATTTCATTCAAGAAGTTCTCATAGATCAACTTCACGCAACTCACGTCACCGTTGGAGAAAATTTTACCTTTGGCTACAAAGCTTCGGGGAGCGTTGAAACACTTTATAAATATGAAAAGAACTTTGGCCTAAGTGCCGTGCATCTAAAAGAAGATCGCGGTTCTGCAATCTCTTCAACCCGTATTCGCAATCTCATTGTTGATGGCGATATTGAGCGTGCAAATGAATTACTCACCCGCCCTTACTATTTAAAAGGCCCAGTCGTACATGGCGAAAAACGCGGTCGCACCATTGGATACCCGACAGCAAACCTTGGTTTAGCAGACCATGCAACAATTCCAGCCGATGGTATTTATGCAGGCTGGTTAAGTGTGGGAGATCATCGTTGGGCAGCAGCAATATCAATTGGAACGAATCCAACTTTTCCAGGCGTTCGAGGTAGGCAAGTCGAGGCGTATGCAATTGATCAAGAAGGATTGGACTTATACGACCAAACCGCATCAATTGAATTCGTTTCACGATTACGTGACACGCTGAAATTTGATGGCCTAGATCCCCTCTTGCTTCAAATGGCAGAGGATTGTGCCGAAGCGAAAAGGGTGCTGGGGCGTTAATTCCCGCATAAATCCTCCTCGATTTCTCTCGATTCAAGCCCGCTGGTAACCTTTGCCTGCTAGTAAAACTAGTAAAAAGCGAGATAGTGCGCCTTCGTGAGTTACACCGAGGCCCTCGTGACAGTTCAGAGGAGTTCCACCATGGCACTTGAGCCATCAGAAAAAAAGACAATCATTTCTCAATATGGCGCTTCCGCGACTGACACAGGAAGTCCTGAAGTTCAGGTTGCATTGCTATCAAAGAGAATTGAAGAAATCACCGAACATTTAAAGACAAACAAGCATGATCACCACAACCGTCGTGGTCTTTTGTTGATGGTTGGTAAGCGTCGTCGCCTCTTGCAATATCTCGCAAAGACCGATGTAACACGTTACAGAGCGATTATCGAAAAGCTCGGTATTCGCCGCTAATTAAGTAAACGCCTCACCAGGTATTTATCTGCACATTTATAAAGGTTATCGGTCCTCGGTAGTGGTTTATGGGAAAAATCCCATGAACTTCGATCGAAGATCCATTTCCTATATAAATCTGCCGCCTAGGTGAGACGAGAAATGGAGCGACCCATGGAGGGTCAAGATGTGAAGTTCGCCGTTGCAACAATTGATAACGGCAAATATGGAAAACGCGAAATTCGTTTTGAAACAGGACGTCTCGCAAAGCAAGCAGCTGGAACAGCTGTTGTATATCTCGATGATGATTCAATGTTGTTGTCAGCGACAACCGCAGGTAAGTCACCTCGCGATTCATTCGACTTCTTCCCACTTACTGTGGATGTTGAAGAGCGTATGTATGCAGCAGGAAAGATCCCAGGTTCATTCTTTCGTCGTGAAGGTCGCCCTTCTGAAGAAGCAATTCTTACCTGTCGTCTAATCGACCGTCCACTGCGCCCAACATTCATCAAGGGACTTCGTAATGAAGTTCAAATCGTTGTAACTGTGATGGCGTTAAACCCAGATCACATGTACGACGTTATTGCTATTAACGCAGCATCAATGTCAACACAACTTGCAGGCTTGCCATTCTCTGGCCCAATCGGTGGAGTTCGAGTAGCTCTTATCGAAGGTCAATGGGTTGCATTCCCAAATCACAGCCAACTCGACAAGGCAACTTTCGACATGGTCGTTGCAGGTCGCGTAACTGCTGATAACGATGTTGCAATCATGATGGTTGAAGCAGAAGCAACAGTTCAAACAATTAATCTCATCAAGGGTGGCGCTGCTGCCCCAACTGAAGAAGTTGTTGCACAGGGACTTGAAGCGTCAAAGCCATTTATCAAGATTCTCTGCGAAGCACAGATGGAATTAGCAAAGGTTGCTGCAAAGCCAACCGGTGAATTCCCAGTGTTCTTGGATTACCAGGATGATGCATTTGCTGCAGTGGAAGCTGCTGCCAAAGATGATTTAGCGAAGGCCCTCACAATTGCTGGAAAGCAAGAGCGTGAAGAAGCCCTCAGCACAGTCAACGCAGTTGTAACTGAAAAGCTTGCAGCTAATTTCGAAGGTCGCGAGAAGGAAATTTCTGCTGCGCTTCGTTCAGTCACAAAGAAGTTGGTTCGCCAACGCGTTCTTCGTGACAAAATTCGTATTGATGGACGTGGTCTTCGTGACATTCGCCCACTTACAGCTGAGGTAGAAGTTATTCCTCGCGTTCACGGTTCTGCAATCTTTGAACGTGGAGAGACTCAGATTCTCGGAGTAACAACTCTGAACATGCTTAAACTCGAGCAACAGCTCGACACATTGAGCCCTGAAACTTCAAAGCGTTATATGCATAACTACAACTTCCCTCCTTACTCAGTCGGAGAGACCGGCCGCGTTGGTTCACCAAAGCGCCGCGAAATTGGACACGGAGCACTCGCAGAGCGCGCCTTGCTTCCAGTTCTCCCAACTCGTGAGGAATTCCCATACGCGATTCGTCAAGTATCAGAAGCCCTTGGATCTAATGGTTCAACATCAATGGGATCTGTTTGTGCATCGACAATGTCCTTGCTCAACGCAGGTGTTCCTTTGAAGGCAGCCGTTGCAGGTATTGCAATGGGTCTTATCTCTGATGAAGTTGATGGAAAGATTGAATACGTTGCTCTCACCGATATTCTCGGTGCAGAAGACGCATTCGGCGACATGGACTTCAAAGTTGCGGGAACAAAAGATTTCGTAACGGCTCTACAACTTGATACAAAGCTTGATGGAATTCCTGCTTCTGTTCTTACTGGTGCTCTTCATCAGGCAAACGAAGCTCGTCTCCACATTCTTTCTGTCATGAACCAAGCTATTGATGCTCCAGATGAGATGAGCTTGCTGGCTCCTCGCATCATTTCAATCAAGGTTCCAGTGGACATGATCGGCGCAATCATCGGACCTAAGGGCAAGATGATCAACCAGATTCAAGACGAGACTGGCGCAGATATCACCATCGAAGATGATGGAACTATCTACATCGGTGCTCTTGAGGGATCTCAAGCTGAAGCCGCTAAAGCAATGGTCGAAGCTATTGCAAACCCAGTTGTTCCAAAGGTAGGCGAGCGTTTCAACGGAACAATCGTCAAGCTTGCAACATTCGGTGCTTTCGTTTCACTTGTTCCAGGTAAAGATGGCTTGCTCCACGTCTCGCAGATCCGCAAGATGCATGGTGGAAAGCGTATTGAAAACCTTGAAGAGGTAATGAAGGTTGGCGACAAGGTCGAGGTTGAAATTGCCGAGATCGATCCGAAGGGTAAATTCTCATTGGTTCCAGTTCTTGCCGACGGCACAGTGCCAGGGGCTACTGAGGAAAAATCTGAATAATTGAAAAAGAGTGTTCTGCCTAGCGGACTGCGAATCGTTACTGAAGAAGTAAATACGGTTCGCTCCGCTGCGGTGGGCATTTGGGTCAATGTTGGCTCCCGCGACGAGACACCATCAGTCGCGGGAGCTTCACACTTTCTCGAGCATTTACTTTTCAAAGGCACGAAAACTCGGACTGCTATGGAGATTTCATCTTCGATTGAAGCAGTTGGCGGAGAAATGAATGCCTTCACCAGTAAGGAATACACCTGCTTCTATGCACGTGTAATAGATATAGATCTCAAACTTGCCGTCGACGTGATTGCTGACCTCATCACCTCTTCAATAATTACAGCGGAAGATGTTGATTCCGAACGCAATGTAGTTCTCGAAGAAATCGCAATGCGCGATGACGATCCCTCCGACCTCATCCATGACCTTTTTATGGAGACGTATTACGGGGACAATCTTCTGGGCCGACCAATTCTTGGAACTGTAGAGTCCATCAAGGGAATGTCTCGCAGCGCAGTATTTAATTATTATAAAAAGAAGTATCTTCCTCGTGACCTAGTTATTGCTGTCGCGGGAAATGTAAAACACAAGCAAGTCGTTGATCTTGTAGAGCGCGCGATGTCTCGCGATGGTTTCCTAGAAATAGCGGATTCAACTCCAAATCTTCGTCAATCCGCGCCGATAAAAGCGGCTGGTAAAGGCAGCGTTGGATTGATGTACCGCAAGACCGAGCAGTCACATTTATTAATGGGAGTTGATGGCGTTTCCCGTACGGATGACCGCCGCTTCGCTCTGAGCATATTGTCTTCAGCCCTCGGAGGCGGAATGTCTTCGCGTCTATTCCAAGAAATCCGTGAAAAACGTGGCTTGGCTTATTCGACATATTCATATGTTCAGCAATTCGCCGGCGCCGGGTCACTTTCATTCTATGCAGGTTGCGCACCTAGCAAAACTGAAGAAGTTGTAAAAATAATTCAAGAGATCTCGCATGAAGTTGCGCGGACCGGGTTAACTGATGAAGAGATAACCCGAGCAAAAGGCGCAGTTTCTGGAGCTCTAGTGCTGAGCCAAGAAGATAGCGGTTCGCGTATGAGCCGAATCGGCAAGAGCGAGTTGGTTTATGGCGAAGTTATGAGTTTTGATGAGATTCTCAAGCGTATTGCTGGGGTAACTCCTGACGACATTCGAGAAATTGCTAGCGCGGTCCTGCCTCAATCTTCTACGCTTGCCATTGTTGGACCATTCAAAAACGCTTCTAAATTTGAGAAGGTAATCGCATGAGCAAGATTAAAGTTGCAGTCCTCGGAGCTAAAGGCCGGATGGGCTCGGAAGCATGCAAAGCTGTCGCTTCGACAAATGATTTGGAACTTGTTGCATCACTTGATCTAGGAGATTCTCTGGATCAAGTGATTTCATCAGGGGCCCAAGTTATCGTTGACTTTACCCACCCTGATTCAGTTATGGGCAATTTGGAATTTGCAATTGGAAATGGCATTAACGTTGTAGTTGGAACGACGGGATTTGACGAGAAGAAACTCAATCAAATCAAGAGTTGGCTTGCAGCCAAGCCATCAACAGGAGCGCTTATTGCTCCTAATTTTGGGCTAGGCGCTGTTTTAATGATGCAGTTTGCGGCCAAAGCTTCCAAATATTTTGAATCGGTTGAAATTGTTGAATTGCATCACCCAAATAAAGCAGATGCTCCATCTGGCACGGCTGCACGAACAGCAGAGTTGATTAATGAAGCGCGATCATCTGTGAAAAAAGAGGCAATGCCTGACGCAACATCCTCAGGATTGGAAGGAGCGCGTGGGGCTCTTATTGGCGATGTCCATGTTCACTCAGTTCGCCTTCGTGGGTTAGTCGCGCATCAAGAAGTTATTCTCGGGGACCTAGGGGAGACGTTGACCATTCGTCATGATTCCATTGATAGAACGGGCTTTATGCCAGGCGTACTTCTTGGAGTGAGAAAAGTTGTAACCCATCCTGGGTTAACATTTGGCCTCGAGCATTTTATGGATATAAATTAAGGAGCAAATGATGTCTCAAATTACAATGTATGGAGCAGAATGGTGCGGAGATTGCCGTCGCTCGAAAAAATTTCTTGACGCTAATAACGTTGAATACACATACGTTGATGTAGAAGCTGACGAAGCTGCATCTGAAAAAGTTATTGAAATAAATGGTGGTCAGCGTTCAATCCCAGTTATCCTCTTTGCAGATGGAACTCATATGACTGAGCCTTCAGATGGGGATTTAAAGGCAAAACTTGAAAGCCTCTCTATCCTCTAAGAGAGTCGATAAACCAAGGCCGAAACAATTGCAGCGCCAAAAACGGCTACGGGGAACGGAAGCTTTGCTACAAATGCTGCAACGGCAAAACTAACTCCTGCCATTCTGTGGTCAACGACTAGCTTCGTTTTATCTGTAAATGCTTGGACTGCAACGAGCGCGCTTAGAAGAGCCACCGGAATTAACACGTTGATTCGCTGTACGCGTGGGTGTGCGAGCCAAGATTCGGGAACAGAGTGCCCAAGATATTTAAATAGGAAACAGGCCGTGCTCGTTCCCAACGCCGTAATCCAGTAAATGCTCATGCACGCCACCCCATCAAAATTGCAAGCAGAGCTGTAGAAATAATTGGAATACCTGCAGGAACAAATGGAACGAGAGATAAGGCAAATACAAAAGCAAACGCTGCCAAGTAATAACTTCTCTTGCCACTAAGTCTTGGCCAGACTAAACCAACGAATGCTGCAGGCACGAGCGCATCAAGTCCATATGCTGCCGGATCCTTGAGTAAGCCTGCGCTCACTGCGCCGATCAACGTAAAAATATTCCAGAAAATAAATACTCCAAAACCAGTCCACCAGAATCCAGTTCGCGAATCTTTTTCATTGTTTTGAGCAAGAGCAACGCCCGTAGATTCATCTATGGTTATTTGGGCCGCAACGATCCGTTTTGCACCTCGCACTTTAAGGAGCGGCGCCATACGTACGGCGTAGAGACCATTTCGTGTACCGAGGAGTGCTCCTGTTGCAATTGCACTAAATGCACCGCCTCCCGCTCCAACAACACCAACGGCTGCAAATTGTGATGCGCCTGAAAACGTAAGCAGTGAAATCGCGCAGGTTTGCAAGACCGAAAAGTGAGCGGCAACACTTGCAGCTCCAAAAGCTGCCCCGTAAACGCCAACGGCAAAAGAGAGGCTGAGGGAGTCGCGCTTAACTGACACGCCGGTATTCTGCCCTAATCCGAAGGCTCTGGGTGGCGAATAGGTAGGTTTCACTCATGAGCGAGCATGAGATTATTTTCAAAGAAGATGTGACTGTAGAACTGATCAAGTCCAGCGCAAGTGATAGTGATGTTGTATGGGCTGCTCGAGTTTCGACAGCAGGCGAGAATTCTAGAACTTCAGTTGGCGATGAGGCAGATGCCACCAAAGATGTCGGATTGATTAATTATTTAGCTCGCGAGCGTCACGGATCTCCTTTCGAACATACCTCGATGACTTTCTTTATCTCTGCGCCTATATTTGTTTTTCGCGAATTTATGCGCCATCGAATTGCCTCGTATAACGAGGAGAGCGGGCGCTATCGCGAATTGCGTCCAGTGTTTTATGTGCCATCCAAAGATCGTAAACTCGTACAAATTGGTAAGACGGGTGCATACGAATTTATTGACGGAACCCCCGAGCAATATGAAATTACCGTAAAGGCTATTAAGGAAAGTTGCACAACGGCATACGAGAATTATCAAAAGATGCTCGACGCAGGAGTTGCTCGTGAAGTAGCCCGCGCTGTCTTGCCAGTAACTCTCTTCTCCTCGATGTATGTGACCATGAATGCGCGTGCGTTGATGAATTTTCTATCTCTTCGCACGGCTCGTGAAGGATCACACTTCCCAAGCTATCCGCAACGGGAAATTGAGATGGTTGCAGAGAAAATGGAAGAGCATTTCGCTCGCCTTATGCCTATTACCTACGGTGCCTTCCAAAAATCTGGGCGCATTGCTCCTTAATCTCAGGTAACCTTCCACCATGCATATCGAAGCTCCATTCGGCCGTCTCATCACGGCAATGGTGACCCCATTTAAGAAAGACGGGGAAATCGACTGGGATGGAGTAGCGACTCTTGCTGCACATTTGGCAGATAGCGGGCACGATGCGATTGCTGTTAATGGCACAACCGGAGAAGCTCCAACGACAAAGAGTTCTGAGAAACTTGAAATTATCAAAGTTGTTAAGAGCACAGTAGGGGATCGCGTAAAGATTCTCACCGGAGCTGGCGATAACGAAACTTCTTACACAGTAGAGCAAGCAAAGCGATCAGCCGCTGCTGGCGTTGATGGGCTTCTTATTGTTACGCCGTATTACAACAAGCCACCACAAGCTGGAATTGAAGCGCACTTCCGTGCAGTCGCAGCAGCAACTGATGTTCCAATAATGATGTATGACATTCCTGGACGCACCGGTGTCGAATTAGAACCCGACACTATTTGTCGTCTTGCCGAAGTTAAGAACATTGTTGCACTCAAAGATGCAAAGGGAAATCCGGCATCAACTTCTTGGGTCATCAAGCGTTCAGGGATTCCAGTTTATTCAGGCGATGACATTCTTAACCTGCCACTTCTTTCAATCGGCGCAGTTGGGTTTGTTTCTGTCTGTGGTCATACGGTTGGAAATGACCTGCGCGAAATGCTTGATGCTTGGTTTGCAGGCAGCGCTGAACGCGCACTAGAAATTCACCAAAAACTATTACCGGTATACACCGGCACCTTCCGCACTCAAGGTGCGATTTTGACTAAGGCTGCGCTCACATTGATGGGTCTGCCTGGCGGATTTACTCGTTTGCCACTTGTCGATGCCACCGATGCGCAAATTGCGCAGCTGCGGGAGGATCTACGAGCAGGCGGAGTCACACTTAAATAATGAATCACCCACATCCAGACCTTCCATATCCATCCAAACTAGCAAAGAACACTCTTCGAATAGTCGCCCTTGGCGGCTTGGGAGAGATTGGTCGAAACATGACCGTCTTCGAGTACGAAGGCAGACTTCTCATAGTTGACTGCGGGGTACTTTTCCCTGAAGAGAGTCAGCCAGGAATTGATTTAATTCTTCCTGACTTCTCGTATATTTCTGAGCGCTTGACCGACATTGAGGCAGTTGTATTAACACACGGGCACGAAGACCATATCGGAGCACTTCCGTATCTTCTGCGTGAGCATGCAGACATCAAAGTTGTTGGTTCAAAACTCACTCTTGCCTTTGCGAATGCAAAACTCAAGGAGCGCCGCATCACTGCTCCGCTCGTAGAAGTTCAAGCTGGAATGGAAATGAAATTTGGTCCATTTAACCTTGAATTTGTTGCGGTGAATCACTCCATTCCTGATGCTCTGGCGATTGCGATAAAGACGCCTGCAGGAAACGTGCTTGCGACCGGTGATTTCAAAATGGATCAGCTCCCACTTGATGGTCGCATCACTGACCTTGCAACTTTTGCTCGATTGGGCGTTGAAGGAATTGACTTATTCATGGTTGATTCAACAAACGCTGACGTTCCTGGCTTTACAACTTCAGAGCGCGACATAATGCCGACTCTTGATCGAGTTTTTGGGCAGACAAAGAAGAGAGTGATTGTTGCCTCTTTTGCATCCCACGTTCACCGCATCCAGCAGATTCTTATGATTGCAGAGAAACACAATCGCAAGGTTGCTTTTGTTGGTCGTTCCATGGTGCGAAATATGAAACTTGCTGAAGACCTTGGATATCTAGATGTACCAGCCGGGCTCGTGGTTGATTCAAAAAATATTGAAGAGTATGGGGACAGAATTGTTCTTATTTGCACAGGTTCGCAAGGTGAACCACTTGCAGCTCTTTCTCGCATGGCAAATGGAGATCATCAAATTCAGGTAGGAAAGGGCGACACAGTAGTTCTCGCATCTTCTCTCATCCCGGGAAATGAAAACCCGGTTTATCGAATCATTAATGAGCTTGTTCGTTTTGGAGCTGAAGTAGTCCATAAGGGAAATGCAATGGTCCACGTTTCTGGCCATGCTGCAGCCGGTGAATTGCTGTATTGCTACAACATTGTGAAGCCAAAGCATGTAATGCCGATTCACGGAGAATGGCGCCACATGCGAGCAAACGCCGAGCTAGCCATAAAGACCGGCGTTCCTCGAGACAAAACAATTGTTGTAGATAACGGAATCGT
>Ga0208496_1000576_pt1 | contig 13388 bp, 1 predicted proteins | sample CryBogmetaGMA2M_FD_184552 | JGI IMG/M metagenome (GOLD analysis project Ga0208496, IMG submission 184552) | Freshwater microbial communities from Crystal Bog, Wisconsin, USA - MA2M (SPAdes) | ecosystem: Environmental > Aquatic > Freshwater > Lake | place: Crystal Bog, Wisconsin, USA | collected... | reverse complement strand
GCAGTAAAGTAGTTGTGAACATTCTACGGAGACATCAGTTGCTGGTAATAACCTTATTGGCTGTTCTATCACAAGCAAACCTAGTTTCGACAGAACATAAAAGGAATCAGAACTGCGACCTAGGAATCATGATTAGAAAAGTTGTACATTTTACAGCGAGTGTTGTTTTCTCTCACCAAAGGGAGTGTCTATCGTTCAGTGAGAAGCAGCCAATTCAGGACCCAGGGGGGGTTGCTGGGATTTCAATAGCAGGCAACGACCCTCAAATCACAAGAGCGCGAGGTGTTGTTCTCTGGAGCAGGGCGAGGTTCAGTATGTGCATTCTATCAGCCAGAAACATCACTGTGGCCAGGGGATTCTATGCAGTTAAGTCGGGTAGCCCCGCCCGTCAAGGGGCGTTGGATGTATAACCCTACGTTCGGCTCCCAGGCGGCGAACTATGCTGCCTGTGGAGCCACTGGCTCACTGGGGGGAGCCAATATGAAGAGGAATCTTCGTTCTCCACCTCAACACACGAATGACGTTGTTTCCACGACCGACAGTGTGGTTCGAGATGGTGAGACAAACCTGGCCAAGCTGAGGGTTATGGGGATTGATGATAGCGATACTGTATGCACATTGCTAGATCCGTTCGCTCCTGAGGACAAGTGCTCAAAACTGTCAGCAGAAAATGACCTGCTGTCAGATGTGGTTGGAATATTGCTATTGAAGAACGGGAAGATAACAACAGCAGAGGAGTCTCCTCTGGGGACGTTCACTAACAGGACAGGGCTGATGACCCCAGCCTACCGCAGGCAGATCACTGTGCGGGGGATGGGGGGACACTGGATTTTACTTGACAGCCTATCAGAAGCATCCACAGCTCTTGACCTGTATTTGACAGTCTCAAAGATGATTGGGGTACATTGTCCAGATCGACTTTGTCTCACTTTTCATGGTCAGCAGATCCACCTAACTGATATGAGTATGAGTAAGTACCTCCCACTGTGTCCTGTTGTTATTGAATTGGGGTGGCGACTGTGTGGATCAGGGGGTAAACGCTCGGAACCAGAGGAAACAGAGAACTCTCGAGAAACAACCAGACGATCCATGCGTGTTCGGCGGCTTGCGCCAGTCGTACATGGGGGTCCCTCTCTAGGTGCCTTCATCCAGATCTACGCAATGGGTCGGAGCATTCCGGCTGAGGACCAGGGGGACATGCTGATGAGACTCGGCGAATTTCATGCAAACCCAGACGTGCAAACAACATGTCGCAAGATTCTGCGCAATGCCGCTGAGTTTCTGGAGGTCACTGAGGTTCATGGACGGCTCGGCACATATCCAGGACACTCAGCGAAACAAGACATACCCTCTGGCACGCCCTTGGCAGCCTACTTTGGAGTCTTGGAGAAAAGCAGCCACGCGCGGAGCGATTACCTCCTGGAACTAGGTCAGTTGGATGCGGACTACTCTATCGTTATTAACGGCGAACCATCGGATGAGAGAGGGTGGCCCTCCTTGGGCCAAATGGCCTTGCTCAATCACGCCTGTCCGCCAAGGGATACATGTTCCATAGACCACATTGCTTGCCCGTCAGGTCTGGTGTTTTTCTTTGTATGCACAACGAACCTCATCCAGGCGGGGCAACAAGTGACTTTCAACTACCAACGACAAGTCTCTCAAAACTCTTTTTGGACCAGTCGCTGCTCCTCCCATCGCCGCCCAGCGGGACGAATACTGATTGAATGTGATTGTGCCTTTCCTGCTCGATGCCCGAATAGCTACGTCAGATACGACTTGAGGTTGGCTTCTTCCTCACGAAAAGGTATGACAGACGCTCGAACATCTCCAGTCCTTCCACATTCTCAAGGGGGGAGGCAAGCGGCGATTCGGTCTTTCTTGGTCCCACGAGAGCACATCACTAATTCTCTCGAGCATACCAGCCATCTGAGTGGCAGGACAACAAGCCAACTCCATAACCTCGAGGCCACAGGGAAAAGTGTTCACGGCAAATGCCCATTAGGATATAGCGCACGTGACGCGCCTCCAGACTCGGCGGGCCCTGCCCTTGGATTGTTGTGCCCAGAGGAAGTGGAGCGTTTGGCGAACCATAACAAGCGAGATCAAGATCTTGACAGCAATGGCCCTCTCGCCATGACTCCTGAGCGCACACAGCAACCAGGGGACGGAGGCAGTGTGGGGTCTGTCCTCTTCTTCACCGCACTCGCCGGCCCGCGAGCACCTGCAGAGGGATGCAATGTAGCCGCAGAACCATATGGCAGCCTACATGGTCCAGCATACCCCACATGGAGGGGGCAGTGTCACCCAATATGCATCAGGGACCAGGTGCGAGCGACCAGAGGTGAGGGATCGTGCTTCCTACTATGCATCCTAACCAGCATTCTCGAGGCCGAGTCTCTTCCAGAGTTTGCGGAACGGCGGTCAGCCCATCCAGAATTACAAGGAGACTTTGCAGAGAGATGGAAATTACTCCTAGCACTTGCGGAGGATCGCAATGCATCAGGATTACGTACCATCCTACACCACCACCTCATCACCCATGTCGATCGATTTCAGCCCATGTTTAATACTGCGCTACCTCTCTCCGACGAGCAGTGGGCCACGCTGACCCGTTTGGAACGCCAAGCTGGAGTACACTTCTCGTCACCTTCGCGGTCCGACCCCCTTACCCCACTCAGGACATGGGCCTTTCAATTCTTGCGCTCGTCGACTCACGTAGATGAAAGATTTATGCACGTGCTCCTTGATTGGCTACAGAACAAATTAGCTATCATCACTCTACTTCAGGTCCAAAATGAAATGACGGGACAACTTCAATTTCTGCATGTGACAGCTCATGATCTCATTCCAGATACTGCAGTACTCCTTGTCAAGGTTCTCAATATTGAGAGAGGCCCCTCCAATAGGGAGGCATTGAATCATTTTGACCTGGTTTGCAATCAGTGTCCTGTAGCATTTCTCTCTGACACACTCAATCCCGATCGGAAGGTGGCAAGGCACACCAGGACCTCGCCTGATGGGGTGAGCAGCGAGCGACTACCCTTGGACAACGAGCTCACTGATGATCCTGGGGGTCGCTTGGGGAGAGACCTTACTTCTATCGACGACTGCAGTCAAGACTTTGCTAAGCGCACGTCGATGGCCACAGATCTGGGGAATCCGAAGCCGACGGGGCGACACCGCCAAACCTCGAGCTCATCCGGCGACACTGTGGAGCCTCAAGTACCGAGTACTGTCGCTGAGGCTGAGCACCTTCTTCGTTCGTTTGATGTGGCGCCCAGCTGGGGTCCGGCGCAATCGCTCACTCGAGCTGAGAGGCTGCGGCGTTTGCGCACCTTTCAAACTGATCCCCCTGGGTGGGCCTGGGTAGACTCAATCCTTACCAAGTACCCGGAACTGGCATCAGTTCGACCGTCCCACCGTGTATCCGGGATTGCTCAGCCGTCGTCAACGGAGCGACCCCCTGCCCCGTGCCCTCGTACACGCAATGCAGCATGCACCGAACAGCGAGAACCAGACTGCTTGGCAACAGGAGGTATTAGGAGACATTCTTGGAAGAGACTTGCCGAGATCGGTGACCATGGGCAGACCGCCTACGCGCATTCTTCAGCTGTTGCGCAGGAAGCGAGCCAAGAAGCGGACGGACGAGGGTGCTTGCTCTCTTCCCAGTCACCTGGGGCAACCCAGTTTCAGGAACTACAAAATGATCTCGCCCCTGAGGCCCAACTCGGGCAGTTTGCAACTGCTCCCAGTCAGGAGGGCGCTCCTCTCGAAACTAACCGCGCTCCCCGGGACAGTGTCGAAGCGGGGCTGTTCACAACGCTACGGTTAGACCAGAGCAGGAGCAAGAGTTTGTCGGATGGACAGGAGTCCGGCCTGCAATATGATGAAAATATGTCTCGACACCTCAAGGTCGATGCAACACAACAGTGTGGCACTTCACATTCAGTAGAACCTGAGCGACGTGAACCCGAGAACACAGAAGTTCTCATCCCCCCGGCACCAACACTCGCTGGGCTCTTGCCATGGGTACCAGGGACCTCCGCTCTGTATCCTCGAGTACTGCGGTCCAACGATATGGCTGACTTCTCAATTTGGGACGTACGCATCCCTGGCATGCGATGGCAACAGGCCATGTTCCACGCCGCAGACAGAGTTACACCCTCAGCCTTCTACGTCTCTGCAGATATATGGTCCAAGGGGAAGAAGGGATGGAAACTTGGTAAAATCTTTGGGGCGTTTCGTGATGTTGAAGGTTTTGTTCGGCTACTGTTGAGCCCAGCCCCCACACGCTGCTTCTACGAGATAATCCGTGAAGAACGGGCCTGCAAAGCATACTTCGACGCAGAAGCGGAACCGGGTGCAATGAATGCCGAGGAGGGTCAAATCATGTGTCATCGCCTAGTGGTGGCATGGGCAGCGAGAATCCGGCAGAAATGGCCGCAGGCTGAACAACAATGCCCACGGTGTTTGGAGGTCGTGATATTAGACGGCAGCCGCCAGACCAGGAGGGGCTGGAAAGTCAGTTACCATCTGGTCTACCCTTGGCTCACATTCCCCTGCAACAACACTGTGCTTAAGGAAGAAGTGACGGCAATTAGTAATCAGCCTCAGTTCCAATACAGCACAGAGAATGGGACGATGCGCAGCTTTGTTGATTCTGCTGTTTATTCACGGAATCGCCAAATTAGGCTCCCGTTGTCCTACAAGCTATCAGATGAGACCTGCACCCCGCTGCGCTTGCCTTTCCGACCGGTGGTGTCTCTCTTCGGTCTGGCATGCATCACTCGGCTTGAGTCTGACGCGTGGCTGGTCCCCCGCGAGGTCATGGCTTCCGTACAGTCGTCTGCCCGTCCCTGGCAGCAAGGTGCTCGGTCTGCTAAAATGTCCACCTTATTGCGCCCTCAGCAGGCTCCACCCGTGACGCCCGATAATTCTGCTCCCAACCTCATCGCCTCAGTGACCTCCCTCCTCCGGCAGTCTGGCCAACCCGACGGGCGGCTTCAGCCGATGCCAAACCCCTCGTTTGGAACCTCGTTTCGCTGGATGGTGACCGCTGGCGATGCTCGGCAATGCTCGGTAGCACAGATCTGGCGCCCATCGAATCCCACACATGACAGCAACGGTGCCATTGTCTCGGTGCATGCGTCTGGAGCTGTGTTTCTCAAGTGCTTACACCCGGAATGTCTTCGTCTGAGTGCGGGCCCAGGAACCTTTCTTGGTTTCACGTCAAATAGGGACACTGCAGGACGCCTTTCCGAGGCCAATGAACTCTCCTCTCATATACCAACCCTGACAGCTCCTCGGCCTTTGTCCGTAGGAAGCAGTTGGCTGCATCATTCTCTTGGCAAGAAGCAGGTGACAAGGCCGGTCTCAGGACCTAACCAATCTGAGCAACAGTCCAGGACCAGTGGTATCGTGAACGACCATTCCGGCTCATCCGTCTCGATCGGGCATCTACTTCCAGTCGACATGGACCCCCCCCCTTCTGATCCTGGCGTACCACTCTCTCCTCTCACTCGTGAACAAGGGGTGCGCAAGCTCTATCTGCGGAACCAAATCGATGATGAGGGTCCGTTGGATACCTGGAATGTTGTCAATGGCCCATACGGGGGTAGGACTGGGATAGCTCCTTCAGCGAAACATCCAACAGCAGATCCGGTTCGCGGACAGGACGGAGACAGCGGCCAAGACTTTGCCGCGGTAATTGAATGGAGTGAACGTTCACCTTTCAGTGCCCCGGCTCCAGACGCGCTGGTCACGGCGATCTGCACCTCCCTCAACGCTGACAATACACAACATGCAGCGGCTCAGCAGGGTACGCTTGAGGGCTGGTCTGCCATCAGTCAAACAGTGTCTGCGACTGTGCCGTCACCTGCACCAGGGCCGGCGGCAGCGGCCAACTTCAAGTGGGAAATTGGTCCTCCTCGCGAGTGGTTTGCACAGCCGCTTGGGGCTCGTACGGCGGTGGGGCAGGACTTGGTCAGTAAAGCAATCCTTACCACACGACAGGGTGTTGCGTCCCCCCCCCCTTCTGCTCAGGACCCTGCGGATCTATGGGACAGTCCGTTTTTGATTGGCTTCCTGAGCGTGGGGTTTCGACGGCTTCAATCCTCGATACCTGGCATCATTGGGTATCTGGAACGGCACCGACCAGATGTCTTGTTCCTCGGGGATCTGGGGACCAAAAGAAACAAAATTGGCCGTCTTCGGCTGCAAGTGGAGGCTGATCTTGGAGAGGAATGGTTCCTTTTATCAGACATTCGCGACACTGCAGGGTATCCAGTCGGCATGGGCGTTCTCATTCACGCCTCGGCAGCCAAGTTAGTAGCCCCAGTGTCGCTCCAGTGTCCGCAGGGATCAGACAAAGATCAATGGGAGCAGGCGGTTGGGGGTCGTCTTATTTGTCTCAAACTATCTCAACCTGGTGCTGGTAACCCGTTGTATGTAGTCGGACTCAACCAACATGTAGCGGCGGGTAGCACCAGTACTGCCCGCAGTCTGCTCTTGGGCACAGTGGAGCAGCTCACTCAGCAGGTAAAAGATAGTGGGGGCCGCATTCTGATACTTGGAGACATGAACGCTGCCCCTGACGGTGGTCGATGGGGTTATTCTCGCCGCACCAGGACCAGAGCAGCTGATGACTGCACAAGCACTTGGGCGTCTCGAAACTGTCTACAAGAAATAAAGAGCACCCCACTTCGGGCCACATGGCGTGCATGTCTATTACAGCGCAAGGCTGTGCTGGACCGTGCCTGGATCTATCCCGCCGACATCCCTGACACATCGTTGACGATACATTGGAATACCACCGAGCCGGTCTTTGACCATGCCCTGATCATGGTTCGCCTTCCGAAAAGCATTGCAGGCACTGGATATGCAGGCGCATGCCGTCCCCTGCAATCCTCTTTCCCGCTGAAACGCTGTCGAGTGGATCTCAAGAAATTCAGGGCAACACCAGTGCTTCAAGAGTGGGGTCGCTTGGTCGACATTGGCTTAGCGGAGGATGCTGTGGAGCCAGATGGACCTCCGCCTGATCCTTTCCAAGCCCTCAAACATGGCGAGATATTAGCCGACTCAATAGCATACGCTCTAGCTCCCAAGCGCGAGCGTCGGAAAGGTGAGGTACGTCGCTCCTTTGGATTTGGAGGGCATCGAGCGATCTTTCGCGAGGTGAACCTACTCCAGCAGGCACGAATATTTGTCAAAAACATCCTCACTAGAAACAGCGAGGTCATTGGGTGCCCACATCGCTGCATCCGCTGGCAGCAATTGTTCTCCCGGCTGCACGCCCAACTCAGTCGGAGTGTATTCATGTGCCCTCAGCCACTTTCACAACCAGCTGTGTGGTATTTGACCCCTCCTGCTGAGCGAACTCTGAAAGGGTGGATGGATCAGGCCAAACAGGCACTGAATGTGAGGATGGCTGCTGTGAGGGAGTCTTTTGCAAAAGCGCGCTTCTCAAATGTGCAACAATTGTGCTCGAGACTGAAAAGAAATGGTGGTGTCCTTGACGCGCGAACGATACAAGCCGTTCTAGGAAAGCGACTGCCGCGGCAGCGCATGTGGGGTATCTCAGGGGCAGCGCCTCTTGGCATCTCTCTCACAGTCTCAGATACTCAACATCCCCTGGTACTGGCACACATACAGACGCTGAGTGCAGCAGTTGAGATTGTGCGCATCCTCGCTGACAGCACTACACTGCAAATTTGGCTCCGAGGCCCGCGCGCCCTAGGTGATCTCCTTTCCCAATGGTGTCGTGACGATCATGCCTGGAGCAACACACCAATCTGCATCATACCCTCCTCGCAGCCATACGTTGCAATCATCCCTGATGATATGCTGGCAGTGCAGGAGCTACATATGGCCCGTGAAGGGATGGACTCGGGATCCATTTGTCTACGATGTAAGGCGCGAGGGATTCAAGCGATTGTCGCCAGCGCGTCTCTCCAGCCGTGTGGGAACCCACAGCGTGCTGTTCGTTTCTTTTGTGGTAGCTGTCGAACTGTGAGCGATCATGTCGACCTTGCCCCCTTGCCTCCGTGCCCAATTCCCTGGGCAGTGTGGCGAGACATGCAGAAAATCCCGTCGACCTCTGTCCCACTGGTTTCCAGAGAGATTGACTTTGACACGCTGGAGACCTGTGCACGACGTATGCCGTGCGACAAGAGCCCGGGGAGTGATGGCATCCCACGCGAGTACTACAAATATGGCCCAACAGTTCTTCTTCAACGGCTTCGAACCGCCATCAATGCCTACATCAGTGGACAGCCGCCCTCGGTGGATGCACACGAGTGGAACGGAGGCATTGTATCACTGATCGCAAAGGTGCCCTCTGCCCTCTCTATATCGGACTATCGCCCAGTTGTACGGATATGTTCGAAGTTCATCATTGCCACGACGATCTTCAACGATCGCCTGACACAGGCGGTTGAGGAGTTCAATTTGTTAGACGACGCTCAGGAGGGGTTCCGTCGTCATCGGAGCACGAAGCGCCAATTGTCCAAGTTACATGGGCTTTTAAGCGACCATCGCAAGCGTAGGAAATGCTTGTCAGTAGTGCTGTATCTTGACATAAAAAACGCCTTCAATGCTGTCGATCATCGTCCCATCTTTGCAATACTTACAGCTTACGGCTTCCCTGCTGAGGATGTTGCTTTATTCAGACGGATGTACTCCAGCAAATTCCTCTGTGTGGGTAACCCCTTTGGCAGAACAGCGGCGTGTTTCCTGGCTCGCGGCTTCCCGCAAGGCGACCCTCCCAGTGCGACAATGTTCATCATGGTTTACGATCCGTTTCACAAAATAGTGCGGGCCTGTCGACGTGGCTGCTCCACGCCAGCTTGGCCACTCCCCTCCGGCTCGAGCGGCTTTGCTGACGATTCTAACATGCACACTGCAGGCCCAGATGCCATTCCGGCGATGCAGGTCCTCGTCTCGGCTGTGAGTCCTTTCCTAGTCTGGCTAGGCCTCTTGGTGAACATGACTAAGTCGTTCATCTCTGCGTTCGATTTTGGTACAGGCAAAGTGGTGGCCACCGACAGCGTCACTCTACATGGATCGCCATTCCTAGTGCTCGAACCAAATCAGGCGCACAAACACCTTGGGGTGCGTATGACTATAATGGGGGACTTTACGGCTGAGAAGAACCACGTGCAGGGTGAAATGCAGCGGCGACTTGACGCTCTTCTGGGAAATGAGGCCTTGCTGCCATCGGTTAAGGAAATGGTCATCATGTTAGGGGTGGTTTCTGTCTTCCGATATAGCGCTGGAGTTGTACCATGGTCAAGGTCTGAGCTCGAGGAGATATATAACATGTGGATAAGAGCCTACAAGCAAATATGGTTCGGAAGAGCAGGGCGCAGCGCAGACAGCTCCCCCATGGTTCTTGACCTACTGGCAGGTGGAAGAAACTGTCCCTCACCGACGGAGATCTGGATCCGTGATGTACTGGATCTTCATGACCAATGCCTAGCCCTCCCAGGAGAAATAGCACAACTCGTCACATGTAACCTTCAGCAGACATGTCTGGACCACGGATGCACGGCCCTCAGCCAGCTACAAGGAATTCTTCGGATTGGTGGCCGTGCAGACCCCGACTCAATCTTGGAACTTCTTCTGGCTCGTCTGGATGAACAAGGTCTCCAAGTTTCAAGTCCATGGACACCAAGGACAGGAGAATCGATTGCAACCGCGTTGTGGCCACAATTGTGGAATGCATGGCGCACGCGGCAAGACTGGAATGGATGCAAAGAGAGGGATGACAGTGTGCAACAAAGTTGGGCCCAAGCCAAACACTGTCTGAGTGCCCTCCGACACCTGGGCCAAGCAGGAGTTCTTACGCTACCTCAACTTCAAGACCCGGCGGGAAACTGGATTCCTCGTCACATGCTGAGTCACACTCTCATCTCGGAACCCGAATATGTAGCTTTGACAACTTGGCTGCAACATGTCCCGGCACAGATGGAAGCGGTGGCTACTGCTCCAACGGCTGGTGGGGACGCCACCGCATCGCGACATGCCGCAACACGAGACATGGACGTGAACACTGGTGTAGCCCAAACCTGTCAAGGTGGACTCTTTCCACAGATGTTTGATCAAACGAAGCTGGCACTGATTCCTCCCTGCATTCTGGGCACGGCCCAATCAGTAGTCTCTCATGATCGAGTTCTGCTGAAGCATCGACCGGTGGTAAGATGCCCGAACGATCCCCTGGACGCGATTACGGACTCACAGCTGGCCGACGAACTGTGTCGGTCGCGAGCTGTCTTCCCGTTCAAACTTGGCGGCAATCAATTGGTTAATGTTGAATGCCTGGCCCCCCTCCGCTCAATCTGCGCCCAAGCACTTGGGGCTGTGAGAGTTATCGTTCAGAACCTCGACGCGAGCCAGCTTGCCAACCAATTTGCAGTGCTGGCAATCACGTTTGTTCGTGCCTGCCTGCAGGATCGCAATATCTACAAGGTTGCTGATGCGTGCACGCGCCCCTCGTGGCCTGTGCCTAGAATGGAGTTGTGTTCATGGTTTGATCTGCGCGACCACTGGAATCCATGCCCCCAATCACCACAATGGCGCATGTCTTCAGCGCGTTCCGACGGACAAAGAGTCCTGATTGGAATGGTTCAGGGCTTCCGTCTTCGACGCGACACACCTCTTCTGAACACGCCCAGCCCTCTCCATCCATGGCAAACTGATCCTCAACTTCCGCCCTCAGTCAAGATCGACTTGTCCAATCACCATCCTAGGCAATTGCCGAGTCCATCAGGATGGGATGTGCGCCAGCGTAATGCTCGACTTCTCATAGAGGATCTACACCATCGCGTGAGTGGCCTGGATGCTGCTCACTATGGGATGTTGATTGGGCTACAAGGATCTACTGCTGTCCCCACCACCCAGCATCTGCAGGCCATTCAATCGTCCTATCTGGCTCAGCGACAAGCTGATCTTGAGTATCATGTGCCTTGGAGTCGTCACCTGCTGGCCTGCCTTCACCACGCTCTGGCACTGGATCTCCTTGTAGGAGCGCGAGCTGTCAACTTCAATCCACATTTCCAGTATTATGCCTCCCCGGACCAGGCCGACACTGCCCTGGGAGCGGTGCACCAATGGCCAACCGTCCCTGCTCTGCTTTTATTGGACTCTTATCCGCCCCCCGCACGTCAAGGCGTTCTCCAACAAGCCTCTAACCATCCTGCTGCAGTGTGGGTATTACGATATGACCACCCCTCGCGACAGGCGTCAACTGACCTTAGCATCCTTCGAACCCTTGGAGCGCGGCTTTGCGCTGCCCTCGACCCGGCGTGCCTTGTGCATCATGACTCCAGATGTTGGAGCGAAGCGAGGTGGGACACTGTACCTGCTCGATATGCCTCCCAGCTCTGGTTGCTCCCTGGCCTTCAGGGGGCAGTGTGGCAGACTGCACAAAATCAGTCGATTCAACACTCCCTCGGGGACTGGACAACACGGCGGTATGATTTCTACTATCCAAGGGGCTGTATGTCAACGCACCTCCGCCTGTACAGAGCACATCAGCAAGATAGTTTGCTGTTTTCATGGCAAGGACTTGTGGCGGGTACTGACGGGAGCGTGCATTATGGTACTGAACGAATGGGAGCAGGTCTCGTGGTTACAGAGGGACTTGGCTCCGAGATCATTCTTGAACTGTCGGCTCCAGTCGGTGGACCACTCGCCTCGCTTCGATCTGAAGCGGCAAGCCTCCTCTCATTACTGCACAGCGTCCGCTTGAAGCGGGATGTCACGACGCAACTGTTGATCTTAGTGGATTGTTTGGCCCTTCTACTTATCCTGCTTAAATGGGGACGTGCTGACTTCTGGCCTGGCCCGCGTGATGTGATTCATTTTGACATCATACTCCCCCTTCTGCAAGAACTTTACGCCTGGCAGGGGGTGGTGGTGCTGCTCAAGGTGAAAAGCCATGCAGGATGCATGCACAACGAGATGGCCGACGAGCGTGCAGAGGCTGGCTGCTTTTCCGATGAGCCTCAGCTGTTCCCTGGCCCGCATAAGTACGGATGTCTACACCTTCGTATCAAATCCTCACTCCGAGACAGTGTCCAACAAGAGCGGGTTTGCGATGATCTGCCTCGTGATGGAGCCCCCAACAAAACCATACTCAGGAGAGTCATTAGCGTGAACACACTGCGTGCCATCAAATCTCGCCACACTATCTTCGTTCGTGACCTTCTTCAGCGGGCTGAGGGTAAAATAGCAGCCCACCTTATCGACTCTTGTGGTGACTCGGTCGTCCGTTGTTGGATGAAGATGATGATGGGGACATACCCTGTTACATCTTACTTGCACCGAATTGGTAAAGCTGCATCTGCAGTTTGTCAACACTGCAACACTCAGGCGGTGGAGACTCTGACTCACTTTCTCAGTATCTGTCCAGGTTTTCACGACGCGCGAACAGCGGCCCACAACAGAATACGTCAGGCGTTAGCTGGTTCTCTTCGCAAAGTGCTGCCTAGCCACTGGCAGCTACATGAGGAGACTCCCATGTCGGCAACTGGATTGGAATTGCAGCCAGTACCGTCTGCACTTATGATACAAGCAGGTCGGCTCCTGAGTACTTCAATAGCACCCGACGAAGATATCATACCCTCCCGTTGGCAACCTGACTTCATGGCTGTCTCTCCACAAAACAAGAAAATTGGTATTATTGACCTCTGTCGACCGTCCGACGGGTACTCACAACAACTGACAGAAGCGTATGAACGCAAGATCCGCACGTATGGGCCTCTCCAGGCTGCTCTAGGGCTCTATTCAAATACAGGGTGGCAAGTAGAGATCCTTCCCTGGGTGGTTGGTGCCCGCGGACTCATACAAGAGCAACGAATGCACAGGATGCTGGATTTCTTAGAGATACCAACGGGAAAGTGGAAATTGGTGGTTCATGAAACTATTAAAGCCACGCTGTATGCGCTTCACTTTATGCATAAACTGCGGTTCTCCAGCAATACTCGTCAAGTCTCCGATGTGCATGTTCCAAATACGACTCCTGCAGGTGCAGACCACTCACTAGCGGGAGGGCGGAAACGTAAGGTGCGGCCTGGTGATGAAGATCTGAGCACAGTTCAGCAACGATGGAAACGTATGACTACAGCTGCACGAAGGGAGCACCGCGGCACTATCAGTCTACGGATGCGTGCACGGACAGGCTAATGGAGAAGTGGTGAGGCATTGGCAGTGAGCAGCAGCTGCACGGGAATTCCTTTAATCCTCAAGATTCACAAGACCCGACACGGAGTAATATTGATGGAGCTGAAGGACCATGCGCAACAAGCTACCCCTTCACACGATTTTGCTTGCTGGGATTCTTTCTACCTGAAATCCACGAGAAAGAGAGAGAGAGAGATAGAGAGAGAGAG
>Ga0208496_1000571_pt1 | contig 13485 bp, 10 predicted proteins | sample CryBogmetaGMA2M_FD_184552 | JGI IMG/M metagenome (GOLD analysis project Ga0208496, IMG submission 184552) | Freshwater microbial communities from Crystal Bog, Wisconsin, USA - MA2M (SPAdes) | ecosystem: Environmental > Aquatic > Freshwater > Lake | place: Crystal Bog, Wisconsin, USA | collected... | reverse complement strand
GGTCAGGGCAAAGCGGCCAAAGGGTGCGCTCATTGTGTGTATTACAGTGTGGTCAATTCGGCTACTTTACCGGATAATCGCCAAAATGAGAATTGCTGGCCCCAGCTTGGCCTTTGGATGGGATGTCCTTTATTGGACATCACCTTAGGGCGCGGCTGTAAGATCGGCTTACAACCCCTGCTTCCTAATCCTGTGTTCGCCCACCAGAGCGCAGATTCCAAGCAGCAGGCATGCGGCAAAGGCCATCAGCGTCCAATTCGCCAGCGGCAGGCCAAGCATCGCCAATCCTTGCTCTTGGCATACTCCATTGGACAGAAACAAGACGGGGAATTGTAGGCCCAGCCATTCCAACGGGTAATCCATCAGTCTTGCAAAACCGTCTGCACAAGCGGTGGCGTTAAGCGGCTGGCGATAGAGCCAGCTCTGGTAGGCCGCTAGGCCTAAGCCCAAAGCCATGAATCCTATGGCCAAGCCACCCGGAATCCAGTGCGCCCGCCGCCTGTCCGGGAAGGCGGCAATCAACAAGGCCAGCGCGGCGACCAGGATGAACATTAGGCGCTGCAAGACGCACAGCTCGCAGAAGCTGCGCTCCATCCAGCGAGTCAGGCCCAGACTGGCGCACACCGCTGCCACGCAGGCCAGTGCGAGGGTGATCCAGACCAGACGAATGCCGGCGTTGCGCAGCTTGAAAAACTGCAAACAGGCGACACTGGCTAGACCCAAGCCAAAGGCGATGCCCAACTCGGAGGCCGGTAACGGTGCGAAGCGAAACAGCTTAGCAAGTGGCGGCAGATAGAGCGACAAGGCGAGCATCGCCAGCGTCAGGCCGGTTACGATCCACAACACCGGATTGGGCAGGCGCAACGATGCCAGCAACTTGCGCGAGCGCGGCCGGTTGGCAAAGATTAGTGCCAGATTGGCGGTGACCAGCACGGCGAACGCGAAGGCGCGGGCGGCGGGCTCGCTCAACTCACCCTGCGCGAACGCATAGGCCCCCATGACCACCGCCAGCACGCCGAGGCCTTGCAGCAGCGCGTGCCAGAGCCTGGCGCCGCCAAACAGCGGCGCATCGGGATCACGCGGCGGGCGCTTCATGCTGTCGGCTTCTGCCGGTTCGTTCTCGAAGGCCAGCGAACAGGTCGGGTCGATGACGATCTGGAGAAAAGCGATGTGCGTCGGAAAGAGCATGGCCGGATAGCCCAGCAGCACCGGCAGCAGCGCCATGCCGGCGATCGGCACATGCACCGCCAGAATGTAGGACATGGACTTCTGCATATTGTCGAAAATGCGCCGTCCCAGCCGCACCGCACCCACGATGGATGCGAAATTGTCGTCCAGCAACACCAGCGAGGCGGCTTCGCGGGCCACGTCAGTCCCGCGCCCACCCATGGCGATGCCGACATGGGCGGCCTTGAGGGCCGGGGCGTCATTCACGCCATCGCCGGTCATCGCGGTGATTTCGCCGTCGGCCTTCAGTGCCTGGACGATGCGCAGCTTTTGTTCCGGGGCGATGCGGGCGCACACGCTTACCCTCTTCATGCACTCTTGTAATTGCGCGTCGCTTAACGCCGTCAGGTCGTCGCCGGACAGAATATCGGCGGCGTCCAGTCCGGCTTGGCGGGCGATGGTCTGGGCAGTGGCGGGGTAGTCGCCGGTAATCATCACTACCCGGATACCGGCCTCGCGGCACTGGCCCACAGCGGCGGGGATTTCCGCGCGCAATGGGTCGGACAAGCCCAACAGACCGATGAACTTAAAGTCGAAATCGTGTTCGGCGGCGGGCCAGCCATCACCCGCGTAGCGGGCTTGAGCGACCGCGAGCACGCGCAGTCCCTCGCTAGCCAGAGCCTCCACCGCCGCCGAGATGCGCTGTTGCACTGCGGTGTCAAGATGGCACAAATCGATAATCGCCTCCGGTGCGCCCTTGGCGGCAACCACATAATCCGCGCCCTGCGTCGCCCTCCAGACATGCGCCATGGCCCGCAATTGCGTCGTCAAACCGTATTCTTGCATCAGCGCCCAGTCGCGGTGTAGATGCTCGGTTTGCGCCAGAAACCGCTGGCCCAGGCGTTGGAATGCCTGTTCCATCGGATCGAACGGGTCGGCTTTGCTGGCGAGTATCGAAAACTCCACCAAGGCATGGAAGACTTCGGGCAGTGCGTCTGCCGTGGTTTCGTCCACTGTAAAGCGGTCGTCTCCAACAACCAGCCGCGCCACCGTCATGCGGTTTTCGGTGAGTGTGCCGGTCTTGTCCACGCACAGCACCGAGGTGGCCCCTAGGGTTTCGATGGCGGCCAGACGCCGGGTCAATACCTTCTCTTTCGACAGACGCCATGCGCCCAAGGCAGGAAACACGGTCAGCACCACCGGGTATTCTTCCGGCAGCATCGCCATGGCCAAGGCAATGCCGGCCAAGGCCGCCTGCAACCAGTCGCCGCGCAGCAGGCCATGGACGAGCATTAACAAAAGGCTCATGCCCAGCGCCAGGAATGCCAAGGTGCGGATCAGCCGTGCCGTCTGCTTTTGCAGTGGTGAGCGTTCGGTTTGCAGCGTCCCTAAGGCGGCGCCGATGCGGCCAATCTCGCTACGCGCCCCGGTGGCCGTGACCCGCGCCGTGCCTTGTCCCGCCACCACCAGCGTACCGGAATAGACGAACGGTGTGTCGTCGCCACCGGGCCGTGCCGCCGCAGGTTCCCCGTCCCCTGTGGCGATGGTTTTGCTCGCCGGCATCGCCTCGCCGGTCAGAAGGGATTCGTCCACCTGCACACCGCTGCCCGCGACCAGCACGGCATCGGCAGGCACCCGGTCGCCTTCGGCCAGCATCACCCAATCGCCACGCACCACCTCGCTCCCGGCGATGCGCCGGGCCTCGCCATCGCGGATCACCAAAGCGCGGGGGCTAGTGAGATCGCGCAAAGCATCTATCGCCCGTTCGGTCTTGCCTTCCTGGTAGAGCGTGAGGCTAAGTGTCACCAGTACGAAGCCAAACAGGATCAGCCCTTCCTGCAATTCGCCGAAGACCAGATACAGCGTGCCTGCGGCAAACAACAGCAAAAACATCGGCTCCCGCGCGGCCTCCCAGGCGATGCGCAGCCACGTGCGCCGCTGCCCGCTGGGAAGGGCGTTGGGGCCATCCTCGGCAAGGCGTTTGGCGGCTTCGGTGCTAGTCAATCCGCCGTTGTCGGCTAGGGTGTCCGCATTTGTTGGTATGGGCATCGGTGGGCTCAATCGGGGTTGCCATGAAAGTGCGGCATCCAAGTAGGGTACGCTGTGCGTCCTATTGTAAACCCTTGAAGGTACGCACAGCGTACCCTACTTGGTATGGCTTTCATCTTCGGGGGTGCAAACCAATTTGCATGAATGTTGGGCGTCATCTGCCGAAGTGTGCCATCGTGTAGAAGATAGTGATGAAACAGGGCTGCGGCGGCATGGAAAGGAAACCAATGGAAAAGTATACCACGTGCAGCCGGTCCCATGGACTGACTTCCTTCATGAACTCCGCGACATTTTTGCTTTCGCCTATGGACAGTCGCCCGTAACGGTCTGTGCTATTGCGCCATTGCATAGGCTTGCTCCGAAGCGGTGAAACCGGGCCAGATGGGAAATCGAATTGATGACGACATAAATAAAAGCCTGTAGGTCTTGCGATCTACAGGCTTTTTCTTTTTTTGACTTAAAGCAAATGTTGCAAAATGTGCCTTTTGTGTGCCTACCTTAATACAACATATTGATTTATTTGGTGGAGGCGGCGGGGATTGAACCCGCGTCCGCAAATCCTCCGCCTTCGGCTCTACATGCTTATCCGACTCTTTGGTTTTAATTGGCCTCCGCCCGAGCGGCAGGGAGGGCGACCGACGATTCCGGTGTTGTTTAGCGCATCCACCCCGGAAAAGCTTCAGCGCGAGCTTACAATTGGATTACCCCCGCAGCAACAGCCTATAAGCGGGCGACTGTGCAGAGGCTAGCTGACTTAAGCAGCTAGAGCGTAGTTGTCGTCGTTGGCAACTAATAGTTTGCAGATGGTTTTACGAGGTATCCTGCACCTCGGCATGCACCTTGGGTTTTGTGATCCACGTCGAAGCCATGTCGCCCCCGGTGTATCTTGTAGATGTAGACAGAAAACTTGTCGAATAGTTTGTAACAAGTGTATTATTTTATAACATGGTGCGGATGGTCGGATTTGAACCGACACGACTTTCGTCACCACCCCCTCAAGATGGCGTGTCTACCAATTTCACCACATCCGCTTAAAACTCGTCACTTAGCCCCTGGGGTCTTGTTTGGCAAGACCGGCGGTTGATCGGGAAGATCGCTCTTCGGAGGGGCCGTGACCGGCTGACTGCTTATCGGAGGAAGATCGGACTTGATCTGCTCAGTTGCCGGAATGTCTAGAATATCATGCCCCTTATTATCCTGCCTAGCACCTAAATATGCAAGAAGTATACTTGTCGAAAAGAATAAAGCCGCCAAAATAGCGGTGGTGCGCGATAGGAAAGATGCCGTACCCCGAGCGCCGAAAACAGTATTTGAGGCTCCGCCACCAAAACCAGCACCCGCATCGGCACCGCGCCCCTGCTGAAGCAAGACTATGCCAATGATCGCCAAAGCTACAATGACATGTAAAACGGTTAGCGCTTGCATCATAGTACACCTAGGCAGAATGACAGATTTTCAGGAATGAGTTTGCATCCAGAGAGGCTCCACCGATGAGTCCTCCATCAATATCGGGCATGGAAAACAATGCTGCGGCATTGTCAGGCTTTACGCTGCCGCCATACAAGACTTGAAGATTTTCTGAGACATCGGAATCCAATCTGGCAATGCGGGACCGGATCCAGCAATGGACCTCCTGTGCTTGCTCCGTGCTTGCCGTTCTCCCAGTGCCAATTGCCCATACCGGCTCGTAGGCGATGACTGCCTTGGCCAAAGATGCGACACCTGCCGTATTCAAGACTGCGTCCAACTGCTCTCCAATCACATCAAAGGTTCGCTCAGACTCACGTTCTTCAAGTGTTTCGCCTATGCACAGGATCGGGATTAAGCCATGTTCGATGGCTTTGGCGTAGCGGGCCGCGACCAAAGCACTAGACTCTCCATATATAATACGCCGCTCGGAATGACCGACGATTGCCAGTCGGCAACCGAATTCTTTTAGCATCAGTGCCGAAATTTCGCCAGTAAACGCGCCTTCGTCCTGATCTGCCACGTTCTGCGAACCCAACAGAACCGAACTGCCTTGCAATGCAAGGGCTACTTCGGAAAGATGGACGAAAGGTGGGCAAACGCCGACATCGGACTTTAAATCCTGCCCTAAGCCCTTGAGAATATTGTCCAGCAAGGCGCGAGACTTTTCGCGGCTACCATTCATTTTCCAATTACCAACCACCAAAGAACGACGCATTTTATGCCCTCCGCGAATTAAAAACGTTTATTTTATACAATTCAAATGTTTAAATCAACGGTTAAAGTTCGTTCAGGCCAACAATCCATTAGTTCATGCGCAGAAAAGCCAACTTAAGTATTATTGTCAACCTTGACAGTTGGCGTGAATGATGTGACAATCTGAGCCATTTAACTAAATTAAATCAGCAAATGATTTAATTTATATTCTATTATTATATACCTCGATACTATTGAAATAATATGATACAAACCACAGTCAAACAAATCCTCATGAGAAATTTAAACCTTTGTGGTCAAGCTGAAGAAATGACAATGTCAAGCCCATTGCTAGGTGCAATACCAGAACTAGACTCAATGGCGGTGGTAAGCATAATTACTGCATTGGAAGAGGATTTCGGTTTTACGATAGATTATGATGAAATAAGTGCCGATAATTTTAAAAATTTAGGAAGTTTAATTGCTTTTGTTGAAAAAAAGCTACATGGGTAAATCCATACTGAAGGGATTAGAGGTTTGTCCGCCAGTTATGAAACAAAATAAGTCTGGGCAAATTCCGTGTTGTGGAGGGAATTTTTTCGCCATATGTATATGTTGCTTGGTGCTTTTTTTTTCAAATTATACAGCGCAAGCTGAGGAAGTGTTTGTCACCGTAAAAAGAGGGATGCCCACCACAGTTCCTACTTCTCGGTACGTTTTGTCAGCAATTTTTGGGATGCGATTGACAACATGGCCGGACGGATCGGCTATAAGGGTTTTTGTATTGCCTGATGACAACCACACCCATTCCCTGTTTTGTAAACAGATACTTCAAATCTTTCCTCATCAACTGCGAACCGCATGGGATAGGCTCGTCTATTCGGGTACAGGGCAAGCTCCTGAGGTTTTAGGTTCAGAACTAGAATTACGGACTCGCATAGCAAACACTCCAGGCGCAATTGGCTATTTGACAAAGGAAAACCTTGATGAATCAGTTGCCATTCTCCCAGTTAAATAATCTGAGTGCTCCTTTGAGATGCCATATAAGGCATTCTCAACCCATGGCTATTAAAGCATTAATTTATTACCTTTTGTTTTTACCATTTGGCATGCAAAGTAAAGCTTTTGAGCTTTTTGATAGCGTTCAAGTTCACGGATTCGCATCCCAGGCTATGTTTTTGACTTCGGGGAACAATATGTTTGGACCTAGCATTTCAAATCCAGGCTTCGATTTTACTGAACTCGGCATTAACGGCTCTTGGTTGCCTTTGCCAAATTTACGGCTTTCAATGCAAATTCTTTCCCGGCGTGACGGTGCCTGGAGCAACGGTTCCCCAGTGCTTGACTTTGGACTAATGGACTATAGTTATAACTTTACCAGTGACTACTGCCTTGGTATTAGAGCCGGACGGGTACGCCAACCCTACGGCCTGTATAATGACACACGCGATGTTGCGTTTACCCGTCCCAGCATACTGTTACCCCAATCGATCTATTACGAAGGGACAAGAGACTTCACTATTTCAGCGGATGGTTTGTTGGTCTACGGTGAGATGCGAAAGCCTTGGGGAAATTTGAACTTGGAATTGTTCGGTGGTTATGGACGTACCGATAACAAAGAGACAGAATATTCATTCATACAAAAAACCTACTATGGAACGCTTGCGTCCGATCCTAGCTTTGTTGGTAGGTTAAATTATGAAACATATGATGGGGCTTTGCGTCTGGCACTGTCTGGTGCGTATACCTCAATGAGGTACAAGCCAAACCCATCTTGGGATACCTTGCCAAGAGGTAATATAGGTTTTGATCCAATTCTTATATCTGCACAATACAATACCGAGAAATGGACATTTAGTAGTGAGTATTCATATAACTTTTTTTCCAATTCGGGTTTTGGTCCACCCTTTGATTTCAGTGCTAATGGTGAAAGTTATTACTTTCAGGCTGCTTATCGGTTTGCCCCAAAATGGGAGTTAATGGGGCGTTACGAAGCTTATTATCCAAATGTTGATGATGAGAGCGGAAAAGCGTTCCAACAAAACTATGGACAACCAGCGTATACACAATTTGCGAAGATTTTGACACTCGGCTTGCGCTATGATATTACACCATGGATGATGGTTCGTGCCGAATATGACTATACCAATGGCACCGCCCTGCTCACTCCACAAAGCACACTGAATGCCCAAACAGGAAATCCAGACTACTCTAATACAGTGCAATATTGGAATACGTTTGGATTTCTTGTGTCTTTTCGTTTTTAAGCACGTTACATAATTCGCAGAGGTTTATAGCAATGCGAAAATCAGGAAATGTAGGCATATTTATCAGTCTTAAATGGAAAGCCTTGTTAATGACGAGCCTCATTTTATTATTGGTCACTGGTGCATTTATTACTTTAAATTATTTGGAATTGCAAAATCAGCTTAATGAACGGCGTGAGGGCTTGCAAAAACAATATTCCCTTCAAGTTCAGGCATTGCTTAACCAGTTCGGCAATAGGCTCTTGATGTTGAGCACATTTTTGGCTTCTATACCACGCACCCAAGAGGCAATTGGTCATCCCCATAAAAAAATTAACAGTAAACATTTCGACCCATTGCGTTATGGGCTTGAATTAAACATGGGGATAGAAATCGCCACCTTAGTACCCATTGGTGGCAAAGGACTCGCGCAACAGATCCATGCTGATAACGTTGAGCTAAACCAGAACATATATTCAAACGTCAACACTGTCATCGCCTCTGAAAAGCCTGCTTCTGTCATTGATTGCTCTAATAATTGCCTACAATATGCAATTGCGCCTGTTTTGAATAACAGCGGTGCTTTAGGTGCAGTTGTCATAGGTGCGTCCCTTGCCGATGTCATTCTCGATTTTAAAGGTGTGTCAGACACCGATATAGGACTAATAGTACAATCCCAGTCACCTACCAAAGACATTGCACGTTGGATAGCACCTTGGAAAAGTAATATGGTGGCATTAACAAATTTCAACAAAAATATTGATTTATTGCGGAGTGTTTCCAATGTCAACAGTAACTTGGATTCCTTTAACAAGGCCACCGAGTTCAACTACCAAGACAGGCAATATCAAATTAGAATATTTCAATTGGCAGGGTTCAAGCAGACAGAAAAAGCGTATTTAGCTATAATTGCTGACATTACTGAGGCCATGCAACATATTAACAAAGCAACCACCCGCAGTATATACATAGGCGTTAGTGGTTTTTTGTTTTCTGAAATATTTCTTTTATTTATCCTTTGGTCTCCCATGTCAAGCCTACGGCGATCAACGGAAAACCTCCCATTGCTTGCGCATGGGGAATTCGACAAGGTACGCAAAGCGATTTCAAGCCATCAATCAAATCGCATTATTGGCGATGAGGTTGACGTACTCAATGAAACTGCTATTTCTCTATCCCATCAGTTGGAATATTTGAACCTTGAGATAGCCAACCGAATGGATGAAATAATCCGTGAAAAAAACTTTGTAAGCAATGTCTTAGACACAGCCAAAGCAATAATTCTGACCCAAACTGCCCAGCAAAATATTCTTATGGTCAATCCATATGGTTGCGAGTTAATGGGTTACAAACTGGATGAATTGCAAGGAATGATTTTCACTGATTTGATGTCACAGCAACAACATGAGCAAGCATCTGCTGCTTTGAATGCGTTAGCTGCGGGTGAACTTGAGCATGTTGAGTTTGAAAGTGATATTAATTCAAAAGAGAATGCCACGTTAAATATTGTTTGGCAACATTCCAAACTGAAATCAAACATACTAGATAGCCCCGTCATTTTATCCGTAGGCATGGATATTACTGCAAGGAAGAAAGCTGAATTGCGACTAGCTTGGTTGGCTGACCATGACTCTTTGACTGGACTTTACAATCGCCGCCGTTTTGAACAAGAGCTCGAAGATGCAATTGCCTCTGCACTACGCGATCAGCAACCAGGTGCCTTGTTATTCTTTGATCTCGATCAATTCAAATATGTCAATGACAGCAGCGGCCATGCCGCAGGTGACCGTTTATTGGTCATGTTAAGCAACCAAATACCTCATATGTTGCGAGAAGCTGACATCATTGGAAGACTCGGAGGCGATGAGTTCGGCGTTATCTTGATCCATGCAGACGCATCTGTGGCTACTCATGTTGCAAAGAAAATCCTCGACAATATTAGAGAAACCGAGTTTCGAGTAGACGACCGTGTCCATAGAATATCAGCAAGTATCGGTGTGGCACTTTTCCCCGAACATGGTACGGATGTTAAAAACTTATTAGCCCGCACAGATCTTGCCATGTATCATGTCAAAGAAACTGGAAGGGGCGGATGGTATTTATTGTCGACAGATGACCTTATTCATAAGGTAATGCAAGAACGAGTGCTGTGGAAACAGCGAATTGAAATTGCTTTAGCCGAAAAACTTTTTGTTTTGCATGTCCAGCCTATTGTAAATATTAAAACTGGCCTGACTAGCCATTACGAAGTATTGTTGCGTATGCGCGGTGATAAAAATACTCTTATCGCACCTTCAAACTTTATTGAAATAGCCGAGAACACTGGACTTATCCATGCATTGGACCGCATGGTGCTTTCCGAAGCAGCTATGCAACTAGCCACAATGAATGAACTTGGAAAGGCTATAACGTTGACCATAAACTTATCGGGCCATGCATTCACCGACCCCGAGTTGTTAAATCACATCAAAAAAGTAATACAGGATAATAATTTAAATCCCAGACAGATTATTTTTGAAAAGACGGAAACCGCTGCAATATCGGACTTTGACTCCGTGTTACGCTTAATGCAAGAGATCAATGCGATTGGTTGCCTTTTTGCGTTGGATGATTTTGGAACTGGATTTTCTTCATTTTCTTACTTGAGGCAATTACCCTTCGAATTTATAAAAATTGATGGGTCGTTTATTCGTAATCTCCGCACTCGGCCAGATGACCAAGTATTGGTCAAGGCAATAGTCAATATAGCAGTGGCGTTCAATAAAAAAACTATTGCCGAACAGGTCGAGGATGCCGAAACGCTTGCCTTTTTGAAAGAAATTGGAGTCGATTTTTCGCAAGGATATTACACCGGCAGGCCAGTAGAAATATCTAAGGCTTTTCGTGCTCTTATTGAGGGGAATGCCTGATTAGCCATCCGCGCTGCGGTTTACTGTACAGCTTTTTTATTTTCAAAGAAAAACTAAAAAAATGCTGGACAGCCAAGCAAACCATTGCTTTAATGAGACAAATAGCAATGGCATAAGATTTCTCAAACACCTATCCGATATTGAAAACGCTGTATAACATGTATCTTTCTTATTCCCCAATATCTAATTCAGATGAGTGCCTTCCGTTGGTTCGGCGTGGCTTTGAATATGGATGGGTTGAAGTCAAAAAGCGCCCGTCCATCCCCGATGTCTCCGAGGTGAAAAAGGCATGGCATAACCACTCGGCTATCTTCCTGCCCGCCATCTTGACCGATGTCTTACCCTTATATCAAACAGAAATCGCTTTAGCCCATAACCTAGCGGAGGAAATTCAACAGGGGGCCGATTTTTCAGAGTTTCTGGAGGCTGAATATTATGACCGGCGTTTGCAGCCATCCTTCGATTTAGCGGGGGCAAGCTTTGAGGATAACGACGACCAAGGAATCGAGAAAGTGATTTTCGATGCCTGGGAGGGAGACGAAATGGTTGCCGATAATCTCTGGTGCAAGGCATCATGGTTGTCTTTCGACGAGGAGGACGGAAGCCTGAGGTTCCGCTTTTCATTTGGTTTTGAAGGATATGAGGACGTGGCTGCCGACCCGATACGGCAAGAATGGGCCGCAAAGCTGACTGACGCAATTTTCCCGGAATCGGCTGCGGTGACTTCCCACCCCGAGCTTAATGCGCTCTTGCAAACAGTGCTGGATTGCGGATGCGTTCGGTTCATGGAGCGCATCGTCTATTTCAACGCACCCAATGGCGGGGCGCAAATGCACCACGATGTCGAACGCGGCCATGAAGGTGTGGTGTTCGCCCAATTGAGCGGCTCGACATTTTGGCTGGCCTTGGCCAAGCCTAATCTATTGGATGAAATTGATGCCTTTTTGGCGATAGCCCCGATGGATAAATGGCCGCAGTTGCGCAAGCTCGCCGCCGACCGGCAGGTACTGTCGGATTATCTAGAGGAACGCGACCATGAATGGGCCGAGGACTTGATCGACCGGACCCCCGATTTTTTCCGCCATTTGATCGAACGCGGCTATGCCCATGTGTTGGAACCTGGCGATGTGCTGTTAATGCCGCAATCATCGCTTGAAACATGCGTTTGGCACTCGGTTATTTGCCTGGGTGATGAGGCTGGGGAAGGGTTGAGTTTTGCGTTGAAGAAAAATTAATCACCGATCCCGGCTGCGTGTAATATATCCTCAATTTCCACCCCCCCTGACGTATCTATAGCCAGGGTGAAAGGCATTTCTTCGGCTTGTAGCGGGTTGGCTTTGGCGGCTTGAAGTGCCAATACTTCTTGACTAGCTTCCGAAGGGTCGTCCCCGCGCACTAGCCTTTCGGCAATTCGACTTGACAAGACCGCTTCGGAAGCGCGGAAGTCCAAGATGACAAAGCGCACGCCCAGGCGGTTGGCAAGTTCGCGGCAGTGGCGGCGATTCTCGGAAGCCAAGTAAGTTGCATCCAGTAAGACATTAAAGCCTGATTGCAATAAAATTTCGGCATGCCGGAGCAACAAGCCATAGGTATTTCGGGTCATGGCCGGGGAATAAATGCCGTGTTGAAGTTTCGACAGGCTGCGATCCTGCGCATCCAAGCCGGCGAGCCGTTTGCGCTGTATGTCGGAACCGATGCGGATAGCCGGCAACCGTTCGGACAAGGCTTTGGCAACAGTTGATTTGCCACTGCCGGAAAAACCATGGGTGATTAATAGGGCTGGAGCCTTCTGTTGTATCGTGTCGAGTGCATAATCCAAATAGCGATGACATTGGACTTTAAGGCGTGACTGTTCGTCTGGGTCGGCCGCCTGCTCTAGGCTTAGCGCAGCAACCTTGGCGCGTACCAATGCACGGTAGACGCAATAGAATTTCAAAATCTGTAGTCCGGGATAATCGCCGCTGAGTTCCATATAGCGGTTCAACAGCCGCCAAGCCAGATATCGCCATCCTCGCTCATCGATATCCATGAACAGGAAAGCTATATCGTTCATGCAGTCTATCCAACGCAAGTCTTCGCTGAATTCGATGCAATCGAAAGGAACCAGAATCCCGCCGATTAGCACTAGATTTCCGCTATGCAGGTCGCCGTGGCACTCGCGTACGAAGCCGTCATTTTTCCTGGCTTGGAACACTTCCGAAAGCCGTGCGAATTCAGCCCTAGTCCATGACAGCAAGTCGTTAAGCAACTCTGCCCTATCACCGCATAGGCGCAGAAGATGATCGAAATTATGTCCGGCGGCGGCTAGTATCTTTTTTGGGCCGCCAAGCGGATCATTGGCTTCGGCACAGTCGGCCTTGGCATGGAAATCGGCCAAAGTTTGTGCCAGCACGTCAATCTGGGCGGGTGTCAGGCGGTTTTGTTCGAGCAATCGGTCTGCTAAGCCAGACTCGTCAAACTGTTTCATCTTGACGGCGTACTCCAAGGCCGGTCCGATGCCATCAAAGCCTATTTGGCCGGGTTTGCCGGTGATTGCGACCACCGCTTCGTATAGAAACGGGGCGAGTCGGCGATTTAATCTAAGCTCTTCTTGGCAGAATCTCTGTCTCAAAGCCAAGGTGGAAAAATCCAAAAATCCGAAATTGACCGGTTTCTTGATTTTGTAAGCGGTTTTCCCGGTCAGTAATACCCATGAAATATGAGTTTCCACCACACGAACGCCCACTGTTTGGCTCCCATGCAGGGACGGGTTGCACAGTTCTTGGATTAATGGCGGTAGCGTAGGGACCATTTAGGGGGCACTGAATTTAATTAACACCGCGAAGCGCGACGGGGTTTGCAACCCATATGCGCCAACTTAAGCCGCAAAAATAGCCCGGCCCTGATTTTCATAGATTTCCATCATGGTAATGACTTGGGCCGGAAGTTTCTGCAATTTACGGCGGCGTGGG
>Ga0208496_1000569_pt1 | contig 13486 bp, 18 predicted proteins | sample CryBogmetaGMA2M_FD_184552 | JGI IMG/M metagenome (GOLD analysis project Ga0208496, IMG submission 184552) | Freshwater microbial communities from Crystal Bog, Wisconsin, USA - MA2M (SPAdes) | ecosystem: Environmental > Aquatic > Freshwater > Lake | place: Crystal Bog, Wisconsin, USA | collected... | reverse complement strand
CTTTACTACAGCAAATATTGGTATAGTTTTGTTCAGGTAGTCCTCCACTGCACCCAGGACCAATTTAGATATCAGGGGGTAAATATATGTCTAGAGACAAGTTAGGATTAATTACCTTTGGCCTCGCACTCTTGGGTTTTGTCGTTTTTGTGAAAACGGGATCGCTTCTTTTATTTATCATTGGCATGGTCAGCGTAGCTGTATTGGTATTTTCTAAGAGTAAATTCATCCAATAAATGACGGGGGAGATACTCGAGCTGGCAGTTGAATTTAGTGTGATTTTGATTTCACCGATTGTTTTCCACTACTACCTTTGGAAATATAAAAAAGTACCCTCTGAAATCTTAATGAAAGATTTCAAAATTTATGCCTGCTTATATGGGCTCATTTTGATTACTGGCATCTTTGCTATTTGGAAGCAATCTTAAGGGGGCGTAAGCCCTTTTATCCGAAGGGTCCATTGAGGCGTACAGTGTCCCAGTTCAAGACAATCGCAATACTGACCCAGACGAGATAAGGCAGCAGGTACAGACTATATTTAGTAGACACTTTTCGTATCGTCAGATAGAGGGCGAGCACTGAAAGCCAGAGAGCTACTGCTTCGTATAAAGACCAGTCCGGCCTTTGAAAGCGAAAATACAAAATACTCCATAGTAAGTTCAGAAAAGCATTAACCCAAAATAAAAAAGTGAGGCGGCTCAGAATCGAGGCATCTGATGTTAAGTGCTTTACAGCAACCCAAGCCATGCCAGATAAAACAAAAATGGTAGACCAGATCGGTCCAAATGCTGCATCAGGTGGCTTCCAAAAAGGCTCTTTCAAAGCTTGATACCAAGGCCCTAGATCGGTTGCTAAGCCACCCAAAATCGCCACCGTTAAACCCCAGGCTAATGGCATGAGCATTTTTTGATTCAACATGAATTTTCCTTCAAGAGAAGTAGTGCCGCAGAAGATTCTGAAACTTCAATATTTAGGTGTAATAGTAGATTAAGAAAAAAACGAGAATGAATAGGTTCAGAGTACCAAAGATGATCAAAACAGGCTTACCGATATATTGCCACTTTGCCTCTTTTGATAAAAGTTGCGTCTGTTTTTGCTCTTTCTTAAACATAAATAAGAAGCTTATATCTGAAAATGATCTCGTACTTTGGCCAGGATTTTCTTCGGAGATAGTCCATATAGATCTAAGAGCACATTGATATCCCCATGCTCGACGTACTCATCAGGCAAACCAACCTGCAGAGTAGGTATCTGAATTTTGTGCGCTGATAGTGCTTCTAGGCAGGCGCTACCAGCCCCTCCTTGAGTTGCGCTATCTTCAATAAAGACTAAAGCATCGTGATTTTTTGCAAGGTCTAATAGCAATTGTTCATCTAATGGTTTTACAAAGCGCATATCGGCAACAGTAGCATCAAGCTCCTCTGCGACCTCTAGTGCGTTGTAGAGCAATGGCCCAAAGCAAACAAACGCAACCTTTTTACCAGAAGCTTGCGCATTTTTTAACTTGCGAATAATTAAGCCTTTTCCAACGGGGATGGTTTCTAGTTTTTTGGAAGCTTCTGGACCAATGCCAGAACCACGTGGATAACGCACGACAGACGGGCCATTCAAGCTAAACGCAGTCGTCAACATGTTTCTGCAATCTTCTTGATTAGATGGCGTCATCAAGACGACATTAGGCAGGCATCTTAGAAAAGCAACATCAAATACGCCTGCATGGGTTGCTCCATCTGCGCCAACCATGCCTGCACGATCTATGGCGAAGACAATCGGCAAATTCTGTAAGGTCACATCATGTATGAGTTGATCGTAGCCCCTTTGCAAAAAGGTAGAGTAGATTGCCACTACCGGCTTTAAGTCCTCACAAGCAATGCCGGCTGCAAAAGTGACCGCATGCTGCTCCGCTATACCTACGTCAAAGTAACGATCGGGAAACTGTGCTTCAAATTGCACTAAGCCGGAACCCTCCCGCATTGCTGGTGTAATTCCTATCAGACGCTGATCCTCTTTGGCCATATCGCATAGCCATTCACCAAAGACTTCGGTATAGGTTTTTTTACCTGGTGCAGAAGGCTTTAGGCCTTCGCTAGGATTAAATTTGCTGGGCCCATGGTAAGAAATCGGGTTTAACTCCGCCCGCTCATACCCTTTACCTTTTTTGGTCACAATATGAAGAAATTGTGGGCCATCCGTCTGGGCCATTTTTTTCAGATTCTCAAGAGTAATGATGAGATCGTCAAGATTATGGCCATCGATGGGACCATAGTAATCAAAACCGAATTCTTCAAAGATAGTGGCTGGACCAATCATCCCTTTTGCATGACCTTCCAGTCTTTTTGCAAATTCTCTTAAGGGAGGCGTATAAGAAAGCATCTTATCCAAACCTTTTTTGGTAGCTCCATAGAGTGAACCGCTAATGAGCTTTGCCAAATATCGATTCAGAGCGCCAACTGCTGGGGAAATCGACATTTCGTTATCGTTCAAAATCACGATTAAGGGAATCGATTTATCAACCCCCGCATTATTTAAACCTTCATAGGCCATGCCAGCGCTCATGGAGCCGTCACCAATGACTGCTACTACGTTACGCTTTTCACCCTTCACTTTGCTAGCGACTGCCATCCCAAGAGCAGCTGAAATACTAGTAGAGGAATGTGCTGTCCCAAAAGCATCGTATTGGCTTTCTGAGCGCTTTGGGAACCCAGATAAGCCGCCAAACTGACGCAGGCTTGGCATCATTTCTCTACGCCCTGTCAAAATTTTGTGGGCGTAACTTTGATGTCCTACGTCCCAAACAATACGATCTTTTGGAGTATCAAAAACATAATGCAGAGCAATTGCAAGCTCGACCGTTCCGAGATTAGAGGATAAGTGCCCACCAGTACTAGCAACAGACTGCAAAATGAATTCACGTAATTCATTTTGCAATTGGGCAAGCTCAGACGGCTCGAGTTGCTTCAAGTCCTGCGAAGAATTAATGGTGTGAAGTACTTTAGTTGCCTGGAGCATATCTGACGCCGAAATTATTTTGGAGAATAAATGCTAGAGAGAATGCGCTTGAAATCTTCAATCTCATTATTGGGTGATTTTTGCAAGGCATTGATAGGTGCATGCATGAATTTATTTGCTAGAGCTTCTGCCATGATCGATAGCACTGCAACCGGATCCTCCCCTCTCTTAATGCGCCGCACTGCTTTTTCTAATTCGATTTCTTTAAGGCGCTCTGCAGTAGTCTGTAGCGATTGAATAATGGGTACTAGTGTTCTTTTTTGCAGCGTCTGGAAAAATTCACTCACGCCCTTATCAATAATGGTTTCAGCGTCCGCCATCGAAAGTTCACGAATATTGCGACCTTCATTCACAATGCTGCCTAAATCATCTACCGAATATAGGTATGCATCTTTAAGAGAGCGAACCTCTGGTTCTATATCCCGCGGTACAGCCAAATCAATCAATACGATTGGCCTACTATTTCTGGCCTTCAAGGCTGTTTTGATCATTCCCATACCAATGATTGGCAAGGAACTTGCAGTACATGAAACAACCACATCAAAATCTTGTAAGCGCGTTGGTAAAGACTGCAAAGGGAAAGAATCAGTTTGCAGCCCCTTCTCGGCAAATACTTTTGCCATCTCATCACCACGATCAACCGTGCGATTACTGATCGCAATCTGTTTTGGCTTTCTACCAGCAAAATGTGAAGCGCATAACTGAATCATTTCACCTGCGCCAATAAACAAAATTTTGGAGCCCTTGAGATCGCCAAAGATCTTTTCAGCTAAGCGTACTGAGGCACTAGCCATAGAAACGGAATGCGTACCGATATCCGTTGTTGCTCGAACTGTCTTAGCAACAGAGAAGGTTTTGTTAAATAAGGGCTTGAGGTACGTACCTAATGTGCCAGCTTGATCGGCTAATTCAACTGCCTTTTTCATTTGACCCAGTATTTGAGTCTCCCCTAATACCATCGAGTCCATTCCACAGCTAACTCTAAACACATGTTTTACAGCATCCGTTTCTTTTGCTGAATATATATAGGGCTTCAATGCATCGCTTTGTAAACGCTTTTGAGAAGTCAGCCAATCCAGAGTCCGCTCTTCCAAATGATGCGCAGGATACGAAACATCATTTGCTGCACAATAAATCTCCATACGGTTACACGTAGATAAAATTGCCACTTCTGGAACTAATTCAGAATGGGTACTCTTTAAATAATTGCGAAGATCTAATAAGGAATCTTGCAAATCTGCTGGAGAAATAGCAACGCTCTCTCGAATATCAATTGGAGCCGTGTGATGGTTCACACCGAGATTGAGCAGTTGCATGCTAGGGGCTATTAAAAATAGCGTTATGTGGGACTAGAAAAATCATGCAAATGATTCTTCCTCTAGATAAGCAATATGTCAATCAAGATTGACACCTATTTCAGCTTTCCCACCTAGGGAAAACCCATAGATCAGTCTTTATTGCTGATTCTTAGCAGCAGCCTCGTAGGCCTTAAATTTTTTGTATGAACTAAAGGTGGAATACAAGGCAAAGGCCGTGATCAGCACGAAGAATAGATTGGTCAATGAGTACTCTTGGTACAGAATCCAGACCTGGCCAGCTAGGGCAATGGGAAACACCACCATGGCAAATTTGAGCCAAAGCATGGTTCTTTTAAATTTGGCATCAATTGGGCCTGATTCAGCTTGCTTATTCATTGGCTATCCTTGGGACTGAAGAGGCTGGGCCTCAAGTTAATCTCGTCTCAGTATACGAAAAATGAAGGTAGTGAGGCCTTGGGCAAGGATAAAGGTAAAGATTGCCCCCATCAGACCCATAAAAACGCCGGGAACAATGCCCAAATCGAGCTGTTTAGCAAATAGGAGCCCCAAAGCAAAGCCACCAGCTGCACAGGCAAGCTCAAATATCACTTTTATGGCTCCAAAGCCCTGCTTAGCTTGACTCATTTCACATCCCAAAATCAGTCTTAAAGATGGGGTTCATTCTATATCCCCTCAAAAATGGATCAAAAAATCACTATTTTGAATGAACTATTTTGCAACGCAATATATTGAGATATAAGGGAAATTCCTAGGACAAGTGTATAGATTTTTTTACACATTCGTAATAAATTAACCCTGTGGTAAGTAGGTTAATTAGCACCCTCGTGTGGGTTAGCACGACGCAGTTAGATTTGAGAGGAAAAAGCTATGACAAATAACACTCTTACAGGTCTGAGTGTTGAGGAAGCGGAAGAGTTGCATCGCAACCTCATTCAAGGTACGCAATTTTTTGGGATGATTGCAGCACTCGCCCACTTACTTGCTTACATCTATTCACCTTGGTTGAAGTAATTAAAGGAGATTGAGATGATCTACGGAAAAATGTGGACGGTAGTTAGACCAACAGTTGGCATTCCCCTATTTTTAGGCGCTGTAGCAGTTGGTTCTTTTTCAGTACATTTAGCATTACTAAACAATACAACTTGGGTGAAAGCTTTTTTAGAAGGCGGTAAGGCTGCTAAAGCCGGCGCTGTTTCTGCAGCACCCGCGGCACCTGCAGCACAAAAATAAGTTTTATTTTGTCTCATAAGACCTGGATCGTTAGATCTGGGTCTTATTTTTTTGTTTTGTGCATCCGTCGTTTACACTAAGTTTTCATGAATCGTTTTAGTCAAAAATTAATCAGTACCTGGGCAAATTTAGGCCCCCGCTTCTTGCCATTTGCAGATGCTGCCTCTGCTGAACTACCCCTTGCCAGACTACTGAGACTATCCCTATTTCAAGTATCCGTTGGTATGGCTCTCGTGCTGCTAGTGGGCACCTTAAATCGAGTGATGATTGTTGAGTTACAAGTGCCAGCATCACTGGTATCGATCATGGTTTCCTTACCCATTATTTTTGCTCCTATTAGAGCTTTGATTGGCTTTCGCTCTGATACTCATAAATCTGCTTTAGGTTGGCGTCGTGTTCCTTATATTTGGATGGGGACGATGGTTCAATTTGGCGGATTAGCCATCATGCCTTTTGCACTCCTCGTATTAGCTGGTGCCGGTAATGCGAGTGAAGCGCCAGCATGGATTGGGCTAGCAGCTGCAGCACTGGCATTTTTATTTGTTGGTGCTGGTATTCATACGACACAAACCGTAGGTCTTGCCTTGGCTTGTGATCTTGCACCGCCTAAAGCACAACCTAATATTGTTGGCCTCATGTATGTGATGCTGCTCATTGGCATGATTGGTAGCGCACTGATTTTTGGTCAGCTATTAGAGGAGTACAGCCCTGGACGTTTAATACAGGTGATTCAGGGTTGCGCTATTGTCACAATCGTATTAAATACCATTGCACTCTGGAAGCAGGAAAGCCGTGAAGAAGCACGCGCAAGAGCGCTAGTAGCCAGAGAACAAAACTTTAAAGAGTCTTGGGAAACCTTTAAAGAAGGTGGTCAAGCAATTCGTCGCTTAATTGCAGTAGGTTTTGGCACTATGGCCTTTAGCATGAATGATGTTTTGCTCGAGCCCTATGGTGGTGAGCTATTAAATATGAGCGTGAGTGCTACCACTGTATTAACGGCTACCTTAGCTGTAGGTTGCTTATTCGGCTTTAGTATTGCCTCCAAAGTATTAAGTGCAGGTTATGACCCTTTTAAGATGGCCAGCAATGGCGCCAAAATTGGTATTCCCGCATTCATACTGGTCATCATTGCGGCACCCTTTAACAGCACACTAATTTTCATTGTGGGTGTCGTGTTGATTGGATTTGGTAATGGTCTATTTAGTCACGGAACTCTAACTGCCACTATGAAATACGCCCCCGAAAATCAAAGTGGTTTGGCATTAGGCGCATGGGGAGCGGTACAAGCTACTGCTGCAGGTATTGCAGTGGGCATTGGGGGAGTATTTAGAGATATTTTGGGTAGTATGGCCTCCAGAAATTATTTTGGTGCAGACCTCAATACTCCAGCAACGGGTTATTGTGGCGTCTATCTACTAGAGATCATCTTACTGTGTATCACGATCGCAGCCATGACCAATTTCATGTGGCCAGCTAAGCCAGTAGAATCGGTTGCCTAATTGACTACCCGGCCAAAATTAGTTGAAAAGACTTTAATTACTTTTGGCTTCTTTATTAGCTCAATTAGTTTTATATTGATTACCTTGAGTCTATGGGACTTCATTTCCGCAGATCTATTTGCTTTTGGTATTTCTTCGGGCATTCGCGTATTAGGCGGCTGCGCTATCATTGGGTGCCTTCTAAGCGCAATTGGCTTCGGCATTGGAGATTATTTTAATAATGAAGCAAAGGAGTGAACATGTTTAAAAAATCAGATTACTTCATTCTCATGGCAGTAGTAATTTCTTTCTTTACCTCTGCCTATTTATGGTTTGTTGTCCAGGACCGAGAGCAGTCCATCTTTACAGCACTATGGGTACCCTCAATATTTTGCTTTGGGATTTATTTCAAATTATCTGCACTATTGAATCGTAAAAAATGAGTAATACAACCCTACTCCTTCTATCGATCTTTGTTTTTTGCCTTTTAATTGCTGGCCTGTATTACATGGTTCGTGAATTTATGGGTGAAGTGCAGGATGCCTTCCCCGATGTCAACGAATGGCTAGATTCTGATAAGAAACAAAAGAAGTGATTGCTGCTGAATTGCTACTAAACTGCGCCTTATCTAGAGCAGTTTCACAATCACTTCTGCCATCTTGCTAGCGCCATCTGCTGATGCTAGTCGCGTGATGGATTGACCGTCCTTGCTCACGACAAACTTAGTAAAGTTCCACTTAATACCGGTAGTCCCTAATATGCCAGGCGCCTGATCTTTTAAATAGACATACAAGGGATGAGTCCCATCCCCATTCACATCAATTTTTTCAAACATCGGAAATGTTACGCCATAGTTAGCGCTGCAAAAGTGTTGAATTTGCTCTGGAGAGCCCGGTTCTTGAGCGCCAAATTGATTACATGGGAAACCTAATATCTCTAGCCCCTTAGTCTTATTTTCGGTGTACAAATTTTGTAAATCACGATATTGAGAAGTGAAACCACAGTTACTGGCAACATTCACGATTAAGAGCGCCTTGCCTGCATAATCCTGCAAATTTTCCAAGGATCCATCAAGTCTTTTTAAGGGGATATTGGGCAACATGATTACTCTCCATATACATAAAATCGGTCTGCAAATATTTGATATTCAGGTCATAATAAATGCATTATGTTTGCTTGGCATTACTCTATAGCCCTAATGATGATAACTACTAAAGGTCTGCGTGAATCCTGCTAATGCACCCTATCGGAGCTTATGCACCGACTGCGGCATTTCTCGAACTAGTAACCCAAAACGCTGCGGTGAGGCTTGTCAATTTATCAAGCCTAATTACCCAGAATTAGAAACTCAGGTACACGGCAGAGCAAGAGACGTAAGTCGTCCTGATGAATTGCATTTTGGCCCCTTTATCAAAATGCTCAGAGCGGCACTCAAAAATCCTAGTACAGGTGCGCAGTGGACTGGAATTACCACTCGGATCGGTGAGCGTCTTTTAGAAACTGGGGCAGTAGATGCTATTTTGACCATGACTGAGGATCCTCATGATCGCTGGAAGCCTTTGCCAATCATTATTGATAAAGCATCTGATATGGCCAAGTGTCGTGGCATGAGAATGGGCTATGCCCCCCTTCTCTCCCTATTAGAGCCTGCTATTGCTAAAGGCTACAGAAAGATGGCTGTCATTGGCATCCCCTGCCAGGTTTATGCCTTAAGAGCTCTAGAGAAAGAACTTGGCCTAGAAAAGCTTTATGTGATTGGCACACCTTGCTCAGACAATACGACTACCGAGAATTTTCATCACTTTCTCTCGCTGATTAGCCCTGAGCCTGATGAGATTAACTATCTTGAATTTAGAGCCGATTACCATGTTGAAGTCCGCTTTAGGAATGGCAAGAAAAGAGAGATCCCGTTTTTGCAATTACCACTCTCCACTTTGCCCAATGACTTCTTTCCCTTAACCTGTCGTACCTGTGTTGATTACACCAATGTGCTCTCTGACATTACAGTAGGCTACATGGGCGGACAAGGAGAGCAATGGCTCATCGTTCGCAATCAGCGCGGGGAAGAATTGCTGGCTCTTTTAGGAGATGAAGTTCGTACCTCGATGCCGGGAACTGCTGGTAAACGTCACTCTGCTGTGATTGGTTTTATGAAAAACGTGGAGCGCGCTGCTGGTGGTCTCCCTTTGAGAAAAATGCCAAACTGGTTAAGACCTATTGTGGGTTGGCTAATGCCTAAGGTCGGACCTCGTGGTCTTGAATTTGCTCGGACACGCGTTGAAATGAAAGCGATTGAAACAGTGCTACACCTTCGCAGAGAGCAGCCTGCAAAAATGGCTTCTATGGTTCCGAAGCACATCTGGCCCCTCGTAGAGCCGTATGGCATCAAACCTAGCGAACAAGAAATTCATAAACCCTAAACCTATTTTTTTCCTTTGGAGTACTCCATGGCTTTATTTCTCATCGGTCTTGTTATTTTTCTTGCTAGTCACTCTTGTCGCATCTTTGCTGAGTCATGGCGCAACCAGATGATTGATCGTATTGGTGAAGTGAAATGGAAAGGTTTGTATACCATCATCTCCTTGATTGGATTTGTCATTATGGTGATTGGCTATGGGCAAGCAAGACAAAATACAGTGGCATTGTGGCAACCCAATACTGCCCTCATCTATATTGCCTTAGTCTTAAATCTGATCGCCTTTATCTTCCTAGCAGGAAGCTCGTCATCGAATAATGCGATTCGCCTCAAACTCAAGCACCCGATGATTTTGGGCGTCAAAGTATGGGCACTAGCGCATTTGATATCCAATGGCACTCTGGTAGACCTCATCCTCTTTGGCGCCTTTTTAATCTGGGCGGTATTGGATTTTCGTTCAGCCAGAAAGCGACCTGTTCATATCCCTGAACAAGCTCAAGTGAGCACCAAAGCGACAATCATTACGATCGCTTCTGGAGTCATTCTCTGGGCAGTCTTTATATTTGGATTACACCAATACCTCATTGGAGTTTCTCCTCTCGCCCAGCTGTCTTGAGCCCTCTTTTAAAATTATTCCCCATGAAGGCTAAGGCAGCTTTCATGAGTATTGTGTTGATGCTAGTTTTATGCGGTTGCGATTCTCAAGCGCCAAAAATAGAAGCGATTGAAAGTCAAAGTAAAACATTGTCATGCTCTCTGAACGGCAGCCCCGCTCAGATATTGATTACTAAGGGCTCTCTGGACGCAAGCTTTATCTATGAAGGCAAAGAGACTAAGGCGAACCTGCTAGAAGTAAAAGACTTTTATCAAGTCATCATGCGCTTTGATCCACAAATTGGACAGCTCAAAATCAATCAGATAGGAAATGAGTTGACTCAGCTTAAAAGCGGTAACGAACAAGTCACTACTTGTGTAGCAGAATTCAATAAACCTTAAGGCAAACATCATGAGAAAAAATCACTACATTATTGGCTTACTTCTTTTCTTCTTGCAAAATTGGGCGATGGCTCAAGCAGAATCAAAGCCAGTGGCTCCCATTAAAACGATTGCCTCATTAGATGTTGTCCGCTATCAAGGCACTTGGTATGAGATTGCGAAGTTTCCTAATTGGTTTCAGAGAAAGTGTATTGCTGATACTAATGCTACCTACAAGATCAAAGAAGATGGCAATGTGAGTGTGACTAATCGCTGCTCATTTGAGGGCGGGGAAAAAGGTGAGGCAATTGGTACTGCGAGGCAAATTGGTAACTCTACTTCTCCCACCCTAGAGGTTCGCTTTGCGCCAGCTTGGCTGGGTTTTCTGCCCATGGTCTGGGGAGATTATTGGGTAATCGATATCGATCCCGAATATCAACTGGCAGCGGTGAGCGACCCCGGTAGAAAGTATCTCTGGATACTTTCTCGTACCAAGAAAGTCGATCCCGGCAAATATCAGGCGCTACTTGGTCGCCTAGTCAATGACAATGGCTTTAACCTTGAGCAGCTGAGCCTGACACCGCAAAATTAAACTGAAAACAGGAATTTGATAAAGGTAATTCCGATAATCAAGCCAGAAAAGGCAACGATACCAATTAGGTACATCTTGCCAGTTTTGTTCTTTAATGTTGTTGCGCTGTTATCTCTCATGATTCCACTTCCTTTCAGTAATTGATGCTGATTAAACTTTCGCAAAACCCAATAAATGGGCAGTATCTTTTAAGAAAATCTTGAAGTGCGCCAAAGGATCACGGCGAACAAGTTTCTTATTCATATACGATTCAAACGTTAAGCGCTGAACGTCTTTATCTTCACACATTTTTACAAAGCGCTCACGTCGTTTATCGTTGCTGTACCAAAAACGCTGCATGATTCCGAGGACCAAAAATACCGTGCCGTGTTCTTTCATAAAGTGTTTGCGGGCTTTTGCTAAGACCTTGCCATTGCCTGTCACAAGTAACTCTTCTACCGCTTCTGCAGCTACACGCCCCCCATACATACCGTAGTAAATTCCTTCACCGGAAGCGGGCGCCACTACACCAGCAGCATCTCCAGCCAAGATAACGTCTCTACCGTTATCCCACTTCTTTAATGGCTTCATTGGTAATGGGGCGCCTTCATGCCTGAGCATTTCTGCATTCTCTAGGCCGGTTTGCTTTTTCAGTAGCTCTACTGCACTTCTCAAAGAAAAACCTTTGTCTGCTGTACCCGTACCGATACTCATGGTGGTGCCATGAGGAAAAATCCAACCATAAAAGTCTGGCGATAAAGCGCCCTGATAAAACACATCGCAACGGCTACCGTCAAAGCCTACGGGGGGATTTTCAGGAACTTTAACAATCTCATGATAGGCAAAGACATATTCCACATCTTTTGCACCTGGAATTGCCTGACGTCCAACACCAGATTTAGCCCCATCCGCACCAATCACTGCCCTAGCACGAACAGCCATGGTTTCATCAGGCGCACCATGCTTGCCACGTACAACATAGTGAATGACTGAGACTCCATCTTGATCTCTAGTGATTTTCTCAAAGATGCCTGTTCTTCTCTCAGCGCCATGATTGGCGGCACGGACACGTAAAAATTCATCAAACTTATCACGATCAACCATTCCAACAAAGCCGCCTTCAATATGCATATCTACCGCCTTATCTGACGGCGCAATCATTCTGGCGCAATTGGCCTTGGCTACCAGGAGCTCATCCGGAATTTCGAAATCCTTAATGAGGCGTGGAGGTATGGCACCACCGCAAGGCTTAATACGCCCCATACGATCTAATAAGAGCACTTTTCGACCTTTTTTTGCAAGATCACTCGCTGCTGTAGCTCCAGTAGGGCCACCGCCAACCACAACGACATCAAAAGTTTCTAAGGTACTCATGTTCATCTCCATCATACTCAGTTAATTGATTCAGTTAATTGATTGATTTGCTACACACCCACTAAATGACTCGACATATTGTTTGTATGTTTTTGCGTGCGAGTCTGATACGACAAGTACGCAGCCACAACAAATAAAACACCTTCTAAGAAAAAGACAAAAGCATAGGCAGAAGCAGGATCACCCAAAATAATCCTCGCAATATCACTCAAGCCAGTACCAATAATTCCACCTAAACCAAAAGCCATCGCTTGTGATGCTCCCCAAATTCCCATACGAACGCCCTCGCGTCGCGCGCTGCCGACGCTGGCAAATTGCATCATTGAACCGATAGCTGCAATTGAAAATGCACCATTAAAGATGCCTAATAAGAAAACAGTCACCTTAAAAAACATAACATTAGCAATCGGTCCAGATAAAACCAGTCCTAGCATCGCCAAGGCTGAAGCAAGACATCCACCAATCGTCCAATTACTTAATGTCGTGAGGGTCTGAGATTTAGCCTTACTGGTGACAAAGGCTAAAACCAGCATGCCAACGAGAACACCACCATTTTGCAAACCAGATAAAGTGGTTGTCTCTGCAGGGCTAAAACCAAATGCGACTGCAGCAAAAGGCTCTAAGATCAAATCTTGGGAGCTATAAGCCAACATGGATATAAAGACAAACCAGGTAAACGAACGCACCCTGCTTTCTTTCCATACCTCAGCAAAGGCTTCGCGAAAACTGGCTTTACTTGGGCTTTCTGGCTCGGCTTCATCTCCATTCGTAGCTAGCTGCTGATTTTTAGCAACAGGTGACTCCATACCCCAGATTGCTAAGAATGTAACCACTACTGCAATCACAGACACAGTGGAAGAAATCATGAGCAGCCGCTCAAATGAAAATGGTGTGAGGAACTTTCCACTGACGCTGGCGGTAAAAGCAAAACCAAAAATCATCATCAACCAAACACAAGTAGCTGCTGCAGCCTTCTTTTGAGGCTCCACACGCTTTGCTAACAGAACGAGTAATGCAGTGCCACTAGAACTCACGCCAATACCAATCATTAAAAAGGCAACAGTTGCTAGTGCAATACCTAAAACTAGTGAATCACTTAATACAATGGTAGAGG
>Ga0208496_1000567_pt1 | contig 13507 bp, 12 predicted proteins | sample CryBogmetaGMA2M_FD_184552 | JGI IMG/M metagenome (GOLD analysis project Ga0208496, IMG submission 184552) | Freshwater microbial communities from Crystal Bog, Wisconsin, USA - MA2M (SPAdes) | ecosystem: Environmental > Aquatic > Freshwater > Lake | place: Crystal Bog, Wisconsin, USA | collected... | reverse complement strand
ACAGCCCGAAACCATTTTCTACTTATAATTAGTGGTGCTATTTATTCTTAAACTCACTATAGTCCCTATATTTATTGGCTTAATTACCTTAGCAGGTCGCAAGTGGGGAGCAGGCATAGCAGGTTTACTAGGCGCTTTTCCAGTTGTAGCAGGGCCCATTGTTATTTTCATTGGGCTCGAGCAGGGCCCTACATTTGCTACGTTAACTGCTATATCAGCCATCTCCGCTACAGCGTGCTTACTTTTTTTTGGACTGGTCTACTCTTGGGCATGTATTCGTTTGAGTTGGCAATTAACCCTACTTTTCGCCTTAACTACATGGTTCGTTTTGGCAGTCGCTTTGGCCATAACCTCACCAAATCTTGGTATTGCATTGCTGATAGCCATTAGCTCTTTGGTGCTTACACCATTTCTTCTTCCTCGCGTAAAGCCCAGTTTACCAGCTAACATCAAATTGAATGACCTTCCTTGGCGCATGTTGGTTGGTGCTTTGTTGACTTTCTTGGTCACTACTTTAGCCGCAACTTTAGGTGAAGTTTGGAGCGGTATCTTTGCTGTTTTTCCAGTCATTGGGTTGGTGCTTGCTGTATTTACTCACAATACCTTGGGAGCTACGCACGTTACTCAGGTTTATCGTGGAATGGTTAAGGGACTCTATTCATTTGGTACATTCTTTTTAACCATGGCACTCTTACTGCCAAAAAATTCTATTTGGGTAGTGTGTCTGTCTTCGATAGTGGTTGCTATCATTACTCAAGTCATCGTTCAATTGATTGTTAGGCTAATTGGAAAACATAATTTGAATAGATAAGAGTCTCGCCACTAAAAAGTTTCCTTTTATAGTTGACGTACTCTAAATAATTTCTTTAATCTATTGGTCGCGAGTTCAAATCCAATTCGACCCACCAATGTTAAATACAAACCCTCACTAGCAATAGTGAGGGTTTTGCCTTTCTAGGTTGGTGAAATGTTGTGACTGATCAGAGCACTGCTGAGATTTTGGCCGATAATTTTCCAAACCTGATTTGTATTACTTTTTCAAAAGGCAGGATATTTAATTCTAAAGATTAACTAATGCACCATAATCAATTGCTTTTGCTGATGCAGTAAAGGCCTCAACCGTATTGATTATCTGATTCCCGGGCATTGGAAAGGGTACTGAGTTCTGAATACAATTCGCCATTAATTCCAACTGAAAATGCAAGGCGTTGATGGGCTCGAATTCCCTCACTTCAACAGGCTTACCTGAATGAAATAACATCAGGGTATTCGGACCTCTAGCCTCAATCGACATTAATGTTCCAAACACATGAATACGCCAGAAAACCGGGGTTGGCCTAATAGAGGAAATGACGCCGGTTGCTCCTGATTTAAATTCACATAAAAGAGACATAGCATCACAAAATTCTTTTGTATTTGAGCGAGCAACATAATTTCCCTGAACCCGAGACATCGGACCCATTAAATTCACAAAAGCATCCACAATATGAATACCTGTTGCAGTAATACTCCCACCGGGAACATTTTTAGAGTCTTGACGCCACCCTGTGGACATGAGCCTAGAATTCTCGTTAGAAAAATTGCCTTCAATATGAATAAGGTCACCAAGATTACCTGTCAATACTTCAGCCTGTAGTGCCTGCATCGAAGGCCAGTAACGCTTATCGTGACCAACGCCTAATTGAACCCCGGAATTGGTGCAGGCATTTACCGCTTTCTCAGCCTCAGCAACTGTCAATGCCAAAGGCTTCTCACACAAAACATGTTTACCTGCTTGGGCAGCAGCAATGACTTGAGAAACATGTGCATTGTGTGGACTTGCAATCACAATGAGTTGAATATTTGGATTACGCAATACCTCATGATAGGAATCAGTTAGCAATAGATTTTTAGAGAGGCAAAAATCTTGATGTTTATCTGGCGCCTGAACCACAGCATGGGTAAATCGAATCGTTTCAGAAAGGCCTTGAACCGAATCTACCAAGCCCCTACCCCAACGCCCAAGGCCAATAATCGCTGCATTCACCATTATTAGTCCTTGCCCACTAACGCTTCTAGCTTATTAATAGCAGCTACGTGATCTAAAAGTCGTTGAGCGGTCTTCGCCATCGCTACGTCAACCAACTTACCATCGACGGTCGTGCTTGCTACACCTCTTGTGAGCGCCAAGTTATAGGCCTCAATTACACGACCGTAATATTCAACTTGCTCTTGGCTAGGTGTATAGATCCGATTGGCATCTTCAATCTGATTCGGATGAATCACTGTGCGGCCTCGAAATCCAAGGCGACGTGACAACATAGTATCCCGTCTAAAACCTTCGGGATCTTGTACGTTAGAGAAAACGCCATCTAAGGGGCAATCAAAATCCGCCGCGCGAGCCGACACTAATGCAAACTGACGCACGAACATCATTTCGGGGCCTTCGCTAGTCCAAGTAGCACCTAGAGAGACGTTCATGTCGCCATCCTCACCGCCACCATAAATCATGGTTTGTGTCCGAGCAGTAGCCTTCATTACCGCCCGAGAGTCCAGCACGCCATTGGCGCTCTCGATCATAACAATGATTGGTGTAGAACCAACCTGAATGCCTTTGGCAATTTCAACACTAGAAATCAAACGATCAACCATTGCGACGTCTTCAGGAGAATCTTGCTTGGGGACAATGAAACCTGCTAAGCCCTTAGCCCCAACAAAAAATTCAATATCCTGATGAATAAATCCACTTGTTATTGCATTAATACGTACCCAGCTCCGCTCACCAGGAACAGTTGCAATACATTCCCAACTCATTTCACGAGCGTTTTGCTTTTCCTCTACTGGAACCGTATCCTCAAGATCGAAAATAAAGCCATCCGTATGTAAAGAATTGACTTTCTTTAACATGCGCTCCTGATTTGCAGGAACAAATAATAAGCTACGCCAAATTTTCATTACTTACCTTTATGCACAAGGATAATTCCCTGCGCCTCTAATGATGTAATTTCTACATCTGATTTTCCAAGCTCTCTCAGAATTTCTTGTGAGTGCTCACCTAACAATGGTGCATGACGCCTGATTACCGGGTTACCCTCTTCCATCAGCACAGGATTGCGCACTGCTTGCATCTCGCCCATGACTGGATGCTGAACCTGAACAGCCACCTTACGATCAATGATGTGAGGATCCTCGAAGACCTCTTTAATATTATTCATGCGCGCGCACGGTACACCAGTCTTGCGCAATAAACTCTCTAAGGTCGTTGAATCTAGAGCGCGGATAGCAGGAATGACTAATGCCAACAAATCACTTTCATTTTGCTTACGTAAAACATAGGAAGCAAATCGGGGATCACCCAAAGATCCCTCCAACCCTAGACTCAACATTAAACGCTCAAATAATTGGTCATTAGGCGTACCGATCGCCAAATACTGTTGATCACTAGTTTCAAATAGTTGATAAGGCGCATTCAAACGATGCCGATCACCCATGCGCTCCGGCACCTCTCCTGTTGCCAGATAACTGGCAGTCTCCCATGCAGCAGCAGCAATCGAAGCCTCTACTAAAGAAACATCAATTATTTTTCCTCCACGGTTTTGCAGCACACTAATCAAACCACATAAGGTAGCGTATGTTGCAAACATGGCTCCGAAAATATCGGCAGTTTGAATCCCAGGTCGAATAGGCATCTCATTAGGGCGACCAGTGACTGAGAGAGTTCCCGAAAAAGCCTCAATGATCAGATTGACGCCAGCACGCTTGCGATCGGGTCCAGTTTGCCCAAAGCCCGAAACGGAGGTGTACACAATTTTTGGATTCACTTTTTTTAACGCAGCTGAACCTAAGCCTAATGAATCCAAAACTCCGGGGCGATTATTTTCTAAAAAAACATCTGCATCCTTAGCCAAGGCTAAAACAATTTCTTGCGCCTCTTTTTGCTTTAAATCCAATACCAGACTTCGCTTATTGCGATTTAAAGCTGCAAAGCTAGCACTTTCGCCATGAACCAGAGGAGGCATCGCTCTTGTCTGATCCCCTTTGGATGGACGCTCAATCTTAATGACGTCTGCCCCCATGTCCCCAAGCAACATTCCGCAAAATGGACCTGCAATAAAATTACCCAACTCTAAAACACGAACTCCCTCTAATGGTAGCGACATACTTAAACTCTTTATTTCTCACTAAAATCGATTTTTGTTGCTAACTTTTTATTCAATTCGATTTCATTTGCAATGACTTTTGCAAACTCTTCAGGAGTTGAGCCTACGGTTATAAAACCTTGCTCATAAAAAGACTTTTTTACCTCTGGGTCACTTAAGATTTTGGCAATTTCATTGCGCATACGAGTGACATATTCCTTAGGCACTCCTGCAGGGAACCAGAATCCATACCAAGGCCCATACACGAAACCTTTAACTCCAGCCTCATCTGCAGTCGGTGTATCGGGCAGCTCAGCCCAACGCTTATTGGCCGTAATCGCTAAGGCTCGAATCTTGCCCGCCTTAACGTAAGGAGCAATCGCAGTTCCTGGCCCAATAAAGACATCAATTCTTCCGGACATCAAATCCGTCAAGGCCTGGCCAACCCCTTTGTACGGGACATGGACCATTTTAATGCCGGCGCTATTATTAAAAAACTCAGTCGCAAAATGCATCACATTACCAATACCGCCACTACCATAGGTATATCGATCGGGATGGGCTTTAGCATCAGCAATAAACTCTTGTAAGTTTTTTGCTGGTAGATCAGCTCGGGCGGCAATCACGAACCCAACACTATTAGCAACCAAGGTAATCGGTTGAAAGTCTTTTATTGGATCGTAAGGCAATGCTGGGGAGACTATCGGCAAACTGGCATGACTCGAAGAGGTATCGAGAATAGTGTAACCATCAGGAAGTGATTTGGCCACAATATCACTACCTAAGGCGCCGCCAGCACCAGGCTTATTGTCAACAATAAAGCTCTGACCTAAAACGGGCGTCAACTTTTGCCCCAACGTGCGCCCAATAAAATCCATTGGCCCACCGGCAACATAAGGTATGACGATCCGAATAGGGTGATTTGGATAGTCTGCCTGGGCCTTTTGCTGGGCAAATACCTGCCCAGCAAAAAATGTGACCAAGCAACAGCATGATCCGATCAAGACCTGTCTAAGATTTATACGCAACATCAATAACCCCCTTAAAAAATTAGACCGTCTTGATTCCCAAAAGCTTGGCTGCAGTAAGCCCCAAGATTTTTGCCTTGTCGCGATTGCTTAATGGCGTTTCCATTACATGGCCAATAGGATCTTCATTCCAAGGAATCGGTTGATCAGTACCAATCACTACCTGGCCTGGCCCAACCTGAGCAACCAGGTGACGTAGCGCCTCAGGAGTAAAGACAAGCGAATCAAAATACAACTGATTCAAGTACTCGGTTGGCTTTTTCTTCAACTTGATATTGGGATCGCAATTACTTGGAGAGATAAAGCAACTATGATCAGAGCGAGGAGCATATGAGCCCAAGAAACCCCCGCCATGAGGAGCGATAATTTTTAGGTTAGGGAATTTATCCAAGGTACCATCAAAAATCAGATGCTGTAGAGCGATGGTTGTATCCAAGGGATTGCCGATAGTATTGGCTAGCCAGCCATTACCCTTAAAGCGAGAAGCAAGTTGAGGGGTGCTTTGGGGATGCATGAATAAGGTAGCCCCAAGCTCTTCAGCTTTTGCCCATACGGGATCAAACTTAGGATCCGAGAAGTCAACGCCAAGCACATTGGCCTGAATCGCAATTCCTCTGAGCCCTGGAGTCTTCATAATCTCCTCAAGCTGCTGAACCGCTAGATCTGGAAATTGCAAGGCAACAGAACCAAACGCAGAGAACCGCGTTGGATACGCTTTACAGAGTGCAGCAAGATTTTCGTTATTGATCCGACAAATCTCTTGAGCTACTTCGCGAGTCTTATTATACCAAAATACATTGCAAGAAAGCACCTGCATATCAATTCCCATGGCGTCCATGGTATCGAGACGATACTGAACTGCCGACTTATCTGAAACGGGAATGTAATGTTGTGGCCCACCTTTGACGGCAGCATTGATTACGGCACCCTCACCCGCCAAGGCGACCGCCTCAGGAAAAAAACAATGCGCATGAGTATCAATGGTAAAGATACGCTTACCATCAATCATGACTGGCTTATGCTTTGTACCCATTAAAGGGTGACGATAGGATAGCTCGGGGTCGTTCCCGGCATCTTTCGTTCTAGCCACTAATTGCTTCTTTGCATCTGAAACAGGATATTGAGCTAAAGCCTCATCAATCACACTGCAAGAGCAAAAAGTAATTCCTGAAAAAAATGCATTCTTCAAAAAGCCACGGCGTGATGTCATAGCTGTCTCCTGATTTATATTATTTATAGGTAATGCCGAATCTTCACTATCCTAATCTGTAAATCAAAAATGTTCAATCCGAGTAAAAGCCTAGCCTCACCAGCCATTAAACCGGATAAAAGGGCTTTATTCACATATATGCACACTATCGCCACTTACCAACAAAATAATTTAGGTGGAATATGGCTTACTATTGAATTTCTCGTACAGTAGCAAATAAATTGCTAATCGACTTGGCTGAGATATTGCGCGCAATAAAGACAATACGCGAATCATGATTATCGCTAGGCCATTTTTCTAGGGTGACCGGGTTATGGAAGATATGTTGCACTCCCTGAATCACCATCGGTTTACCCTCAACATTCACGATGCCTTTGACGCGCAGTAAATCCGGGCCCCTTAGCGAAATTAATAAATCGAGAGCAGATGAAAAATTTTGCCATGTAAATGGCTCTTTAAAAGAAATGGAGGCCGTTTTGATATTAGGATGCTTCTTGATTAAATTGCCCAGATAGCGCTCCTCGCCTTCCGCCTCATCGCCCGACCTATTTTCTAGAATACTATTTAAGAAACTCAGGGATCGAAGGTCAACCTTAGTCGAACCCAAACCCAAATTAATGAGCTGATCGGGTTCAATTTGACCATTAATCACTCGGGTGATACCGGCATCCGGATTGATCGCATTCAATTCTTGTTCTAACTCCAAGATCGACGCCTCTTCGGCTATATCTGTCTTAGTTAAAAGAATCTGGTCAGCCAAGGTAATTTGCTGCAAAGCCTCAGGCGTCTCATTCAGTTGATGATATGCATTCACTGCATCAACGAGAGTCACAACACCATCTAAGCGGAATCGAGCCTCAAGCAAAGTATCGCTAGTCAGCGTTTGAAGCAAGGGCGCCGGGTCCGCTAAGCCAGTAGTCTCAATGATGACGCGATCAAAATCAAAAACCTCGCCCACCTGTCTTCTAGCAAATAGGTCCCTTAAGGTTTCCTGAATATCGGTTCGCACGGAACAACAAATACAACCATTGGCCAGTAAAGTGACATTCTCAGAAGACATGGTAACCAAGTCATGATCAATGCCAATCTCACCGACTTCATTGATAACGACCGCCACCCTATTCATCTGCGGGTGAGGCAGTAATTTTGAAATCAAGGTGGTCTTACCGCTACCTAAAAAACCGGTCACAATAGTGACCGGAATTTTTCCTGCAAGTTGATTCCTAAAGACGCTCACCAAAAACCTAAATGGTCATCTCAAGAATATAAAGTCCACCTGTAAAGCGATCCACAGTATAGACAATTTGACGATCATCTACAAAGACGTCGTTCAACTGAATTGCACCTGCAGGCGATAGCTTGGGGGCTGCTGGAACATAGTAAGCAATTTCCTCAATTCGCAGAGGATTGGAGGTATCAAAAACACGCACACCACCATTGAAGAAGGTGCCGACAATAATCGTATCCGAAATAAAAGATCCTGGGACCGGAAGATTCTCGTGTAAGTTATGTGCGCCAAAGCGACCACCCCTCTTCACAAATGCCTCTGGGTTAGGCATTGGGAAAGTTCCCAGTGGCAATGGATGGCTCTCATCTCGAGCATCAATCATCCAAACCAACTTAGGCCAATCTAGTCCATTATCTTGAACACACTCATCACTCACTACCCATAGCTTACGGTCTAAAAGCGGCAATAAAGTATGGATAAATCCATTTAAGGGTGGCGAATGATTCCAATGGGAAACCACCTGAATATCACTTGGATTAGAGATGTCTAAGACAAAGGCGCCGCCATCGATATAACCAACGTAGGCGCGATCTGGATGAGATGGGAATACATTCGTGTTGTGCGCACGAAATCCAGTGTCGAAAATGCCAGATAATCTTTTGGGAGGCGGGGCACTATCACCAACCCGAGTTCCTGGGTACCACCAACGACCCTTCTCAAACGGCTTTGAAGGATTACTCACATCCAGAATGCGGTAAAACTGATCATCTAATGGATTAGTGGGCTCAAAATCTCCGGCGCCAGATGCCATGTGAATGGTCTTTCCATCCACAAACCAAAGTGCATGCACACCTCTAGAATGAGGACCCGAACAATCAAAATGCGAAATCAACTTGGGTTCTTCCGGAACGCTCACATCAAAAAGATCGACACCAGCGGGTTTAATACCAACAGCGCTGGCTTGATAGGCTACCGCCAAGATATTGCCAGCAACATCCAAAGAATTGGATCGCAGCTTCATGTGCGGCAAGTCTGTTTGCACTAATAGGGTTGGATTGGCGGGGTCAGTAACATCAATGCCAGAAAAGTTCTTGGGGGCTGACTCGTGAGCCAGCCAGAGTATTCTTCTTCCCTTGGCATCAATCTGCATTGAAATGCCCTCACCCAAACCCCCAAAGCCTCCCAACTCATGATGAGCCAATAACTTCATATTGAGTGATAAAGCCTGGTCTGATTTTGATGCGGGACTGGAAATATTAGACATAGAATTTTGTGAATGAAGTTTTTATGGTTATATTAATAACTACGAGGAGAGAACAATGAAAATAAGTAAAGATATTGGGTTAAACGTCAGACTAATTGCAACTACAGTTTTTGCCACTTTCATTACTCTCTCCTATTCTAATAGCATAGCTCAATCGAGCGACTTCCCAATAAAACCCATTAAATCAATCGTAACCTATCCTGCTGGCGGAAGTTCAGATCTGCTAGCTAGAATCATGGGCAAAAAACTAGGCGATTTCCTTGGGCAGCCTATTATTATTGAGAACAAAAATGGTGCGGCGGGCGCTATCGGCATGGACTATGCAGCCCACCAAGCGGGTGATGGCTATAGTTTTGTTACCGGGAATCTGGGGCCTGCCCTGGTGAATCCTTTGCTCTCGAAGTTGAGCTACAGCATGGAAAAGGATTTTATTCCGGTATCACTCATTGCAACCGGACCCAATGTGTTAGTCGTGAATGCAAACTCGCCCTACCAAACCCTTGCCAGCCTGATTGAAGCAGGTAAGCTCAATCCAGAAAAAATTAACTTTGGTAGTAGCGGTCCTGGTAGCATGTCGCATCTGTGCGCGGAAATGATGATGCGTCAAGCCAACGTCAAATTTACTCACGTACCCTATAAGGGCGGCGGCTTAGCTGTCAACGATTTACTTGCAGGTCAAATTGACTTCTTAGTATCCGACGCCTTACCTGTAATGCAATTCTTAAAGGCGGGAAAATTAAGGGCCTTAGCCGTTACTAGCAGCAGTCGCTTTGCTAGCTTGCCTACAGTCCCAACCTTTACAGAAGCAGGAACCCCTGGGCTAGTTGCACTCAATTGGTGGGGATTCTATCTTCCTGGAAATACTCCAAGCCCAATTGTGAGTCGCTATATTGCAGCTCTCAATGTGACAATGAAAGATCCTGAGGTGAAATTACAATTTGCCAACTTAGGAGTAGATGCGGTAGTAACCACCCCCCAAGAATTTAAAACTTTTCTTGTGAGCGAAACCATTAAATACTCAAAACTGATTAAAGAAAATAACATTAAGAATGAGTAGGCCCAAGGTTTATATTTGATCAATGTCAACACCAACAGTTAGACCAGCTTTTTTCACTGCATCCCAGGTATCTTGGGGAATTTCAATTCCGTTTTTTAAGCGCTCAGTGGCCATTCTTGCTTCGGGCTCACCCGGCAGCAATACTTCAGAGAATCCTTTGGCAGGAGGAATCTCTTTAATTTTTTTCAAAGATTTTTGTAAGGCCTGATCGTAATTACTTTTTGATTGAAAAAGAGATGACTTCAGTGCAAAAATAAAAATACCACTGCGCTTAGTTTTCCCAGAATAAGAGTCGCTACCCACTAGTGGACCACTCATGAGCTCGGCGATTACTGCTAGGGCATATCCTTTATGCTCACCAAAGGGCAACAAAAATCCACCATCAAAAAAATCATTTGGGTTTGTGCTCGGGTTACCGCTTTTATCCAACAAACAATTGGGTGGCAAAGCCTCATGCTTAGCTTTAGCCACTTTGATTTTTCCGGCAGCTATTGCTGAGGTTGCAAAATCCAATGTAACGGCTGGCCCCTGTGCGTTGGGTAACGAAAACGCAATCGGATTGGTCCCTAAGATGGGCGCGGCCCCACCATAAGGCGCAGTCATTGGACGATCAACGGTGCCAATTGTCATAAACATCACAACATCCTGGTCTGCCGCTCTTTCTGTAAATACAGCAAGTCGTCCAGTATGAGAAGCCTGGACAACTGATACAGCGCAGACGCCCTGCTCTAAGGCTTTTTTAATAGCCAAATCTGTTGCAAAGTTACCCACCACCTGACCAAATGTCCAATTGCCTTTGACTACTGCACTTGTGGGCGATTCCTGAATAATCTCAGGACTCGCAGCGGGATCGATCTGGCCATCACGAATGCTTTGCAAATATTCAGGGATGCGAAGAATGCCATGTGAATCATGGCCCGCTAAATGATTCGCAACCAAAATTTCTGCGACTTGCATTGCATCTGCACTTCTCGCACCTGCAGCATAAAAAATATCATGTACAACTTTATTTAATTTTTTGTTGGAGAAATTCGGCATCTTATTCTGATCACTATTCATATTTATAATAAAACTGTTATGCTAATTAGCGCATAATAAATAATATAGCGCAAATCAATAGGGAGTCTAAGAATGAGCTACGCGAAGATCTCATGGAGAAAAATAGTATTTAACATTCTGTTGGCCTCATTCCTTTTAAGCTCTAGTCATATCGCATTTTCACAGAATAACTACCCCAATAAACCTGTCAGCTTAATCGTTCCATTTCCACCCGGTGGAGCGGCAGATCAACCCTCTCGCCTCATCTCTCAGGCACTTTTTAATGTCTGGAAAGAATCCGCAGTAGTCATCACTAAGCCCGGTGCAGGCGGGGCAATAGGCGCCGCATTTGTTGCAAATGCGCCACCCGATGGATATACCTTGCTTGCAACAAACCCATCTATGATCATCGTTCCCGAAGCAGATCGCATGTTTGGCAGGCCTACAAATTTTGATTTAAACAGTTTTACTCCCCTTGCCTTATTGGTTGCAGACCCCATTGTGTTAGTTGTCAAAGCAAATGCACCTTGGAAAACGTATCAGGACCTGATTGTCGATGCAAAATCGAGACCCGGTGAAATTACTTACGGCTCCTCCGGGGCATACAGCGCATCTCATCTGCCCATTGAGATGCTAGCGAATTCTGCAAACGTCAAACTTCGCCATATCCCATACGCTGGCGGCGGTCCAGCAATATTGGCGGTTCTTGGTGGTCACATCGCGATTACAGCAAGCTCACCTGCTGCAGTCGTTGGTCAAATTCGATCCGGAGAGCTAAGGCCACTAGTCATTACTGGAGCGAAACGATTGGCCTCTTTACCTGATGTCCCAACAGCAGCAGAGTTGGGCTATAAAGATGCAGAATTTTATCTGTGGATTGGGCTATTTGCCCCCACTAAAACCCCAGACTCGATAGTACAAACTTTGCGCCATGATTTAACTCGAGCAGTCACCCAGGATAATGGCTTTATCCAAAATATGGCCAAACTAGGTGCTGCTTCAGATTTTCGTGATGCGCCTGCCTTTAGTGAGTTCCTAAAGAAGGATGCTGAGCGTATTAAATCTACTATGCAGAAAATTGGGAAGGTCGACTAATCACTAAGTCACGGCCGAGACAAACTGGGATCTATTCAATACCCACACTTTCAAATTTACCATTTGAGCGAGATACACTAATGGCCTGTAAAAATTGATCCGTCATTACGGGATTTGAGGTGGGTGCTACAGCGGCCTGATAGCTTGTGTAGTTTTGAACATTGGCAGGTAAGGAGCCTACGTATTGCAAACCTTTTGGTTCAATTAATTTAATTTCAGTAATTGCTCCAAAACCAATCTCATTGCCGCTACCATTAACCAAATGCATTAAAACAGATTCGCCATTATCGTAGCGAATAACTTTTGATTGTATTGAAGGCATGACACCAATTTTGATAAATAACTGCTCCAAATAAATCCCCGTTGAGGCCTTATTATAAATTACTCTATCCACAGCCAATAAGGCACTTTTTAAGTCTTCAATAGTTGTAATGTTTGGCATGGGCATACTTTTTCTAACGGCAATTCCTGCGCCAACTTTCCCCACATAGATTATGCTTGCCGCCTTCACCCTACCTTGATTAACCTGCTCATCTATTAGGGCATTTGGTGCTATTAAAATATCAAACTCTTGAGCAGCAGCTAAAAGCTGTTTTAATTGTGGTCCTGTTCCAAATTGAAGCTGAACATGATGCCCCGTACTCTTCTCAAACTGATGTATGGCGATCTCTACGCCAGGCTCAACGGCTCCAGCACTCAAAACCTTAAGCTCTGCGGCCATCAGCAAGGATTGGAATGACAAAATATAGAGAAGGCAAAGATAACGCAAGGCTATACAGTATTTCATCGTCTTGATCATAGTTAACTACTAACGCCCTTATAAAAAGAGCGTTAGTAAGCTAGTTTGCTAGAGGGTTTGGACGTATCTGCACTTTAAATACTTTTGGATACATGTCTTTGCTACCATCGCCACTATGAAATGGTGCGCGTGTACCTGTAGTTGTCCAAACTGCGCGCCCCTTCCACCCTGCATTAATGTCATCAATACGACCATCTACGTTTTTGGTAAAGAAGCCCAATGGATAAGGAACGCGCAAGGTTACTAATTTGCCATCCACCACGGCAATCAAAGCTTCACCGCCACTAGATGAGGCAATAGGGGTATCCTTACCCAGACCCAAAGTGTTATGCAAATCTACCCAAATATAGTAAGCACCATCTGCGCTACCTTTTGGATCGTTGACATTCTTAAACTGTGGTCCAGGCAAGCGATAGAGTGTCCAACCCTCCTCGCAATGCTTCCCTTCAGCAGCGCCAGGGCCATTTAGTGGTCCCTTACATTTACTACGATCAAAACTAGCAATCTGTCCGCTAGCTAGAACAGTCCATGCAACACCCTTAGAGTCGATATCAATACCACGCGATCCCCAAGTGCCTTCTGGAGACTGATAGATTTCAGCCAACGATGTCTTGCTTGGATCAGAACCAGGATTAAGTCGGATCAAATAACCAGGCTGATCTATGCGAGA
>Ga0208496_1000566_pt1 | contig 13511 bp, 12 predicted proteins | sample CryBogmetaGMA2M_FD_184552 | JGI IMG/M metagenome (GOLD analysis project Ga0208496, IMG submission 184552) | Freshwater microbial communities from Crystal Bog, Wisconsin, USA - MA2M (SPAdes) | ecosystem: Environmental > Aquatic > Freshwater > Lake | place: Crystal Bog, Wisconsin, USA | collected... | reverse complement strand
TTGACGAAGCCCGCAGCAAATCGGCAGACACCCTTTCATTCTGCCGTGCGTTACTATTGCGCCTTAACACACCGACACCCGATGCCAATGTCAGTATTTTGCAGCAAGACACGCAGACGCAAGAGGAATGGGTGGCGCGCATAGTCGATATTATTGCCGGTGCCGGTATAAAAGCTCGAATGACCCAAATATTGCATCTTGTCGACGGTGCGAGACACGCAACGCTTATCCCTTGGATTGAAGTTTATGCCAATGACGAATGGCAACCCATCAATCCACAAACCGCCGAGCCTGGAATTCCCAAAGAGGCTATCATTTGGCATGTGGGTAAAGAGCCGGTGCTGGACATCAATGGCGGAAGGTTTCCCAAGGTGGAGTATTCAGTCACCCGCCATGCTCAGGAAATGACGTTAATTGCAGAACAGCGGGCGCGACAAATAGGCTCTAAAATCATGGAGTTCTCGCTGTTCAGCCTGCCTGTCCAGACCCAGAATGTCTACCGTGTCCTGCTTCTCACCCCGGTTGGTGCTTTCCTCATCGTTTTTATGCGGAATGTAGTGGGCTTTAAGACTTTTGGCACATTTATGCCCATATTAATTGCCTTGGCTTTTCGAGAGACTAAGCTGCTGTGGGGTATGGTTTTATTTACCCTGGTGGTTAGCCTGGGCTTGGCTATCCGTTTTTACTTGGAATATCTAAAGTTATTATTGGTGCCCAGACTGGCATCTGTGTTGACCATTGTCATTCTGTTGATGGCTGTGGTCAGTCTGCTAACCCATAAATTGGGCATTGACCGTGGCGTGTCGGTTGCTTTGTTCCCGATGGTCATTCTGACAATGACGGTCGAGAGAATGTCCTTAGTGTGGGAGGAAGCAGGCCCCTTGGAAGCCTTGCAACAAGGTTTCGGGAGTCTGCTTGTGGCAGCCTTGGCGTTTGCAATAATGAGCGATAGTGTGCTGCGGCACATGGTTTTTGTATTTCCTGAATTGCTCTTGATCGTGTTGGCGGCCAACCTGTTGCTCGGACGGTATACCGGCTATCGGTTGACTGAGTTGTGGCGATTTCGTTCGGTTTTGCGGCAAGAGTAGATGCCATGCCGTGGCAAAATTTCTTTGCATTTGGTAAGAAATTACGAAAATTGGGGATGCTTGGCATGAATCAGCGTAATGCTGACTTCATTCTGCTATACAATCCGCGCAAGAATTTTCCTTTTGTGGACGACAAGCGGCGTACCAAGGAATTGGCCTTGGCGGCTGGCATTGCCGTTCCTGAATTGTATGCAGTGATCGAAATTGAGCATCAGGTAGATGCATTGCCTGAAATGCTGGCTCCCTATGAAGAATTCGTCATTAAACCGGCGCACGGAAGCGGCGGCGAAGGCATTTTGATCGTAAGAGGGAAAGTGAACGGAAGGTATCGAAAGTCTAGCGGTATCTTGGCTGACGAGGATGATCTAAAGTTCCATATATCCAATATCCTCAGCGGAATGTTTAGCCTAGGTGGCTTGCCAGATTGTGCGTTGGTCGAATATTGTGTCGATTTCGATCCGATTTTTGACGGAGTCAGTTATCAGGGTGTCCCCGACATTCGGACTGTCGTGTTCCGGGGTGTGCCGGTACTGGCGATGCTACGGTTGCCAACTCGTTTGTCGGATGGCAGAGCGAATCTTCATCAAGGTTCAGTGGGCGTTGGAATAGATTTGGCGTCTGGGATCACCACCTGTGGGATATTGCATGATGACACGGTTGAGTTACACCCCGACACAGGAGGGGCTATAACCGGTTTGGAAATACCCCATTGGGACCAGATTTTGTCCTTGACAGCGCGGTGTTATGATCTTGCGGGTTTGGGGTATATCGGAGTCGATATAGTGCTTGACCGGACGAAGGGTCCGTTGATGTTGGAGATCAACGCAAGGCCTGGCTTAAGCATCCAACTGGCAAATAGACAGGGCTTGTTGCCACGTCTGCGCAGGCTTGAAACGATTGCTAGCATACCTGCCTCGATTGAAGATCGGATTGCCCTCGCCAAATCGCTTGCCTGAGCGGCAGCGTTTTGATACGCAATGAGAAATTAAAATTATTGCTGGACAACCCAGCACCCCATTGATTTATTAATTGCCAATAATGGCCGATCATAAAAAAATTGTTTGGCGAACTGTCTCGGGATTACTATGCAAAAATCGACACTATTATTGCTCTTGCTGCTGATAAGCGTTTATGCTTTCCATGTGGGACAAAAAAGATCACAGGAAATTGTCCAGGGAAAAATCAAAAATCTACATTCCCTGCCAAAATATTATGGTTATTACACCGCGTTATGGGCTTTTTTACCGGCATTGCTGTTGCTTTTTATATGGCTTGGTTTTGAATCACCTGTCATTAACCATAGTGTGATTGCGACTCTTCCCGAGGAAAGCAGATCGTTGTCGAATGATCTAAAAGGTCTGTTGATTAATGACATCCATAATTCACTGAGTGGCAGTGCCGGTGAAACCAAACCCGAACTGAAGGCAGCAGTCGAATACCTTCGTGACCTAAAAATTTGGAGCAACTGGTTGCTGTCATTCTTGGCCGTATCATGTGCCTTCATGGGAATGTATTTTGCCCGGTCACGAATTCGACAGGGGCATCGTGCGAGGAACCAGGTAGAAAAAACGGTCATGTGGTTTCTATTGGGAAGTTCTATGATTGCGATTCTGACTACCGTGGGAATCGTGTTGTCAGTATTGTTCGAGTCTATCCGTTTTTTTGGAAAGATACCCTTATCCGAATTTTTGTTTGGGTTGCAATGGAGTCCCCAAATCGCAATGCGCTCCGACCAGGTGGCTTCCGCTGGTGCGTTTGGCGCTGTTCCCCTGTTCGCTGGCACCTTGCTTATTTCGTCAATCGCATTGATTGTAGCCGTGCCTATTGGTCTGATGTCTGCCATTTATTTGGCGGAATATGCCAGCCTCGGCTTCCGCTCGGTTGCCAAACCCCTACTGGAAATTCTCGCAGGAATTCCTACAGTTGTGTATGGCTTTTTCGCGGCTTTGACTGTCGCCCCGTTTATTCGTGGTTTGGGTGCTGACTTCGGATTGGATGTTTCTTCGGAAAGTGCCTTGGCTGCCGGCTTGGTGATGGGGATTATGATAATTCCTTTCGTTTCGTCTTTGTCCGACGATTTTATCAACGCGGTGCCCCAGTCCTTGCGCGATGGCGCTTACGCCTTGGGCGCAACCCAATCCGAGACTATCCGTCAAGTAGTGATCCCCGCTGCGCTTCCTGGCATCGTGGGAGGCATTTTATTGGCGGCATCGCGAGCCATCGGTGAGACTATGATTGTCGTCATGGCGGCCGGTCTGGCTGCCAATTTGACCGCCAATCCGTTGGAAGCCGTCACTACGGTGACGACTCAAATCGTGACCCTCTTGGTGGGAGACCAAGAGTTCGATAGTCCTAAAACCCTTGCGGCGTTCGCGCTGGGGTTGGTTTTATTTCTAGCCACCCTAGTCTTGAATATCCTCGCATTGCACATTGTCCGAAAATACCGGGAACAATATGAGTAACCAAAAAGAAGATTCCAAATTTTTCAATCAAGGCATCCGCACCCACCAACTTGTCAAAGCCGGATTGCCCAGGCGTCGCGCCAAAGAAAATCGCTTTAAAGCCTATGGTTTAATCTGTATTGTTGCAGGCCTGGGTTTTTTAATCATTTTGTTCTGTAATATCATATCCCACGCATGGAGTGCTTTCGAACAGACGTACATCGCTTTGGATGTGACTTTCGACGAGTCGATAATTGACCCGGAAGGCAGGCATGATTTGGAAGCTTTGACAACGGCGGATTACCCGGCGCTGCTGAAAAAAAGCATGTCGGCATTGTTCCCCGAAGTCAAGGAAAGGCAGCAAAAGCGATCCCTCAATGGCATCCTCAGTTCGGGTGCGCCTTACGAACTGCAACGTTTTTTACAACAGCATCCTGCGCTATTGGGGAAAACCGAGCGTGTCTGGCTTCCGGTGGACGATGACGTGGATATGCTGGTCAAGTCTCAAATTGATCGGACTGTTGGCGAAGCTGATCGCCGTCTGAAGGATTTTCAAATTGCCTGGATCGACAAACTGATTGCCGATGGACGGCTGGAAAAACGCTTTAACAAGCAGTTTTTCACTTCGGGCGATTCCCGAGAACCCGAATTGGCCGGTATCCGTGGCGCGTTAATGGGGTCATTCTTCACGTTATTGGTTGCGGCGGTTTTATCCTTGCCGGTCGGCATCGCCTCGGCGATATACCTTGAAGAATTTGCCCCAAGCAACCGGTGGACCGACATTATCGAGGTCAACATTAACAATCTGGCGGCAGTCCCTTCCATCGTCTTTGGTTTGTTGGGTTTGGCGGTATTCATCAATTTTTTTGGCTTGCCCCGCTCTTCGCCATTGGTAGGAGGATTGGTGCTGACCTTAATGACGCTTCCCGTTATCATTATAGCTGGGCGATCAGCATTGAAGTCGGTGCCACCCTCGATACGCGAAGCTGCGCTAGGCATCGGTGCATCGCAAATGCAAACAGTGTTTCACCATGTGTTGCCCTTGGCCATGCCTGGCATGTTGACGGGGGCGATCATTGGCATGGCTCGCGCATTGGGGGAAAGCGCACCTTTGCTGATGATCGGGATGGTGGCTTTTATTGTCGATGTTCCCGGTAGCCTGACTGAACCTTCCACCGTTCTGCCGGTGCAGATTTATCTTTGGGCGGACAGTTCCGAACGTGGTTTTGTCGAGCGGACTTCGGCGGCGATTTTGGTTTTGTTGGTGTTTTTGATAACAATGAATGGATTGGCAGTCTATCTGCGCAAACGCTACGAGCGACGCTGGTAAACCGTTGCCTTAGGAAAAATCCCATAACAAGAGAGCTTCAGGATGAGACAACCGGAAAATATCCCTATCCCTGCTTCGTTTTCCCGTGACCAACTACAGACCGTCGGTGACATTTTCGTTGAAAATCCCCGCATTCAATGCCGCAATGTCGATGTTTACTATGGCGAAAAACATGCCATACAAGATGTGAGCCTGGATGTCGGACGGAATGAAGTCATCGCTTTGATTGGCCCATCGGGTTGTGGAAAATCGACATTCCTACGCTGCTTGAACCGCATGAACGACACCATCCCCGGTTGCCGGGTCAATGGGGAAATAAAATTGGACGGCCATGACATTTACGCCGACGGCCTTGACGTAGTGCCTTTGAGGGCACAAGTCGGCATGGTTTTCCAGAAACCCAATCCGTTTCCGAAAAGTATTTTTGAAAACGTTGCCTACGGACCCCGCATTCATGGTTTGGCATCGGACAAATTTGAATTGGAGGAAATTGTCGAAAAATCACTTCGCCGGGCCGGGCTTTGGGATGAAGTTAAAGATTACCTCCGCCACCCAGGCACCGGCCTGTCAGGAGGGCAGCAACAGCGTTTGTGCATAGCCCGCACCATCGCAGTCAACCCGGAAGTCATCTTGATGGACGAGCCTTGTTCGGCCCTGGACCCTATCGCCACGGCAAAAATCGAACAATTGATTGATGACTTGCGGGAAGACTACACGATAGCCATAGTGACCCATTCCATGCAGCAGGCTGCACGGGTATCCCAACGCACTGCCTATTTCCATCTTGGTAAAGTGATAGAAGTGGGTGACACGGCGTTGATATTCACCAACCCAAGGCATCAGTTGACCGAGGACTACATTACCGGGCGGTTTGGCTGACAGCTACAGCGTTTTCAGCATCAAATATTTATTAGTTGAATGTGTGAGTGTGAAAGGCATCTTGTCAAATTAAAGGCTTGATTGAATGTAGTCACTTTTTAAACATGAAAACGTTGTAACATGGTCCCCAAATTTTACTTGTTCAATGCAAAGAGGGATAAGTGAGAAAATTAATCGTGGTTTTTGCAAACTCTGTAAAACACGGTAAACATTGTGTTGCAGGGAAAGAAGTCCAGGCTAAAAAATGGATTCGACCTGTAAGCAATGTTGACGGTGCAGAACTTGATGATCATCAATGCAAATATGGGAATCCATACGGCAAGTTTAAAGTTAAGCCTTTGCAAAAAATTGAAATAGATGTTGCGCAGCATTCGCCTTTAATTCATCAGCCAGAAAGCAAAATAAAATTGCTAGAATAATAGACGTTAGACTAAATAATGTATCCCAACTAGCAGGTTTTGCCAAACGAGATGACCTGAAATATTTTCTTTCAGAAATATGCGGCTCTGAATATATTCATATTGCAGAACTTGCCCCAACAAAAATAATGCTTAATGAATATACTGCGCAACAATGCCATAGGCGACTAGTTATAGAATACCTGAATCAATGCTGGAATACCGGAATAGAAGTTGTACATCTGTTATCATACACAAATCTCATTAGAACTGCTAAAGAAGCTGGTATAAAAGCACGAATAATCGACACAGTCACGACAAAAGTTGTCAACTTAGGTAGAGGGGACAAGTACGATGTTTATATTGGGCGCGGTTCCGTTTTTGGCAACCCTTATGCAATTGGTTTTAGCGGAGATAGGGAAGAGGTCATTCGTAAATTCAAATATGATTTTGAACGAGAATTTCTTAGATTCACCAGAGTAGACGTTCTTAAATTAAAAGGTAAGACGCTTGGGTGTCATTGCAAACCTGCTGCGTGTCACGGGGATGTTATTGCGAAATACCTTAATGCTCTGGATGACGAAAGCTAAATTATCTCGCATTCATCTCCAATAGACTTTATCGGAAACCTAGCGGACGGTCTCCCCCCTTCTAAAGCAGTGAAAGGTTTCCGATAAAGACTATTGCTAAAAAGAGCATATTCGCTAAAATGGAGGGAATGGCGTTTCGGCCTTGGTCATCATTCAGCCCAATTGAGTGAAAAACCGAGTCGGTCTTGGAGTTTGCACCCGAATATACGATACACCGTCGAGACCGACTCGGTTTGGACGCTCCCCCGTCCCTTTGGTAGATACGTCGGTCAGGCCAAACTAAGAATTCTTGCATACGCGGGCTTAACGATGACCAAGGCCGGCGTTTCAAAGCGAAAGATCAGTAGCATTGGCGTTGTGGGTCTAGGCTGTTGTTGCCATATCCAGTTTTGGATCATAACCCCGCTGCTGCGTAAGCAGACGGTTTCCGATAAAGTCTAATGAAGGTTGCAGAATGAATATTACGTTGGAAAACAAGGATGGCTCTACCCTGTTAAGGTTCCATGAGGAAAGGCTTGACGCGCACAATTCAAAGGAACTTAAGGATTATCTGCTGGAGTTAATGGAAAAAGGGTCAAAAAAATTGATCCTCGACCTTTCCGAAGTGCGTTTCGTCGATAGCTCGGGACTTGGTGCCTTGCTGTCAGGACATAAGAACGCTGGGTTAAGGGAGGGGCGTTTTGCCCTAGTGGGTGTCCAGCCCCGTGTCCAGTCTATGTTTGAACTGACTCGATTGACGCGAGTGTTTGAGATTTATCCGGGAGTGGAAGACGCTCTAGCCTATGTTCCGGGGGAAACTCCCCATGACTCGAAACAAGATTAATCTTGAAATCGAAATCCCCACACAGACCCGCTACTTGGGTCTGATAGGCAATATTGGCGAACAATTAGCTTGGGACTTGACAGATTACTGTGGTGATCGTGATGCTTTGGCCTATAACCTCAATTTAGTTCTTACCGAAGCTCTTACCAATGTCATCAAACATGCGGGATGCGATAACCAAGCTTTGCGAGTTTGCATCAGCATTGAAGGTAACAGCCTATCAATCCAAGTGCATGACCAAGGCCTTGGGTTTGATCTTGAAGGTGTGCCATGTCCTGACCCGGAGGAACTTTGCGAACGGGGGCGGGGGATCTTCATTATTCGCCACCTCATGGACTCTGTCGATTACCGAAAGACCGACAAAGGCAATGTGCTGGAAATGAAGAAAGAGCTATAAGGTTTCAGTTCTTCATCTTAAAAAGAGGGTTGTAGCTCGTCTCCGTCTTGTAGTTTTCCCATGCGAATGTTGGATTGGTTAGAGGTTCGGTGGGGATAGGAAAGGTCAAAATGTCAACCGTACCTGCCAGCATGCGCCCTGCCGTGTGCAAAACCCCCTTGGCAACGCCACCTGTGATCCCAAGCGCCAGATTGGTTTCGTTAGTGGTGTTGATGATATTTTTTGGTATTTCTGCAACACCAAAAACTAAATTGGCGAAACCCCAACCGAGTTTTGTGAGAATGGTGGTTGAATAGCTTTCGTATTTCTTGGTTCCTGTGGGCGGATGGTAGGATTGGTCGTTCATAGGGCCGCACAAGCCCGGATTGACAACGGCCAGCAGGGCTACGAGCAGATTAATTTTGAGTAGGTTCAACATGGAATTCTTATCGCGTAAAAAATAAAATAGTTGAAAGGCTAGCTTAAGCTTAAGCAAAATTGTCAATTTTTTCAAATAATACCAAAATATAACATTAAGGTTCCATGCCTCTAATACGCCTGACAGATGTATCTATCGCTTTTGGTGTCCATCCCGTCCTTGATCGCGCCAACTTTCAGCTTGATCCGGGCGAGCGGGTCGGCCTGATTGGTCGTAACGGCGAGGGCAAGTCCACATTAATGAAGGCGATTGCATCTATTGTATCGGCTGACAGTGGAGAAATCTGGCGGCAGCCCGGAATCCAGGTCGCCATGCTGGAACAGGAGCCCATTCTGCCGGAACAAACCACAATTTATGATGCCGTTGCCGATGCCTTAGGCGATATAGGCCACTGGATTGCAGAATACCACCGCCTTTCCGAGTTCGCCAGTGACAGCGATGATGCATTGATGGAAATGGGCCGCTTGCAGCACCAATTGGAAACGCGCGACGGCTGGCAATTACAACAACGGGTTGAAATCGTGCTAAGCCGTTTGAACCTACCAGGCGACCTGCCAGTGTCAGGGCTTTCAGGTGGCTGGCGTAGGCGCGTTTCTCTGGCTCGTGCGCTGGTTGTGGAGCCTGATGTGTTATTGCTAGACGAGCCGACCAATCATCTAGACTTGGATGTCATTGTTTGGTTGGAAGACCAATTGCTCCAGTTCAAAGGTGCCATTCTGGTCATCACCCATGACCGCGCCTTTCTGCAAAAAATTGCCACCCGGATTGTTGACCTTGATCGGGGGCGGCTCACCTCATGGCCTGGCGACTATGCCGATTACTTGGAGAAAAAGGCTGCGGCCTTGGAGGAGGAGGCCAGACACAATGCCCTGTTTGATAAAAAGCTGGCTCAGGAGGAAGTTTGGATTCGCCAAGGCATCAAGGCCCGCCGAACCCGCAATGAAGGGCGAGTAAGCGCATTGAAAGAGTTGCGCAATCAACGGGCCGGTCGACGCAACCGGCAGGGTCAGGCGAAAATTGAATTGGAACAGGCCGAACGTTCCGGCAAACTGGTGATCGAGGCAGAGTCGGTGAATTTCTCCTACGGAGAAAGGGTTGTCATCCGTGATTTTTCCACCGCCATCATGCGCGGGGACCGCGTTGGCCTGATTGGTCCGAATGGGGTGGGCAAGTCTACGTTAATTGGGCTGCTGCTTAAGCAGTTGCAGCCTCAAGGCGGAACGGTGCGACACGGGACCAAATTGAGCATTGCTTATTTCGACCAACTCCGCTCCCAACTCGACCCTGATCAAAGTTTGGCGGAAGCCGTAGGCGGCGGGAAGGAATTTTTGGAAATCAACGGTCAGAGGTTGCACGTCATGTCTTATCTGGCCAATTTCTTGTTTCCTCCCGAGCGTGCCCGCTCGCCTGTGCGCAGCCTGTCCGGCGGGGAACGCAACCGGGCGTTGCTGGCGCAACTGTTCAGCCAGCCTTGCAACCTGCTGGTAATGGACGAACCCACCAATGATTTGGATTTGGAAACCCTAGAACTGCTGGAAGAACTCTTGGCGACAAACGACGGGACGCTAATTCTGGTCAGCCATGACAGGGCTTTCCTTGATAATGTGGTCACTAGCACTTTGGTATTCGAAGGCGATGGCAAAATCAGCGAATTTGTGGGCGGTTACTCGGACTGGTTGGACCAGTCGAAACAACCCGAGTCCAAGCAGTCCCAAGAGTCCAAGCCTGCCAGTAGGGCTTTGTCCAAAGCCCCTACGGAAAAAAAGAAGCTATCCTACCGCGAGGGACGGGAATTGGAAACCCTGCCAGGACGAATTGAAGCCATGGAGGCTCGTCAAGCGGAACTAAACCAATTGATTAACTCGGCAGAATTTTACAAAGAGGATTCCGATAGGGTCAAGAAAACTTTATCAGAGGTACAGGCTTTGATTGGCGAGTTGGAGGCCGCTTACGAACGCTGGAACGAACTAGATGCATTGGCGGAATCGTTTTCCCGTTGAAATTACGCCGGAGGTGCAAGGCTTGTCTTGCAGAATTTACGGAAAGGAATCGCTTTGAATCAGAATCACGGTCGCGTGGCTTCTTCAAGCCAATCCAAATAAGCCAGTGCTTCAGACGGCTGGTGTCCGCACATTTCCAAGGAAGGCTTGAGACCGGCGCAGCAGGAGGGCCGTTGCGGATCGGTGAAAATGGCGCAGCGCAGATCATCGGTTAGTTGCACACAGCGCACCCCGGCAGGCTTCCCCAAAGGCATGCCGGGTATGGGCGTGGAAATGGACAAGGCTATGCAGCAAGCTCCGCAACCGGGCCGGCAGCCCATTGCCGAATCGTCATAGTGGTTGATCGTCACGGATAAAAGTGTTTTCATCATCTAATAACTACCAAGTTTTCTAGGGGGGATGTACAGGCGTGGCCCATTTCCACATTCCCACCGTTTTTCTGATACTCGGCTTTCTGTTATTGCTAATGCCGACTATAACATGGCTCGTCTTGGCGGATCGCCAGTCGCGTCCGATTGGTTTGTGGTGTGGCGGTGGCATTTCAATAGGCGTGGGCGTTGTTTTGGTCGCACTTCGTGGTCAACTTCCCGCATGGGCGACTTTTCCCCTCGCCGGTCTGATGATTTTTTTATGCATCATGATGCAGATTCAGTCAATGCGCATGGATTTAGGCATGCCATGCCATATGGCATGGATATTCGCACCGGCCTTGTTATACGTACTGGGAGTCGAAGTCATCCGGCTAGGCTTGGACAATCTTCCACTGGTGGCGATATACAATCATACTATCTTTTTCGCATTTTCAATGTATTTGGCCTTTCTTGCTTGGCGCATCGGACAACGAGAGCAAAGCCACTGTACTCCTTGGATTGCCTCTGTTTATCTGCTCATGGCGGGGACGATGCTATTTAACATCATTGCATTTTCATTTGGGTGGGCTGTTCCCTCTGCCGATGCCGTGGATTCAAACCCGGCTAGACTCATGGTCGGCATAATCGGAATTCCAACCGCTGTGGTCAATAATCTCGCATTTATCGGATTGGCTCTTGAACGCTCCCGGCATCAGGTAGCCGAAGCCGACGAGGAATACCACGCCATCATAGAAGCCTGTTCGGATGGCTTTTGGGCATGTGATTTGGAAGGGCGATTTGTCGATGTCAACCGGGCCTTCTGCAACATGATAGGCTACCGCCGGGATGAATTGCTATCAATGTGCATTTTCCAAGTCGAAGCCGAGAAACGGCATGATAAGGCTAATGCGCAAATCGACCATATCTTAGATACGGGGTACGACCGTTTCGAGACGCAATATCGGCGCAAGGATGGGGGCATAATCGATGTTGAGATCAGCACCATTTATCTATCGATCACTGGCGGGAAATTCGTGGTTTTCATCAGGGACATTTCCGCACGGAAGCGGACGGAAGCGGAAATCAACAAGCTGGCCTTTTATGACCCGTTGACTCATCTGCCCAATCGCCGTTTGCTTGTTGACCGTCTTCGGCTGGCAATGGTCGCCAATAAGCGAAACGGCCACTACGGGGCATTGATGCTGTTGGATTTGGACAATTTCAAGCCTCTCAATGATACGCACGGGCATGATGTCGGCGATCTACTGTTAATTGAGGCGGCGGGACGCATGGTCAATGCCATCCGCGAAGGGGATACAGTGGCCCGCTTGGGCGGCGATGAATTTGTCGTTCTGCTCAGCGAACTCAAGGTGGATAAGGCCGAGTCTACCCTGCAAGCCTGTATGGTTGCCGATAAAATTCGCCTCGCTCTATCCGAGCCATACCGGCTCAAAGTGCTACATCAAGGTGAAGCAGAAACCGCAGTTGAATACAGTTGCTCCGCTACAATCGGTTTGACGCTGTTTTGCGGTGTTGAACACACCCAAGAAGCAATTTTTAAAAGGTCCGATCAAGCGATGTATCAAGCCAAAGAGAAAGGACGGAACAGGGTTCAAGTGTATGAACCGGAAATTATCGCTTCACTTCCACCAAGCTAGGACCGACTCGGATTTAAAAACCGGGTCGATCTAGAGCTAGCCATTATCCGGCTTGCCCAACAATCCTGTCATTTTGTTTGCACCTCCGGCTAAGAAAGCCAAACCGTAGGGTACGCTAGTGCGCACCATTCTAATTCTAGGAGGTACGCACAGCGTACCCTACTTATGGCAACCCGTGATTAAATCACACCCGAAATGAATTAGGCTGGCTTTCAACCGAGCAACAACCGCAGAGATTTCGGCCTCGTCATAGGCCAACGGTGCAAACTTCCCCCACACCGGCGCGGGCCAAGCCGGATCATTTCGATAGCGTACCACATGATGGACATGCAGTTGCGGAACAAGATTGCCTAGTGAGGCGATGTTCAGCTTGTCACCAGCAAAAGCCTCCGCCAAGCCTTGCGCCAACGTGGAGGATTCGCTTAACAACAAAGCTTGGTCTGCCTCGCTTAACTGGTAAATCTCGGTCACATCTACTCTTTCCGGCACTAGGATAAACCACGGATAGCGGCTCTCGTTCATCAGCAGCAGACGGCACAGTCTGAGGCGGCCAATTTCCAGGCAGTCTTGTTGCAGTTGGGGATGCAGTTCAAACATCAAGCCTATCCTCTTGTAAAGGTCAATAAAAGAAGGTCTCACGCAACGGCGCAACGTAAACGCGCAAGTGATCGGTAAGATGGCAATGGGCAGATTGTCAGTCACGGGCCTGACCGGTTTTTTCGGCTCGCCGTCGCTCCCTTTGACGACAAGGGAGCAATAGCTCCTTGCGGATTGCAGCTTACCTCGTTAGGTGACATCAGTAATAACCAATAACCTACCACAAGCCTAAGAAATTTTTTTGCTTTCTTAAGCTAGGTAGAGGAATTTTTTTTTTACTCCCCTGTCATAGAAATGTGCCTGATGTGATGTTAAGCCGAAATCACATCAAGGCATACATTAGAAGTAACCAAAACAACTGAGGTATAAATATGGCTGCAACTACTATTGGCACTGTAGGCGTAAAAGAAAAACCACTTTTAGACGTAAAGTGGTTGGCTTTTGCTTTCACGATCTACACCGTGTTCTACGCATGGGTACGCTGGTACGAGGGCGTTTATGGCTGGTCCGCCGGCCTTGACTCCTTCGCGCCCGAGTTCGAG
>Ga0208496_1000565_pt1 | contig 13512 bp, 15 predicted proteins | sample CryBogmetaGMA2M_FD_184552 | JGI IMG/M metagenome (GOLD analysis project Ga0208496, IMG submission 184552) | Freshwater microbial communities from Crystal Bog, Wisconsin, USA - MA2M (SPAdes) | ecosystem: Environmental > Aquatic > Freshwater > Lake | place: Crystal Bog, Wisconsin, USA | collected... | reverse complement strand
AAACAAAGGAGGCTCAGAATGGGGGCTGTTGTTGTAAACCGATTAACCAAACCAGGAGCACAGTATGTCCATCATTAATACCGCAGTTCAACCATTTAAAACTGAAGCTTTTCATAATGGCAAGTTTGTAACCATTACTGACGAAACCCTCAAGGGCAAGTGGTCTGTTCTGATTTTCATGCCTGCAGCATTTACATTCAACTGCCCAACAGAAATCGAAGATGCAGCAGAGAACTATGCTGAATTCCAAAAATTAGGCGCTGAAGTGTATATCGTAACAACTGATACTCATTTCTCCCACAAAGTTTGGCATGAGACTTCCCCTGCTGTTGGTAAAGCGAAGTTCCCACTCGTTGGCGACCCAACCCATACTTTGACAAACGCTTTTGGTGTTCATATTCCTGAAGCAGGCTTGGCATTGCGCGGTACATTCATCATCAACCCAGAGGGTGTGATTAAGACCGCAGAAATTCACTCTAACGAAATCGCACGTGATGTTTCAGAGACATTGCGTAAGCTCAAAGCAGCACAATACACAGCAGCACATCCAGGTGAAGTATGCCCTGCTAAATGGAAAGAAGGCGCAGCAACATTGACACCTTCTTTAGATCTTGTAGGCAAGATCTAAGCTGTAGTTATATTGAATTAATAGACTCTCTTCGGAGAGTCTATTGGGGAGAAGTCATTCTGCCCAATAGACTCACCAACACTACAAATCAAGGAAGCAACCATGCTAGATACCAATATCAAATCACAGCTAAAGGTCTACTTTGAAAAGATCGTTAGCCCCATTACTTTAGTTGCCACTGTAGATGACAGTGAAAAATCGACTGAAATGCTCGAACTACTCAATGAGGTAGCTGAGCAGTCAGACAAAATCACTGTTAAGACTGATGGTACTGCTGAGCACACCCCTAGCTTTACTGTAGGCAAGACTGATGGGCAAGCACGCATTACATTTGCTGGCCTTCCAATGGGTCATGAAATGACATCATTTATCTTGGCTATTTTGCAAGCCAGTGGCTACCCCCCTAAAGTGGAGCAAGAAGTATTGGATCGCATTAGCAAGTTAGAAGGTAAATTGCACTTTCAAACATTCATCTCTCTGTCATGCCATAACTGCCCGGATGTAGTGCAAGCACTTAATCTAATGGCTGCAATCAACCCGAATGTCGAACATGAGATGATCGATGGGGCACTTTTTCAGGGGCTGGTAGATCAATATCAGATCATGGCAGTGCCTACAGTCATCATGAATGGAGAAGTATTTGGTCAGGGCCGCATGAGCGTTGAGGAAATCATGGCTAAGCTCGATACCTCAAGCCCCCAAGAAGAGGCTAAGAAACTTTCAGCCAAGGATCCGTATGATGTTTTAGTCGTAGGCGGTGGCCCAGCTGGTTCTGCTGCAGCGATTTATGCTGCCCGTAAGGGAATTCGGACCGGCATGATTGCCGAACGCTTCGGTGGCCAGGTAATGGATACCCTGGGAATTGAAAACTTCATTTCAGTAGAACACACCGAAGGACCTAAGCTTGTTCAGGCTCTTGAACAACACGTCAAGAGCTATGAAGTAGAAATCATGAATTTACAAAGGGCTACTGCTTTACGTAAATCCGCTGAAGGAATTGAAATCGAGCTAGCAAATGGCGCAGTTCTTAAGAGTAAATCCGTCATTTTGAGTACTGGTGCCCGCTGGAAAGAAATGAATGTTCCAGGCGAACAAGAATATCGCGGCAAGGGAGTGGCTTATTGCCCTCACTGCGATGGACCCCTATTCAAAGGTAAGCGCGTTGCTGTGATTGGTGGTGGTAACTCTGGTGTTGAGGCAGCGATCGACCTCGCCGGTATCGTGAGTCACGTCACCTTAATTGAGTTTGATAGCAAATTGCGTGCTGATGCTGTACTACAGACCAAGTTGAATAGCCTGCCTAATATCACTGTGATCAAGAGCGCTCTAACAAAAGAAGTTATTGGCGCTGGTGGCAAGGTTAGTGGCTTACGCTACCAAGACCGTACCAATGACACTTTGCATACTCTTGAACTCGAAGGCATCTTTGTTCAAATCGGATTACTACCAAATACCGATTGGCTCAAAGGCTCTCTTGAATTATCAAAATACGGTGAAGTGATTGTGGATGCTAAGGGTGAAACATCACTCCCGGGCGTATTTGCCGCTGGTGACTGCACCACAGTTCCGTACAAGCAAATTATTATCGCTATGGGCGAAGGTGCAAAAGCTTCGTTGGGAGCTTTTGACTACCTCATCCGATCGTCTGTCACTGAAACTGAACCCGCTTTAGTTGCATCATTGGCAGCTTGATAGGCCGGCTTAGTTCATAAAAGCAAAGGGGTCATTCTTGACCCCTTTTCAATCTAGTCTGACTATTTACAACTACTTTGCTATTGGTTAGCTTGCCTCTTTGCCGTCGCTAGCCCTGGGAGCCTGCCAAGGCCAACGCCCATCAATCTCTAATGTCAGAGACCAACTCAAGAAACAGCGGATGAGAACAATAGCACCCAAAACCACAACACTACTTAAGGTTGGGCTAATAGCTACAGTTCGAATCACATCACCTGCAACCAATACCTCAAGGCCCAGAATGAGTGATCTCACAATTTGAATGCGAAATACCTTATAGGCAATATCCGCAGATTGCGAAATGAAGTCTTTGATAAAAATAAAAAGGCCCCAGAGCACCCCCAGAGAAACTACAGCTACTCCTAAGGCGTCCATTACGTCGCTTACACCGCGAATCACTTCAATGAGATTCATAGTCAGATATAGGTTGGTTTAGACACTGTATGGTAACTGTTTTATGGGGTAAAGCTAGGTACTCTTCCTGCGCCTCGCTCTAGGATGATCGGAAAGCCAATAGCGCATAGAATGAAGGGGGATATAGGGGATATAAATTCTCATTGCAACAAACGAAATTGTCATTTAATTTAACTCAAAGGAAGCCGAATGAGCTTGATTGAAATACTTCAATGGCGTTACGCCACCAAGAAAATGGATTCTACAAAAGTGGTACCAGAGGCAAAAGTGGGGAAAATCCTAGAAGCCATCCGCTTAACAGCTAGCTCAAGTGGACTGCAGCCATATGAGGTAATTGTCATTACCAATCAAGATATGCGCCAAAAAATTAGGGCCGTTTCTAATGACCAATCCCAAGTCACTGATTGCTCTCATTTGCTGGTTTTTGCTGCTTGGGATACCTACACAGCCGAACGCATTAACGCCGCCTTTGATATGACGGAGACAATTAGAAACTTTACGAGCGAATCTGGAACTGCTTATCGCCAAATGCTCTTAAAAAATTATCCGGCGAGAGAGACTGAAGTCAACTTCAACCATACTGCTAAACAAGCATATATTGGATTGGGAACTGCTTTAATTGCAGCCGCTTATGAGCAAGTAGATTGCACTCCTATGGAGGGTTTTAATCCTAGTGCTTTAGATGAAATCTTAAACTTAAAAGAAAAGGGGTTGCGCAGTGTTGTCATGCTGCCCCTTGGCTATCGAAAAGCAGATGAAGACTGGTTAGTCAACCTGAAAAAAGTCAGGAAACCCATGGATGCATTGATTTCCCGTATTGAGTAATGATTTACTCTAAGCGGCTTATGGGCGACAGCCTTCACCCGTAAACCGCTTAGCAATATCGTCACTTACTTTGCCAAATGCACGACTTTGAGCTGCAACTAAAGCGTCAAAACCAGACCCAACAAGTGTTTCGTTTACAACAGACCGTCCAGTCAGTGCCCTACCTTTACATTGAACATTTGTACTTGGATTGGAATTGCTTTTAGAAAGCCCAGCACTCACAGTCTGAGGCGAAGGTTTAATAATCCACAGCACATCTAATGCTACATCCCCTTTTTCCGCACTATTGAAATTTTGAACATCAATGAGGATTTGATAATCAAATTGAGCCTGGGTGCTTTGGGAAAAACTCCACACATCAGACGTTCCGAGATCTTGAGCCAATCTGGATACGATAACCTGTCCAATATCACCCTTTAATGTACCAGCCCAACGATGGTATTCATGTACTTGTACCTCGGTAGCACCACTTTGAGTAACTAACTGTGGGCGATCTAAACTAGCAGGAACATTTACGGGCCCAACCATGATGCGCACATTGCCATTCGCCGCAGGTGTCGCAGCAATCGGACTAGAGCTCATTCTGTAATAGGATGTTTTCGGCGAGCTACACCCCATTAAGAACAACATTAGAAATAAAGAGCTGAATATGAATCTCATTACTTTGACTCCTGTGATGGCTTACCAAATATTAGAGACTGTGGCTGCTGATCCAGCATATCCGTTAATGTCTTCACAGAGGCCGCTGCCTTTGTAAGTTCGCGCAAAGAATCACGCATGTCTAACAGCAAGGGCGAATCGCTTTCTGTAATTGCATTGACGTTCTTTAAAGTTTTATCGAATTGCGGAAGAACTTGTTCATCCAGCTTTTTCATCATCTTGTCAGTACGCTTAACTACGCTAGCAAGCGACTTTTCAACATCATCTAGTTCGCTAGGAACTGCTGGTATTTCTAGGGGGACGCGTGACGCATCTAAAGTATATTTAGGTGCACCAGGGAAAAAATCGAGCGCGATAAACTTTTGACCAGTTAAATAACTACCCGTGTTTAACTGGGCTCGAAACCCTTTGGCAAGTAAAGCTCTTAGTCTAGCTAGCTCATCCTTAGGTGGCGGCAATAATTTGCCGGTTTTGATTGAGCGAACCTGTAAACGATCGGGATAAATATAAATTTCAACCGGCTGTATAACCTCAAAAGTCTGGGGATCCATGGCAACCTCTATGCTTACCACTTCACCCATATTGACTCCACGAAACTCAACTGGTGCGCCAACCAATAAACCACGAACTGACTGCTTGAAATTAATCACAAAGCGTTGAGCACGTGCATCTGGCTGCTTCATAGCTACTTCACGGGTAGGGAATAAGTTAAATACTTTGTCTTGCTTTGCCTTCTCAGAGAGGAAAGCATCGGTTTTGGCTGAAGCATTCGGATTTGCATCCAGTGCATCCGGAGCTTCAAATGCAATGCCACCAGCCAAGACTGCTATCAGGGATTCTGTTTGAACTTGTATACCAGATGTATTTAGGGTGACATCAATACCAGTCGCATTCCAAAAACGTGAATTATTAGTGACATATTGTTCATATGGAGAATTGATAAAAATTTTAATGGAAACATTTTTCCCATCCTTATCTAAATCATGAGCAATCACCTGGCCTACTGGAATACGACGGAAATACACCGGTGTCCCTACATTATGGGATCCCAGCGTTGGGGCTCGCAATATAAATTCACGGCCGGGGGTTTCCCCTGTCAATATGGGTGGAACTTCAAGGGCTATGAAATGTTCTTGTTTTTCGGTGGCTTTACCTAAATCAGCAGCAATAAATGGCCCATCCAGTAAAGTACTTAAACCGGAAACGCCATTAGCGGTAATACGTGGTCGGACTATCCAGTAGCGAGTATCTTCTTTTGCAAAATCAGCTGCGTCTTTATTCAATTGGATGGTAGCAATCACTTGCTGATGATCCTCCGATAAGACCACTGCTTTTACCAATCCAATATCAACCTCTTTGTATTTAACAGAGGTCTTTCCCGCTACTAAACCATCTCCTGTCTTAAAAGATACTGTAATGGTAGGTCCGCGCTCGACCACTGCCTTGTATATCAATCCCAATCCGACTAGTACCGCAATAATGGGAATGATCCAGATGATCTGTGGCGCCCACCTTCGCTTTGCTTGACCTATTGCCACTGGTAAATCTGGGAGCTCAGGCCCTTTGGATGTATCAGACATGCAATTCCTCAGAAGTTGAATGATTACTTTCAGATCGATCCACGGCATCCCAAATCAGCCTTGGATCAAAACTCTTAGCAGCAAAAATAGTTAAAACCACAACAGTTGCAAAGGCAATTGCTCCTGCACCAGCACGAATATTCATTAAGTTACCAAATTGTACGAGAGCTGTCAGCATCGTGGCAACATACACATCAATCATGGACCATCTCCCTATCGCTTCTACCATACGGTACAGGCGCGCTCGCAGCCTAGGATTCCAGGTTGAGCCACGCTGCACCGTAATCAGCAGGAAGGATAAAGAAAAGAGTTTGGCAAAGGGAATGATGATGCTTGCACAAAATAGAATAATGGCTAAGACCTCGGAGTCCGAGGTCCACAGATACACTACCCCACCAAATATAGTGTCCTTCTCGGTTCCAAAGAGAGAGCCCGTTGCCATCACCGGCATCAAATTTGCAGGGATGATCAAAACATATGATGCAATCAAGAGGGCCCACGTACGGCTGATGCTATCTGGCTTACGAAAATGCATCGTTGCGCCACATCTCGTACAAACCATATGTGCGGATTTAGGCTCAGCCCGCTGTGCGAGGCCGCATGTTTCGCAACCAATGACACCTTCTGAGCGAGCCATCAGCATACTTGCTCCTGCAATTGCCTAATATCAGCCACCCGCTTCCAGTAACCGCGGCGATCAAAGTTAGCTGCAGCAGCCGTTACCGAAAACATGAGTAAGACAAACGCACCTAAAGCAATATTGGGGACAACTGAGGCAAGAGCACTCAGCTTAGAAATGGTCACCAGTAAACCCAGCATAAAAACCTCGATCATGGCCCAGGGCTTTACAAAATGAATTAGTCTAAATGCTACCGAAAAACCGGGCGGCATCCTTTGAAAATGTAATGGTAGGAGCAAATAAATCATCGCCATAATTTCAAGCGCAGGCATCAAGAAGGTGGTAGCAAATACTAGAGCTGCAATACTAGGGATACCATCATGTACCAGTCTTTCGGCTGCATCCAATAAAGTGGTTGAATTCGTTAACCCCTGAGAATCAATAGTGACAATTGGGAACGAGTTAGAGATTAAAAACAATACCGCAGCCGTAAGTGAAAATATCAAACTCAGTCTGAGGCCATCAGGCTGGCATCGATATAAAACATTACCGCAGCGAGCGCAAAATGCCTTACCACCAGGCTCTAGCGCAGTCTCTCGTAACAACAAATCACACTGATCACAGACTAGCAGCTCTTTTGAATCCATGAACTTTACTTGTGCTCTTTAGGTGGAGTAAGAAAAAAGCTGAGCATGGTGTACAAACCAGCCCCTGAGATGGCAAAAGAAAATAAGCCGGCAAAGGCAATAATAATTGATAAACTTTGCAACTCAACTCCCAGTTGATTATTGGAGCCAATAGTGGTGTACATGCCACTAACATAAAAGAGAGCCTCTGTAGGGTCAGAAAATATCTTCAAAGAGTCTAGAGCCCAAGCCAAAATGAAGATATCGTCGAAATGGGCAATCACAACAAGCACAATTGCTATAAGGTAGGACAAAAAGCTCGCTCGCCAACTATTTCGCAATTCTGATTCGATGACAATTTTTTTGAACCATCGCGTTAATATAAGTATGTAAACACCATGGATTGTCAAAATAATGATGACATCAAGCAATACAAGTCGAAATTTCTCACCAAACGCATGAGTTAAATAGAAAGATGCCAACTCAAATGGGTTGGACAATGAAGCGATATGGGTTAGCCAATTCATCTTTATTGCTCGTCTTTAATTTGATTCTCTATTTCATAGCTAAGACTACCCTATTACTTAGGCAATAAAGCAGTCAAGCCAAAGTATCCCCCAAAACCCTTTGCACTGCCAGGGAAGGTCGTAACCATATAAGTAGGACCGACCTGCCACTGAAAGTGATACTCCCCAAGTTTGAAGGTCTTACCCCCACTAAGGGTTAGTTGATTACTAGCCGCATTCGTGTTGTAGTTATAAGTAATTTGACTTCCGAGGTTATAAGTCCAAGCATTATCAGATATAAAAGAAATGGTTGGCTGTACATTAAGGACGTTTGCTGAGCCCCCAGAATAATTATTTCCAATACCCCATGAGTTATACATTGCAGTTCCAATCACCCAGTTATCTGGCGTGAAAAATAAACCTGCTGATACACCCGCACCTGTTTGTCTTGAGCCATTATTTGAATTTGTTGCAGGCGCCTGAAGATACGGACCGATTCCGTAATACCAACTCTTGGAATAAGTAGGCGCAAAGAAGGTTGCTAATTACAAAGGTTGATTTTGATTCGTGGCCTGTGAATTATTAACGTTATGGTTATACGTCAACATGGGATTAATAATCAGCTGAATATCCTCATTAATACCCACGGGAATAATTGGATTCAATCCAATTTGGCTCTGCTGTGCTCCGTTATTAGCGCCCAACTTCTGGTTGTAGTTATAAGTCAACGGAAGTTGTATTTGCGGGTAAAGAGGGTTTTGCATTTTTTGCCCAGCCTTTGCCTCTTCACTCATCGTGCCTTCCGATGACTGAGCAATGGCAAGCTCACATAAAGAAAACAGCAACAAGCAGCAGCAAAGTTTACAGATAGTCTCTGTAAAGTAAATGCGCCAAAAGAATCTATACGAAGAATGCGTCATGCTTGCAAGTGTTTCACTTTAGTAACAATAAAACCACCTAAAGGTGGCTTTACTTTTTGGGCAATTTAATTTTGTTGACGAGATTAATCTACCGTAATCTTTGCTTTTTCAACGACCTTTGCCCAGCGAACTTGCTCTGACTTAATAAAAGCGCCAAATTGAGCGGGTGTATCACCAACCAATATTGCGCCATCCTCAAGCATTCTCTTCGAATCTTCTTTTGACTTCAGGCCTTTAGCAATATCTTTCTGAAGCTTGTCAATAATAGGCTGCGGTGTTCCCGCAGGAACAATAATTCCGTACCACTGAGAAGTTTCAAAACCCTTATATCCTGATTCGGATATGGTAGGCACATTGGGTAGAACTTTTGATCTTTCAGCAGAGCCAACTGCCAATGGACGCAAAGTGCCGCCTTTAATTTGTCCAATCAACGATGGCAATCCATTGAAGGTGGCCTGAATTTGACCGCCTATCAGATCCGTCAACATAGGGCCCGATCCTTTATAGGGCACATGCACCAAATCAATACCGGCTTCTGAGGAGAAATATTCCATTGCTAAGTGCCCAGCACTGCCATTACCCGCTGAACCATAATTGATCTTGCCTGGATTTTTTTTGGCATCTATAACCAAGTCACTAAGCGTCTTATAAGGACTCTTTTCGCTTACTGCAATGACATTTGGAACTTTTGCAACCAGCGTTACAGGTGCAAAATCTTTGTTGGGATCATAAGGTAATTTCTTACCAAACAAGGCAGGATTGACTGCCAGCGTTCCAACATGACCCAGCATTAATGTGTACCCATCTGGATTTGCGCGCTTCACTTCCTCCATCGCAATATTTCCAGCGCCTCCCGGCTTATTGTCTACATAAACAGATACCCCCAGACTAGTACTGAGACTATTAGCAACTGATCTAGCCACAATCTCTGAGGTTCCACCAGTTGCAAACGGCACAACCAGACGAATCGATTTTTCAGGGTAGGCAGCAAAGCTTATCTGTGATCCAGCTAAGAGCGTTAATGCAAGTAATAGTTGTTTCATAGGTATCTCCCTTTATGCTACTCATCATAACCAATCACATAGATTATGAGAATACTTTAATTTTAGGGTGTGATTAGTGCGCTAAATAGCTGATGATGAGGCAAGCTCATCACATTCCTGTGAAAAAACGAGGATAAAAAATATCCCACTTTACTCGCCAGTAATTTTCCGATCACGAATAATGGTGCCCCATTGAATCGACTCTTTTGCCATATATTTTGCCAACTCCGCACGCGATGTAGGCATTGGTGTCAACCCATGCTCATTGAGTTGCTGAACTACATCGGGTGATTTGAGCACTTTTACAATTTCAGTATTCCAACGATCTAGGATCGGGGTTGGCACTTTTGATGAGGCAACAAATGCATACCAATTGGTTGCATTAAATCCAGGAAAGCCTGATTCCGCAATTGTCGGGACTTTTGGTAACTGTTTAAGGCGATTTGGGCCTGTAACAGCCAAGGGGATCAACTGGCCATTTGCAATATATGCCTGCGCTGTACTGTAAGTTGAAAAATAGGCTGCAACACGTCCACCCAATAAGTCTTGCAAAGCAGGCGCACCACCTTTGTAAGGCACATGTACTGTTTCTATCCCAGCCATCTCATCAAGCAACTCGCCTGCAAGGTGTGATGCAGATCCTGGACCAGTCGATGCATATTCCAGTTTTTTAGGATTTTTCTTGGCATAAGCAATGTACTCAGCAAATGTTTTAATGCCAGTTCCAGAATTAACCACCAAAACGTTTGGAAAGTTCACACCCATAGTAATTGGTGACAAATCCTTAAACGGATCATATGGCAACTTCATCATGTGCGGAGCAATCGTCAGCGGGCCAACAGATCCAAACAAAATAGTGCTGCCATCTGTCGGTCCAGTGGCGGCAAATTGATGTGCAATGTTTCCACCTGCGCCACCTTTATTGTCCACCACAACATTTGCGCCGATATTCTCACCCAACTTCTTAGCGATTATGCGTGCAGCTGTATCAGCGGCACCACCTGCGGCAAAACCTACAACCATAGAAATCGTTTTCTTGGGCGGGAATTCTTGAGCAGTTGCAGAGTGTCCAAACAAGCAAAATGCAATCGCAAGTGAAGCGCTAATGAATCTGTTTTTTTGAAGGCTCGTTGTTTTCATATCACTCTCCACCTATGCCCATCTTGTTTAGCTGACGCTTCTCAATTGCATTCTTTAATAGTGCCGCAACCCTGTACAAGCCATGGGCAAATTTTCCGTAAGGCATTGTCAAAAATAAACCCATCACAAAACCCAAATGAATAGCTAGCAAAGCTGCCATAGCAGCAGTGTCTCTGAATACTAACAAAGCCAAGCCTGTTACGCTAATTAAAAGCAATAGCAATATGAAAGCCCGATCCATCGGTCTTTGTGAGGCATCACCGTGCTCTGAATTACGCATGAGATTTAAATAGAGTAAGCCCACGGGCCCAATCAATAAACCGATGCCACCAAGCGTTCCTAGAATAACTGGCAAACTATTGAAGGCATATGGCGCATGTAAATCTAATAGATAGTGATAAAGCGTTGCTACGCTAGTGGCAGCAAAACAGAGCATAAAACCATAGAAAGTGAAATGGTGAAAGCGTTTGCGCCAAAGGGTAAAAGCATCATCTTCGTTGTTACAACCCTCTCCATGGCCTCCGCCAAGATACTTCAGCGTTAAGGCATCATGTGTAGCCTCTGCTACCGCAGCACCTGAGGCATGCCCCGGAGAAATGCTACGCCAAAAATGACTTAAGCCCATGAAAAGTGCTAATAAGGAAAAGCTGAAAACAGCGCCAAACATCCAGGCCAGAGTGTTGTGCGAAAAGATGGCGTAAAAATTACCTTCCATCGGCCCTGAGGTCAAGGTGCCGTTCACTGCCAAAGTGAGCAGTAAAAATAGGATGAGAGAAAAGGAAGTTGCCAGGGCTACAGTAACACCATTGTTTTTGTAGAGCTGGCCAAATGCCTGAGGCCACGCATAAGTAATGTAAGTTTCTTTGCGAACCTGAGCCATGACTTTTGGAATATTCACGGCAAATTCATGTGGCGGAGCATATTGGCAAGCATGCAAACAAGCACCGCAGTTATGGCAAAGATTTGCCATAAAATTAATATCACTAGGTGGAAAATCTATACGGCGCGTCATTGCTGGAAAAACGGCACAAAAACCTTCGCAATACCTGCAGGCATTGCAAATAGAAAGCATGCGTGCAGCCTCTACTTCCGGTAAATTTCCACCCAAAGAGGCAGCCTCGGCTATCAATGAATTAAGTTGTTGCACTAGTCTTACCCTCTTGATGTAATGCTGCTTTAGCTGCTGAAACCCCTGCTGCACGCCCAAAGGCTGTGCCAATAGCCATGCCAATTCCTGCGGCATAACCTTTGCCCAATACGTTACCCGACATCATTTCGCCAGCAACAAATAAATTCTCACTGACCTTGCCTTGAAAACGCACTGCAGTCGATTCATCAGTCTTCAAACCCAAATAGGTGAACGTAACACCAGGTCGAACGGTATATCCATAGAATGGTCCTGTATCGATGGGAAGAGCCCAATGGGTTTTCTCTGGCGTAATGCCTTCAGTATGGCAATCATCCATGATGGTGTGATCAAACGTGCCAACTCGACACGCACTGTTATAAGTTTTCACAGTCTCGAGCAAAGCCTGAGGATCCAAACCAAGTTTCACAGCCATCTCTTCAATCGTATCGGCCTTCTCACCCGGAAATACGGGTGGCATAAAGCGCCCCAATACTTTTGAGTCGATGATGGAATAGCCAATTTGGCCAGGTTGCTGGGCTACTAGTCTGCCCCAGAAGGCATAACGCTTAGGCCAAAAATCCTCACCCTCATCAGAAAACCGTTGCGCAAATTTATTTACGACAATGCCAAATGACACACAGTCAATGCGAGTACAAATGCCACCATCATATAAAGGCGCTCTCGCATCAACCGCAACCATATGCGCTTGCAGGGCATCGCTCACTGAATCTGCACCCAACTCAATCAACTGCTTTAACAGCACTCCGTTGTTGTACCTAGTGCCGCGTATTAAAAAATTATCTGCAGGGGCCTCGCCATAATCATTGATACCCCATGCTTCTTTTAGCCACTCACGATTCGACTCAAAGCCACCTGACGCCATCACGCAAGTTTTTGCTTCAATACGCTCTTCACCAACATAAGCAGCCAAAAACTTACCATCTTGAATCTCAATCGAATCCACTGGAGAGTTATAGCGAATCTCGATACCGAGTTTTTCTGCACTTCTAAAATAAGCATTGATCAACGCTTTACCGCCGCCCATAAAAAATGCATTAGTGCGGGATAAATTAAGAGTCCCTGATAGTGGCGCCTGAAAGCGTACGCCATGTCTTTGCATCCAGCCTCGACAATTAGAGCTAGCGCGAATCACAAATCTTGCTAAACGCTCATCAGTCAGGCCGCCAGTAACTTTTAAAACATCTTGCCAGTACTCTTCCTCAGGGTAAGACTCCATCAGGACATCTTCTGGCGCATCATGCATAGAGCGAATGTTGCGAGTGTGCGAGGAATTGCCACCGCGCCACTCTTTGGGAGCGGCTTCTAAAAGTAACACCGTGGCGCCTGCTTCACGCGCCATCAGCGCTGCACACAAGGCCGCATTGCCTCCCCCGATTACCAACACATCAGGTTTATTTTGTTTTGAATTAATAGCCATATAAGGGAGTATCAAGCATGTGATTTATATTGATAAATGAAATATTAGTCAATATTATTTCATTTATCGCAATAATTTGCACAAACCCAACCCATAAAGCCAAATGCCCCGCTAACCCTCGTGAATCAATTTAAAGAAGGCTTGGGCGGCCGGGGATAGACTGGCATTCTTATGGCGCAATAACATCACCTTGCGATTTACAAGGGGATTCTTCAAGGGAATCTTCAAAATATGCTGACGCTCACCATCATTC
>Ga0208496_1000563_pt1 | contig 13525 bp, 13 predicted proteins | sample CryBogmetaGMA2M_FD_184552 | JGI IMG/M metagenome (GOLD analysis project Ga0208496, IMG submission 184552) | Freshwater microbial communities from Crystal Bog, Wisconsin, USA - MA2M (SPAdes) | ecosystem: Environmental > Aquatic > Freshwater > Lake | place: Crystal Bog, Wisconsin, USA | collected... | reverse complement strand
ATCCATGAAAATGTAGCGGGTGTTTTGACCAATTCGCCTACTTATGATTGGCAGATCACTAACGTTCGAAACTATTTATCACTTACAGCGACAGCAACACCTTCTGTTCTTGTAAATGGCAGTAACGTTACCGAATTAGGCCAAGGAGGTGGTTTAGTTGGATTGCCAGCAGATTACACCCCCCCTTCTCGCTTTGTCAGAGAAACTTACCTCAAGCATTTTGCGTATAAACCAAATAATAGTAATGAAGCTATTCAGTTGACTATACATTTATTGAATAATGTGGATATCCCAGTGGGCGTTGCCCGTTCTACGGATGGCAAGCAGGTTGTATCCGATTACACGCAGTGGGTTAATCTCAAGGACTTAAAGAATAATCGTATGAAAATTACAAACTATTCAAACCGTACAAACTTTATAGAAATTGACCTCAATCAAGTATTTAAATCTGGAAAATTGATGACCTGGCCAATTGATAAATTGCCTTATCCACAAAATGATTTAACAGCGCAACTTTTGAAATGACATTGGCGTAAGCCACCTTAGGGTGGTTTGTAGCTATCTTCAGTAACGATACTAGCCAATAGTAGATCTATTTTTATCATTCAGTATTAGAATTCCCCACTCAAAAAGACCTAAACTAAATACGGCAGCCATAAGATTTCTTGTTTAAGATAGTATTTCTCAATAACTATAATTCCTGCTACTGACCACCATGACTAACTCCCTCTACGTTTCTTCGCCAGTAAATGCTTTAGTGCAGGGGATTTTGAGAGAAGATAAAACTCTTAAACAAGTTCTCAGTCACGGCAATTTTGGTTTGGGAACCTTCAATGATCTTGATGGTGAAATGGTGCTCGTAGATGGGGTCTTCTATCAATTGAGATCGGATGGATCTGCGTTAATTCCGGAATTAAATATTGGAACCCCTTATGCTTGCGTAACCCATTTTCATCCAACCAGTTCGTTTGAACTGGCTTCGGCTAGCACTTATCTGCAATTACAAGAGTCGATTACTAAGAAGATGCTTTCTAATAATTTGATTTATGCAATACGTGTAGAGGGTACGTTTTTCCGGCTTCGCGCTCGTTCTGTACCGAAGCAAGATGCTTATAGACCTCTAGTAGATGTTGCGGATGATCAGAAGGAATTTCAATATGAAAGTATTTCTGGTCAATTAGTAGGATTTTGGACCCCAGATTTTATGCATTCTATTTCAGTGCCAGGATTTCATCTTCATTTTTTAAGCGAAGATAAGAATCATGGGGGGCATCTTTTAGATTGTTTAGTTAAAGATGCAAAAGTTTGGTTACAGCCGTTGGATCAATTGAGCTTAGATTTACCGCATACCATTGAGTACTTGCATGCAAATTTAGATAAAGATCCTTCTAGCGACTTAAATAAGGCCGAGCACTAATCCTTGTGGGGCTGAAAACAGTAATGAAAAACAGAGCCTTACTGTTTTTTTCTATTATCTATTTGCTTTCTTGCATAGTTTTGAAGGATATCGATGATTTCTAATAATCTCTTTTTATCAGCGCCATTAAAGGCTGCCTTGGGATTCTCTCCTTGGATCACTAGATTTATTTCCTCGAGCTCCCTAACGTAATTCCCCATTTCAATATCCCGAATACCTGTAAGTTGATATATTTTGAAATAGAGAACGGCAATATTGACATGTTCAAATTCAGAGCTTACAGGCCCTAAACTTTTGGTGATGGAAGTTAAAGCAAACTGAGCTTCTCCAACGGTGTTTGCCCGCCGCAATAAATACCCCATGCCATTTAGTCGGTTAACAATCTCAAATTCACAGGTAATCACTTCTTTTTGTTGAGCCAGCTCAGTTTCATAGTGATGTTGAGTTATCTGGTACATAGTAGCCCCACCAGATATAAAGACTGAGGATAAAAACCACAGGCCGAAATTACTATTAAGAACGGCACTTACCTTGTCCCATAAACTCTTTTCCAGAGTTTGAGCGCCTTGCTCGATGGAGCCTAATTTGCTCGCAATTAAATGGCGATAATGCTCTTCAGCCTCGATTAGGCTTTTCTTTTCGTTATCTAACATGGTGATGACTCGATTAAAAAATTCATCGTAGCAAATATAGATGGGGTTAGTAAACCATTGTGAAAATACCTTAGCTTTAAATGAAAAAGCCAACTTGGGAGCTGGCTTTTTGAGGGGGCTGGGGGATATCTTATTAATTTATCCAGCTAATGAAGCGATCGGTAGCGCGTCTCACCTTTTTCAGGTTGAGCAGCCAATCCTCATCCGTTTTTCGATAACCTAGAGGTAGCATCACCACGCTCCGCAACCCCTTTTGTTTGAGGCTTAAGATTTCATCTAGTGCTAGTGGATCAAATCCTTCCATCGGAGTGCTGTCCACTTGTTCATATGCGGCTGCGATCAATGCGGTACCCAAACCGATATACGCTTGTTTGGCGGCATGCGTGAAATTGACTTCAGCATCTCTGGCTGGATATACTTTTAATAACATTTGACGATATGCAGTTCCGGACTCACTCGTAAAGTTACGGATGCTCTCGGTCAGATCAAATGCATCATTAATACGTTGTGCAGTGTAAGTGTCCCAGGCGGCAAAGACAAGTAGATGGGAGCAATCCGTGATCTGGGATTGGCTATTGGCGATAGGCTTAATTTTTTCCCGAATCTCTTTACTTGTAATGACCAGCACCTCATAGGGCTGTAATCCACTGGAGCTAGCTGTAAGCCGAATCGCTTCAAGAATTTGCTCTACTTTTTCTTGTGGAACTGCTTTTGATGGGTCCATCTTTTTTGTGGCATAGCGCCATTGGAGTTTTTCTATAAGACTCATTCACATTTCCCTGTATATGATTAGTACAAAACAAGGTCTAGTTTAGTTGAATTTGGGTTTTTCATATCTACTGAGGGGCGGAGCCCTGAATAGGCGCCAGACAAAGGTCAGAAAAAATGAGGTCGTTCAGCAATCATTGCTATATTTCTGAATATTTTTCTGAAGCGGTTAGTAGAGAGGGGAATTATTCAATAACTAGCGCTATCATCTAATTTCAAATCAAATAACAAGCAATACAAATCCATGAATAAAGTGGCCTATACGATTGAACATTTCCTAAATCCATTAGGTCATCCACACTCGCCCAGAGAGATTGAGGAAATTTTAGAGTCTACTGAACACATGGGTGGTAGTTTTTACTCCATCATCGAAGAAATTGTAGCTTCACCATTTTGGCAGTCTGTTGATTATCCAGGTAACCCTTATGAATCTCTTTGTCTGAATCTAGCTAAAGAGATAGATTCTATATATAACATTAACGTGGAGCCTGCATATCATTCTCGCCTTCACTTTAAAGATGTCTGCTTGATGCTTTCTGATTTATTGATGCATGAGAAGTTTCTCGAGGCGAATGACATTACCAAGAACGCTTGGACCACTTCACATGAAGAGAAGTGGTTGCTCTTATTGGCAGCTATGGGCCATGATTTTTGTCATCCTGGCAGGATTAATCAGACGCCTTTTGAGATAGAAATAAAAAGTATGGCTTTGTTGAAGGATTTTTTATCTCAATCAATGCTGAATCCCCATTTAATTGATTCAATCGTTCGCCGTCTAAGCCCTTGGATTTTGGCTACTGATCCTGCAGCGTATGGCGCGCTTTTGGAAAAGATTGCTGGCACTGATAGCAGTCATGAAGATTACTTAGCTATGCTGTTAATTGAAGCGGATTTATTTGCTAGCATATTGCCAATGAAAGGGCGATTACTGGGTGCTCGCCTAGCAGAAGAATGGAAATCAGTAAATCCTACTAAAGCTGCAGCAGTCAACAGTAGTCAAGGCCGTACTGCATTCTTAGAGAGTCTAAGATTTATCAGTCCTCATGCTCAAGCATTAGGAGCTGAGAAAATTAGACTGAACTCAATTCGTGCTTTAGCCGATCTCAAATTTAGAGACTAAGTCTTTAAGTCTCGCTGAGACTCTAGCCAGCTCTGCTGAAGATTTTTGTATTTCAGATGAGCCTTCAGTCACGTTTTTGGATGCCAGTGCCACCGATTGAACGGTATCGGTAATGGTGGCGGATTCGATTGCAGATCCAGAAATGCTACGAGAAATCTCACCCACTGTTACGGCTTGTTCTTCCACTGCAGCCGCAATAATGTTTGAGATATCGCTTATATGTTTAATGATTTGTGTAATTTCTACAATAGATTCAATAGCGCTATTCGCATCAGTTTGAATGACGGTGATGGATTTGCCAATTTCATTGGTTGCACTGGCAGTAGAGCGTGCTAAGTCTTTAACTTCGTTAGCAACAACGGCAAAGCCCTTGCCAAGCTCGCCAGCACGGGCTGCTTCAATGGTGGCATTTAGCGCTAATAAGTTTGTCTGTTCAGCAATACCAGAAATCACATTCAGAATTTGGCCAATCTCTACGCTGCTGTGCTTTAACTTCTCCATTTGCTGATTGGTTTTGTCAGCAATCTGAACTGCTTGATGCGCAACCTTTGAGGCTTCAGTGGCGTTGATAGAGATCTCTCGAATACTTGCACCAAATTCTTCTGTAGAGGAAGCTACAGTTTGGGTGTTATGGCTAACTGCATTAGATGACTTAGCAACTTCATTAGCCTGTATAGAGGTTTCTTCAGCACTGCTGCTGAGTTGGGCACTGACAGCAGCTAACTCTTCGGAAGAGCTGCTGATCACTAAAGCATTATCACTAATATCTTTAATCGCATTACGCAAGTTACTTTGAAGTACCAACACTGATTTATTGATTTGTCCGACCACACCGTCATGATCCATGTTAAGAATAGTTTTATTCAGTTTAGATTCCGCTAAATCATTGATAGAGTTTTTAGAAAGGTGCAATGGATTGATAATCGTTTTTCTAACCATTAGTGCGATTAAATTACTCAATCCAAAGCTGATGAGGATGGCAGCAATGGTGAAGTAGGTGACGTCATCTTTTGTCCGGACGGCTTCCTCATATTTACTCTTGGCACTAGCTAACTTCAGTTCAATCAACTTATCTAAAGGCGTAAAAATTTTATTATGAAGCGCTTGAAATTCTGGATCGAGTAGGGCGCGCGTTGCTTGAGCATTCGATGTTTTATTTAGTGCAACGATCTGATCAATTAATTTGAAGTAGCGATCGATATTTTGATTAACCTCATCGTATGCAGCACGTACTACTGGCCTGCTAACAGTTTTATCCAGCTCCACCAAATCATTCTTAATGCTTGACTTGGTTAGGTCGATCTGACTCAATATTTTTTCTGTACTGGAGATTGAGTTTTCAGACTTAGCGCTTCCACCGTTGAGTAAAAGACTGCCAACATCAGAACTCAGGGAATTTAAGTCTGCACGTAATGTTTGGGCATTGCTGACACCCAAGGTACTTTGGTAATACAGCCAATGGGTGTCTTTAGCTAAGATTTGATAGGCGTAGATCGAAATAGCACCCATCAGAAGGGTTAAACAAGAAATAATGGAAAAACCGATGAATAATTTCGTTCTTACTGTCTTTTTTTCAATCTGATTAAGTATCGATGTCAGCATTTAGTTCATCATTTCAAGTTAAGGGTTGCCCCTAGATTTAAGCTACTTATTGGGAGTCTAGCACCAAGCTGGCTAGGCACCTTATTCTATCTCCCTTGGCTGGGGCGATGTGTATTAATATTGTCCAATATGCAAAATAATGACGAAATTTTATCGGAATTTATTCTAGAAGCTCGGGAAATACTCGATCTTCTGGACGCCGATTTTATTCGTCTAGAGCAGTCTCCAGGGGATAAAAAACTCATTGGAAATATCTTTCGCGCTTTACATACCCTGAAAGGGAGTAGCGGCTTCTTTGCATTTAAAAGGCTAGAAAAGATATCCCATGCTGGTGAGTCCCTTTTAGGCAAGATTCGGGACGGGCAGATTGAACTAGATCCTGAAAAGATTGACCGACTGCTCGATACGGTAGATGTCCTCAGGGTCATTATTGAGGGTATTGAGGCGAATCAATCTGAGCCGGCTGGTGAAGATCAATTATTGATTTCCCAGCTTCAGGCTCTGGCAAAAAATGAAATAGCCCCTCAAAAATCAGAACTCAAAGTTGAGGAAGTGGTGGAGTCTGAAATGACTCAAGCACTTCCTATTGCTGAAGTAATAATCGAGTCTATTAAAACTTCTGCGAGTGAAGCGCCAGTATCCGAAAAGTTATTCGATGTTAGTGCACCAGTAAAGGTGAATCTAGATACGCTTGATCGCCTAATGAATTTGACCAGCGAGATGGTTTTGGCTCGTAATCGATTATTGCCTTTTGCGGGGGGATCGAAAGACATCAATTTCAATCAAACTGTGAGAAGTATTGATCTGCTTACGCTTGAGCTACAAGAGCGCATGATGAAAATGCGCATGCAGCCAATCTCTTACGTTTGGTCGAAGTTTTCGCGACTAGTGCGCGATCTTTCGCATGAGTGCAACAAGCAAGTAAATCTGACGCAATTGGGTTCGGAGACTGAATTAGATAGAGCGCTCTTGGATGCCATTCGTGACCCCTTAATTCATATACTGCGTAATAGTATTGACCACAGTATTGAAATACCTGCAGAGCGAAAATTAAAAGGAAAGCCGGAAATCGGCAATATTCAGCTCATGGCATTTCATCAAAATGGTATGGTGGTGATTGAGATTGCAGATGATGGCGCTGGAGTTGATTATGAGAAAGTGCGAAGTCGTGCGATTGAAAGAAAGCTTCTCAGCCCACAAGATGCAGAGGGTTTATCAAAAGAAGCATTAATTGAGCTCATATTTTTACCTGGATTTTCTACCAAAGAGCATATTTCTAGTGTCTCTGGTAGAGGGGTAGGTATGGATGTGGTCAAAAATAATATTACCAATATTGGCGGCTCAATCGAAATTAATAGCGAAGCTAATATTGGTACTACTATTAAGTTAAAGATTCCCCTGACCTTGGCGATCATGCCTGCATTATTAGTTGGCTCTGAAGAAGAGGTATATGCATTACCGCAAAATCGTATTTTAGAATTGGTCCGGCTCTCGCATGGCGACAATGAAAATCTCCTTGAGGATTTTTATGGGACACCGGTTTACCGTTTGCGTGAAAAATTAGTCCCCGTTTTATATTTAAATGAAGAGCTAAAACTCTGTAAAGCGACGACAAGTCATGATGCCTCCATCAATATGGTGGTAGTTCAGTCCAGCGGCATTCAGTTCGGACTTATTGTGGATAAGATCTTTAACATTCAGGATGTCGTTGTAAAGCCCCTTGGACCTTTGTTAAACAGTCTATCTAAGTATGCGGGGGCAACGATTCTAGGCTCTGGCCGTGTTTCTTTGATTTTGGATGTTGATGGAATTGCAACTGAATCGGGCTTAGTAGGACGAATACAAGCTAAACCAATCCCTTCGCAAGAGCTAGCCATTCAAATTGCTGAGGAAGAGGTATCCATGCTGCTGTTTGAGTTGCCTGGTATTACTCGAATAGCCTTGCCCTTGGAAGATATAGAGCACATCCTCATGCTCGGATCAACCCATTTTCAAGAAAATGGCGATAAAGAAGTGGTGTTTTATCAAAATCAATTGATGCATGTAATCAGACTGCAAGACTATGTTAGTGGGAGCCATGCAATCAATGAGGTTGATGGCTCAGTCTCCCCTGTTTTAACTTGTAATATCAGTCAAAAGATATTCGCACTAGTGGTTAAGCAAGTGCACGATATTATTCAGGTCCCAGTTAAAATATATGAACCCTCGTCCCCTCAGCGCGGCATCAAAGGCTGCGTCATATTCAAGGATGAAGTGATTAATGTATTGGATTTAGAAGAAGTGATTGCTATGCACAATGCATACGATTCCACAACTATCTATCCTCGTGTGATTGACATCCAGGGGGCGATTGAATAATGAATAATCATTACCTCACTTTTTTTATTGGTAAAAGTCAATTTTGCATTCCCGCTGAGAGAGTAGTCGAGATCAATCGAAATGCAGATTTCACTGTTGTCCCGGGCGCCCCTGAGGCTATCAAAGGAATTTTAAATTTACGTGGCCAGTTAATTGTTGCGTTTGATATGAGCGGTCTTTTAGGAGTTGCAAGTGAACAAGACCTGAGTAAAGCTGTCAGCATTATTGTGCAGGTAGATTCTTTACAAATTTCTCTGCTAGTGGATAAGGTGGGAGATATTCTTGCCTTAAGCGATAGCACTTTTGAAAGCCCGCCGAATAATTTTCCCTCTCATATTCGTCATGCCGTTGTTGGGGCACATAAATTGGTAGACTCTCTGCTGATCGTAATTGACCCAAATCTATTTATTAAGCATCTTACTGGCAATGTAAGTCTTCCTGCTGGTGTAGATGTTTTGCCATCCCCCCATTAAAGTATGCAAACAAATATTTCCGATAATAAAAAAATTAAAGTATTGATTGTTGACGACTCAGCTGTCGTTAGAAAATTGATTTCTACTGTTCTCACTAAGCAAATTGATATTGAAGTGGTTGGAAATGTGGCGAATGGATTATTGGGTGTGGAATTTGTCCGCAATACGCCGCCTGACTTAGTTCTCCTGGATGTCGAGATGCCAGTGATGGATGGAATTGAAGCGCTCAGAATAATTCGGAAGTTTAATTCTCAAATTCCCATCATCATCTTCAGTTCTTTAACGCAAAAAGGTGCCTCCACTACGATTGATGCGTTGACTAGTGGCGCCAGTGACTATCTTCCTAAGCCGGCCAATATGGGTGACTTAGATGAGGCAATGAAAGCAGTAGAAGAGTTGCTAGTGCCAAAGATTCGGAATTTGCATACCCGTAAGGTTGGCTCTTCACCCCTTAATAAAGATAAAGAACCATCCTCCCCAGATAAAAATACAAATTTAGCTTCACTTGAGCAAGATAGGATTGAGGCAGTTTGTATTGGTATTTCGACTGGGGGGCCAGCAGCCTTGATGCAGCTCTTTGGTGAATGGAAAAAGCCATTGAGTGTGCCGATGTTCATTGTTCAACATATGCCGCCTAAATTTACAGAGTTTTTAGCAGCCCGTTTGACTGAGATTGGGTGCATGGTAGTAGAGGAGCCTTATGATGGCCAGCTAGCAAAGCCGGGCATGGTGTATTTGGCTCCCGGCGGTATGCATATGGCCTTAGTACGGGCAGGCTCTGAAGTCAGTATCCACTTGCATGATGGACCCCTTGAGAATTCTTGCCGACCAGCGGTTGATGTTTTATTCAGGAGTGCAGCACAAGTTTATGGCTCAGGACTATTGGCAGTGATTCTAACGGGTATGGGATCCGACGGCCTTAAGGGCGCATATGAGATCCAAAAACATCGTGGCAAAATTATTGCTCAAGATGAGGGCAGCAGCGTTGTATGGGGAATGCCTGGGGCAGTAGTAAAAGCAAATTTAGCCAATGCAGTCTTACCTTTAGATATGGTCTCTCAAGAGATTGTGAGATTAACTTGCTAATGCCCAGCGGCTCTTTGCCTATCAGCAAACAGGCATTCCAAGATTTCACGAAGATGCTACGTGAAAATGTAGGCCTTGCTTTGGATGATACTAAAGAGTATTTGCTTGATTCCCGCCTTTCGGCAATTGCAAGAGACGCTGGATATGCAAATTACGGTGGTCTTATTCAACATCTTAATTCCACATCGATAGGTCCATTGCATTGGAAGGCCTTTGAGGCGCTTCTGACTAACGAAACAATGTTTTTTCGGGACGAACATTTTTTTAGTGGGCTCAAAGATTCTGCTTTCCCTGATCTTTTTAAGAAAAATAAAGAGCAGAAAAAAATTAAAATATGGTGCACCTCGGTTTCTACTGGGCAAGAAGCATATAGTCTCGCGATCTTGCTAAAGGAGTATTTTCCCGGAATGGCTGATTGGGATATCCAGATTCACGCAAGTGATATCTGTAAAGAGGCAATCAAAAAAGCAAAAGCAGGCACCTATAATCACACTGAAATTCATAGAGGCCTTAGCCCTGATCTGATTGAGAAATACTTTACTGTTGATGCTAAAGGAGAGTATGTCGCTAATTCAAGCTTGAAAAGCATGATTCACTTCTTTAACGTCAATCTCATCGAACCTTTACATGAAATTCAAGTATTTGATTTAATATTGATTCGCAATGTATTAATCTATTTTTTGCCCGAAACAAAAAAAGAGGTGCTTCGAAAAATCCGTACAAAATTACGAGATGATGACAGTTTGTTGATGTTAGGGGCTGCTGAGTCACTCATTAGTGACATTACTTTTCAGCCACACCGAGTTGGTAAGTTTAGTTTTTTTACAAAGATATCCAAATGAGCCAAGATCTCCCTCCTACTACAACGCAATCTAATTTGTTAGATCAAATGCAGAGCATGCGAGTATTAGTTGTGGACGATAGTCGTACCCTCAGAAAATTATTGATCCGCGAACTAAATCTCATTGGAATTACGAATATACAAGAGGCTGTTGATGGGGCGGAAGCGATTGAACGAGTTCGCGCAGAGCCTTTTGATTTGATGTTGGTAGATATGGAAATGCCTGAGTTGGATGGCTTGGAAGTATTGAAGTTAATTAAATCTGATCCGACCCTAGCTTATCTACCCGTCATTGTGATTTCAGGTGGAGATCAGTTTTCTAAAACAGTAGAGTGCATTCAAATTGGTGCAGAAGACTACCTTCCAAAACCGTTTGACCCTATTCTTTTAAGAGCCCGTGTCTATTCATCCTTAGAAAAGAAACGTTTGCGTGATATTGATCGCGAGCGAATTTTGGAACTCCAGAGAGAGAAGGAGCTTCTGAACGTTGAGCAACTCAAAACAGAAAAGTTAATGCTCAATATTCTGCCAAAACCCATTGCAGATCGCCTTAAAAAGGGCGAAAAAAATATCGCAGGGACATATCCTGAGTCCACCGTTTTATTTAGTGATTTAGTGGGCTTTACCAAGATGTCTTCGGAAAAAACTGCTGGACAGTTAGTGGAGTTGCTGAACTCGCTATTTACTAGATTTGACCAACGTGCTGAACATCTAGGTCTCGAGAAAATTAAAACAATTGGGGATGCCTACATGGCTGTGGGCGGAATTCCGATCCCCCGTGCTGATCATGCTGAGATAGTGGCAGATATGGCTTTGGGTATGTTCCTTGACTTAAAAGAGTTTAATGATGCCCATGGAATGACCTTAAATATGCGCATTGGCATTAATTCAGGCCCAGTGGTTGCGGGAGTTATAGGCTTCACTAAATTTTCCTATGATCTATGGGGGAATACCGTAAATACTGCAAGTAGAATGGAATCTACCTCAGTAGAGGGAAGAATTCAAATTTCTCCTTCATCTCAGGCTTTGTTGCAGTCTAACTTTATCTTGGAAGAGCGAGAATTGATGGAATGCAAAGGTCTTGGAAAAATCATGACCTATTTCTTAAACGGTCGACGATAAAAATAGTTATAGCGAATCTTATTTAAAAATAGCACTCATTTAACGCCATTAATTTACCTCTTTAATATGATCCACCATAAATTCTTCTCTCTTCCAAAGCCAATATTAGCTATTTTGCTGGTATCAAACATTGTTTTTGCTTGGTGGCTCCATGAAAAAATAGGAAGCTATTGGGGGTGGACGGTAGTCGATTTATCCAATGACTTAAGTATCAATCTAGCAACATTATTAGCAGTCCTGCAGTTCGCACTCTTTGGCGTCAGTATTGATATGTCAATGCGCGCTTTTGTAGTTTCGATCAATGGCAAATTAAAGGTATTCCAGGTTCCCGCAATTACGGTCATGGCAATGACGATTGGCATTTATGGAATTGTCGGTTTACTTGGTTTCATTCTGTTATATGACCATAGCCTTTCCCATATCTTGGCTGCTGCAGGTGCGGTCGGCCTTGGTGCAGCCTACGCATTTCGTGAGCCGATTGCTGATATTACTGCCAGCATGCAGATTCAGACTGATCATCTAGCTAGTATCAACGACTATATCGAGGTTGTGGGTGATAAAGATGTGTATAAGGTCACCCAAATTGATCATCGTATGATCACGCTTGAGGATAAGTTTCACTATTTACTCAGAATTCCAACGCGCCAGTTTTTAAACTGGAAATATATCAACATTACTAAGCAACCTAGTAAGCGTGGGGCTACACGACGTTGTACATTTACCCTAACAACGCATAATGATAGCAATAGAGTCTTAAGCATGATGAATAACAGCATGCAATACTTGGTGGCTAAAGACAGCCGCTTTTTTGCAGGGTATTTTTGTCAAGTTGAAGCCGTTACAGGCGGAGCATTTACTTATGGTATTGGTTATGAATGTCATCCAAGTCTGAATTTCAACTCTTCCAATAATTTAGTGAATGGGGCATTGCTGCATATTTTCAATGCAGCTGGAATTAATCTCAATTCCGATATAGCGATATATAACTATGTTCCTATCGCTACAGATGCGAAGCGTAGATTGTTGGATGTTTATCGATCTAGCATTCTGAAGGCGCTTGATGACAATCAAATTCAGGAGATGGCTGCAAATGTCAACCTGGTTCGCTTTGAAGCTGGAGATCAAGTAATCAAAATGGGTGAGCATGCTCAAAGCATGTATTTCATTGCAGAAGGCCATCTAGAAGTTGGCATCCCCGGTAAAGAAGGCAAGGAACTTATTGTCGCGTCCTTGTGGCCTGGAGATTGTGTGGGCGAAATGTCCTTGCTAACCGGTGAGCCACGCTCGGCAAATGTATATGGTAAATCGAGTGGTGTTCTGTTGGAAATTACTAAAGAGAATCTAGCGCCATTCTTTGAGGCATCCCCTCAATTAATTGAGAAAATTTCACAAGTACTTGCAGATCGAAAATCGCATAATGAAAAGGCTGGATCAACTGAGGAAGATCCAGAATCAAGATTGAATCGCATCAAGGCATTGGGTCAGAAAATTTTCAAATTCTTCTTTAGTGCCGATTAATCAATCAACTTTCTGATGGCTTAGTCAAGCCTTCCCTAGGTATTAACGAGTAGTCCAAATTCAGTTTCAGCTTCGCATCCCAAAAAGCGGTAGTATTTATTGTCTGATGCGGGGTTGCGAACCTCCATTAGCAAATGAATATAAAAATAATTTACTAATGAATGGGAAGAGACATGAATCGCGAGCTATTTGAAAAAGGCCTAAAAACACGTAAAGAAGTTCTTGGCGCCGAGTATGTAGAAAATTCACTGAAAAATGCAGATGATTTCAATATGCCAATGCAAGAGTTGGTTACAGAGTATTGCTGGAATGAAATCTGGAATCGCCCTGGTCTAGAAAGAAAAACGCGTAGCTTCTTGAATTTAGCCATGATCGCTGCATTAAATCGGCCACATGAACTAAAGCTTCATGTCAGAGGAGCTATTAATAATGGCTTGACTAAAGAAGAGATTAAAGAAGTATTTTTGCAAGTTGCCATTTACTGCGGTGTCCCAGCTGCAATCGATAGTTTCCGGGTGGCTAAGGAAGTGTTCAAGGAAATGGGAATCTAATGAAGCCAGTGGATAC
>Ga0208496_1000562_pt1 | contig 13547 bp, 13 predicted proteins | sample CryBogmetaGMA2M_FD_184552 | JGI IMG/M metagenome (GOLD analysis project Ga0208496, IMG submission 184552) | Freshwater microbial communities from Crystal Bog, Wisconsin, USA - MA2M (SPAdes) | ecosystem: Environmental > Aquatic > Freshwater > Lake | place: Crystal Bog, Wisconsin, USA | collected... | reverse complement strand
TACTTGCCTAATACTGTCTGTAAGCAATAAAAATTTAGAATCTTGGGATATTAATGGTCCATTTGTTACTGTAAAGCCGTCATCATGAATTTTTAAGCCCTCATCCCTAGAAAAACTTGCAAGCGCTCCATCTTTCCGCTCTTCTGCTACAAAATTCATACTACCAAACCATATACGCCCCAAAAAATCCACACACGCATCATTTAATCTGCACTCAACCTTTCCTGGAAAATCAGTATTAATTGGTTCAGGAGGCAGTGATGATTCCTGAACAAAAAAATTAATTCCATTTTGCAGACCTATGTAGTAGGAATTTTTAAGTCCACTTAAAAGCACCCAACCGATTTTAGATGGCATATCCCATGATTGATATGATGCAGAATTTACATCAACTGAAATTAGTAATTGACTATTTATATCCGTAAGCAAGAGTCGATCATTAAGATAGTCCCATAACAAACCTTCGCCAAGGTCACATTTTAATGTTGTAATAATTTTGTACACTTTAATAAACGCCAATTCTTTTTTTAACTAAATAGGATCATGCAATCTTCCCGCTATTCCACCACTAATGTCTACTGATGCCCCATGAAGAAATCTAACTTTTTCAGAGTTAATCAGGTAGATCATCTCTGCAATTTCTTTTGGTGTGGCAATCCTATTCTGTGGATGGCATTTTTTTAACTCCAACAACTCATTTTCAAGATTGGTGAAACCCTCCAATAGCATGGGTGTATTTATGGCCGCAGGCTCTATACAATTAATTCTAAAAAGACCCTCATAATCTATTGCCAATGCCCTTGTTAGCGCAGATAGTGCTGATTTACTAAGTGAGTACGCTAGAAAGCCTGGCTTTGTTAGTCTCGCATGAATGCTGCCAACGTTTATCACACTCCCCATTTCCGGGGTCAGTAAACCTACTAAGTTTGTAATCAATAGGTATGGTGCAATCACATTTATATTGTAGGACTTTGATATTTCAATTGGGTCCATTGGATGTGTAGAGGCAATAAACTGGTAAGCGGCATTATTAACAATAGTTCTTATTGGATTTTTTTTAGCCCATTTTCTTATTTTCAAAAGAACATTTTCTCGCACCTCAGCATTTTTCACAAAGTCATTAAAATCTATTTGTATAAAAATATCTAGTGATTTATTTTGGCTTTTGCGTTTATCAAGGCCGCATATTAAATACCCAGCTTTCTTAAATCTCTTTGAAATCTCTGCCCCAAGTACTCCACTTGTACCGGTTATAACCGCTAATTTAACCATTATTTGAAGGTCCTAATTGGCAATGAATTTGTATTTTTAATTGCAAATCAAATTAATAATTTCTTTTTGATGTTCTTCTGCTAGAGAAGGGTAAATTGGCAAGCACAATACTCTTTTTGAAGCATCCATTGCTACGCGTAGATTCTTTGAATTTGAGGAGGCAAAGTTTTGATACATCGGAAACTCGCTAATCAAAGGATAAAAATACCGCCGTGCAAATATATTATGATTTTTCAATTTTTGATAAAGGTCATCTCTAGTCAATGGATAACTATCTCCAATCAATACTGGAAAGTATGAATAATTAGCAATTTTTTCACCAGAATCATCTAGGCACTTAATGCCCTTAACATCCTTTAATTGCGCTCGATAGATTCCGTCAATTTTTTTACGCTCTTCAATCGAAGTATTTAAATGATTTAGCTGAACCAAACCAAATGCCGCATTAATTTCACTCATTTTTCCGTTAATACCAGCCACGTCAACAGTTAATTCATCGACAAAGCCGAAATTTTTCAACTGGTCGATGTGATGCTTTGTTCTAGCGTCAGGGCAAACAATTGCCCCGCCCTCAAATGTATTAAACACTTTAGTTGCATGAAAACTTAGCACCGAAAGATCGCCATGCGTTAAAACACTGCCACAATCACACTGCACTCCGAATGCATGCGCTGCGTCATAAATTACCTTCAAGCCATGTCGATCCGCAATCTCCTGGATTGCCTCTACGTCACATGGATGCCCATAACAATGCACTGGCATGATGGCTGTTGTTTTTGGCGTGATTGCCGCTTCAATTTTCGAAGGATCTAAATTTAAAGTTTTGGAATCGATGTCCACAAAAACAGGTTCAATTCCATTCCATAAAAGTGAATGTGCTGTAGCTACAAACGAATAAGGCGTTGTGATTACCTCGCCCTTAATATTTAATGCCTGTAATGCAGTAATGAGCGCTATTGTTCCATTGTTAAATAGTGAAATATGCTTGACGCCGAGAAATTCACATAAAGCCTTTTCTAACTTTTGATGGAATGGCCCCCCATTTGTTAGGATCCTGTTATCCCAAATTTCTCTCAAATACGGCATAAACTCCTCTAAAACGGGAAGCGACGGCTGAGTGACGTAAATCGGGGTTTTTGACATAAATAGCTTAAATTTTTCAAACTTAATTGAGGTTTGTTAGGGAGAATAAGAGTCTGAGTTTGCTGGGTCACCTAATTTCCACTTCCAAACACTTTCACACATATTCTCAAGAGATCTGCTAGCTTTCCAACCAAGAAGGGTCTTAGCCTTATCTACCTTGGCATAATAAATTGGTAAATCTCCAGGGCGTCTTTTAGATAAAACTTTTTTAACCCCCTTTCCACTGACCCGCTCAAAGGCAGCAACAAGATCTAACACGCTATTTGATCTTCCAGTTCCTAAATTAATTATCTCCAAACCAGGGTGATCCTTAAGATAATCCAATGAAGCCATATGGCCTTCTGAGAGATCCATAACGTGAATATAGTCACGCTCCCCAGTGCCATCTCTGGTCTCATAGTCAGCACCAAAGACATTTAAATGAGGAAGCTCGCCAGAAGCAACCTTAGCAACGTAGGGCATTAAATTATTGGGTACGCCGCTGGGATCCTCTCCAATGAGTCCTGAACTATGGGCACCAACTGGATTAAAATACCTTAGGCTAGCAATTTTCCACTCCCGATCAGAAGCAGCTAAATCGCGAAGTATTTCCTCAGTATGTAACTTTGATTGACCATAAGGATTCATGGGCCTTGTTGGATGCTCCTCATCGTACGGTAAATATTGGGGCTCGCCATAAACAGTGGCGCTTGAGCTAAATACTAAGGTTTTAACGCCGACCTTTTGCATGGCTTGTAAAAGACTAATTGTACTATGTACATTATTTGCGTAATACAAAACAGGATTAGCGACAGATTCACTTACTGCCTTTAATCCCGCAAAGTGAATCACAGCATCAATTTTGTGTTTATCCAAAACCTTCGTAATAACGTCCGTATCACGCACATCCGCTTCAATAAAAGACGGCGCTTTACCAAGTATTTTCCGAAGACAGCCTAGAACCTTTGGATTACTATTACAAAAGTTATCCAAAAGCACCGGTTCGTGGCCAGCCTGTGACAGCACTACTGCGGTATGACTACCGATATATCCAGCACCACCGGTTAAGAGAATATTCACAAAGATACTTTTGGTTAATTGATTGAAACTGCCTAGTTAAGCACTCAAGCCCGCTAATACCCGCTCTCGTGCTTCTCTCTTGGCACTTGCTTGACTCATGATTTCACGCCACCACTTTTAATGCTAACCCACACGCGTTGCCCTAAGAGCGCCAAAAGCATCAAGAAAAACGCTGCTACCAATCCGCCGGCTGTCGATTTGATCATGCCCTTTTTACTCGCGGTTGGGGCAGTGTTGGCCTCTAAACCCTTGGTAAAGCGCACCTGGATGGCGAGCAACTGGCTATGCAACTGATCGAGTAATTCTTGGCCGTTGGCATCACCCTTGCCTAATTTGCTGCGCAGGGAGCCCTCGATTACTAGCAGCTGATCATCGAGTGCTAAACCATCAAAGGTCTGGTCTTGCAGCGGGATGGCCTGATCGATAAAGGCTTTGATGAGGCCAATTTGCTCTAAACGTTTTTGTAGTCTGGCCAAGACCTCTTTTGAGCCATTGATGTCGTTGTTGACGGCCACAATTTGGGTTGCTAGCGGGAGGTACTTGGCTCCTGAGTCCTTGGGGTCAACCACTTGGCCACTGATATTAGCACCGCCGGGGAAGCGCTTGTGCAGCTCTTCTAAAGACTTGACGCGCTCTTGCTGGTAGCCCATCTCGATTTGGGTGCTGGTGATTTTTTGCTGCACATCCGCCACGGCGCTAACCGTTTGGCTCTCGTAGCCATTGAGTAAAGAGCGTATCTGCAGGTAGGCACTACCTGAGCGTAAAAATTTTGCGCTTGCTCGGACATTGACAATCGATTGCTCTTTAGATGAGCCGCTGGCGGTCAAGGTGAGACTGAGGATGGTGGTCGAAGCCGCGTCTAAGTCCTTGCTGATTCCTGCTAAGTCTTTAGTGTCAGCTTTGGAGAGCGCATAAGTGGGTAGTACGTTTTTTTGCCACCACTGCTCGTTGCTCAAAGCTTTATAGAGGAACGCTTGGTCCTGCGGGGCTTTATTGTCTTCAACAATTTGATCGGCCAAGTTTGGCAGGCTCTTTTGCAGCATCTTCCAGGAGACGAGGTCCAGGGCGTAGCTATTATTATTATTATTATTATTATTATTTAGTAAAACATACTCCGCCTGGTAACTCCCCAGGAAATACCAATTACCGAGCCCTAGCACTGCACCGACTACCGCGGCAATGGCGAGTTTTTTCCAGGCACTTTGCACGAAAGTAACGATATCGAGCAGGGAGATTTCTCCTTCTTGCTCGGCTTGATGCCCTGCACTACCCAGACCGTCTTTAGCCATTTCTTAATCCTATTATTTTTTACTTTTACTTATAAATTTAATGGTCATTATAGACTGCGCGATATAGTTATTTTAGGAGTTTTATGAGGGGAAATTCGTTATGTTTACCCTCAAAGTGAGCTTACAGATTTATCAAAATCTTCTTGACTCCCACTACATATCCCTTTGTGTAGCGTATTGTGGATAATTGACAAAATGAATACTTGTGGCATACCCTTAAGCTAATGTCGCGTCCGATGAATTACTCCCTTCGCCTGTCTAAGGTTGTTGCCCTCACTGTTTTGTCTTGCTCAACAGTACTTTTGGCCATTTGGCCGATACCTGAGACGATTGCCCTACGACATGGACTGCTTATCCTGGGATGCATCTCCAGCTTCTACGTCTTGGGAGCCTTTAAAAGGGTCATTTTTACCCCTAAAGCTTGGCCTTTTTGGCTATTTTTTTGTTTTTATGGGTGGCTACTCATTCATCTAGCTTTTTTTGCTCATGAGTACGACTTGCAACTTAAGGAATTGAGTAGTCTATGGCTTCGATCCTTGCTTGCGACCCCGATTGGCTTGGCGCTTGGCCTCATTCTCAGTCAACAGGCCCCAACCGACGAAGGGGGAGCGCAAAACATATCACCTCAAAACGGTCACTTTTGGGTCGTCGGATTGATCTTCTTGGGTCTATGTGCCACTTTCTGGGTATTTTTTGGGCGCTACTTGTATGAAATCTATGTCACACATCAATGGCTGCACTACGAATTTTACGCTGTACCCTATAAGGCTAAGACCCCCTTTGTAGTCGCAAGCGCTCTATTTTTACCGCTCTGCCTTCTACTGATTACTAGGGCCCTTCAATCCCTTATGAACAAGTGGTGGATTTTGTTAGCTCTACTTGGGATTGGCTTGTGTCTGTTTGGAAATTATTTTTCTAATACCAAGAATGGCATGGCTATTGTTGCTGTAGCTCTTGGGCTATTTTTTATTCACAGCCTCATCAGCATGCGCTGGACCTTCAAAAGATGCCTTGTGGGAATCCCCGTGCTCATGATTGTGCTGCTGATGGGCTTCTATGGTATTGAAAAACATATTCAACAAAATACTGCGTGGCCCAATATCGTAGAAGATATCAAGCTGGGAGCGGATACAGAGCACCAGCAATACTGGAGTGATCGCGCACATTTTCCGCTCCCCGTTAACCCACTAGGCAACATAGCAAACGGTAGCACCTACGAGAGAACTGCTTGGTTTACTGTGGGCATGAAACTCTTGGCAGAGCATCCGCTTGGATACGGACTAGCGCATCATTCCTTTGGCTCATACGCCATGACACGGTGGCCTAACTTTTATACGCCCCTTGGTAATATGCGGGGCGCCACTCATAGTGGGTGGATGGACTTTGCGCTGGGCTTTGGCATACCAGGTCTTTTATTGGTTCTTATTCCTTTATTTGCATCTTGGTACCGCTCACTTTTTCAAGAGGGCATATGGTTTTCTTATGCAAGCTCGGCGATTCCTCTGATGATATTTGCCTACCTAATCGCTGAGGTTACAGGGTCACATTTCACTGAGCTGTTATTTTTTATGACGGCCTTTTTTTGTGGAATCACATTAAGATACCCACGAACTTACGTCCCCAATAACCCAGACGAAAAGACTTCCCGCTGATGTTTTCAAACATATTTTGTAACTGATTTTTAGATTAGCTATGCTACATAGACCACTTTATAAATATCTTGGGCATTTTCTAAAGAAGAATGATCGCCGCAAACTAGCAACCAAAATCCTAATATCTGATAGTTTTGACTACTCCATCAAAAATGCCATCTTTGTAAATAGTCGATCCATTCTATTTTCCTGTGATGTACATCCTGCCGATCCACGATCGAGCCGTGCCAATACCGACTATCTTGATAGCATCCTCTCCAAACTAAATGCTTGCGTCGCCCCACGCTCCAGCAACCAGGCCCTCTCTATTTACGTCCCAAGCGATGGGCTGACTTACTTCACTAAAGAGGTACTGCCAAAGATTGATCGGTCTTTTATCTTGGTCAGTGGGGATAGTGATTTACCAATTAATCACAGCACCCTCGGAGATCATTTAGAAGCCTTGCTAAAAAATCCCTATTTAGTGAAATGGTTTGCGCAAAACAGAGATGTCGATGCCCCTAAAATTTTTACCCTCCCCATTGGTATCAATATTCATAATTTGTGGGCTGACCCTTTGCAGTGGGGTGGTGGCTTTATTCTTCCAGCCCTGCAAGAGTTGCAACTCAAAACGATTGCCGAGCAATCTCAGCCCTTGATCGATCGAGAGGCAAAAATATTCTGTAACTGGCACTTCTCAATTGACCGAGCTGATCGCCAGATGTGTCTCGATGTGATTGATAAAACGGTTTGCTACTTTCAGCCAGAGCCTGCACCCTTGGCAGACACTTGGGTGCTGCAGTCTCAGTATCAATTCGTATTAAGCCCTCATGGAGCCGGCCTAGATTGTCACCGAACCTGGGAGGCTTTATTGCTGGGATGTATCCCCATAGTCAAGGCAGCCAAGATCAATGACTTATTTGAAGGTCTACCAGTTATTACGGTTCATGATTGGAATGAAATTAATCCAAATTTTCTTGCGCATGCAGCAGAAGAGATCGCGAGCAAAACTTTCAATTTAGAGAAGCTCTCTATGCGCTACTGGAAAGCAAAAATTAAATCATTGGCAAGCAAATAAAAACCCTGGATTGCTAACGAATTCTCTAAGGCTTTTGGAGGATGGTAACTAAATGGGTGTCGTTGACGGCCTGAAGCTTTAACTTAAAGCTTCCTTTGAAACCATACATTTTTGCCCAGGTATGTTTGTCATCAAAATACATCGGGAAGGTATCGGCTGTAATCACATTAACATGGGTTGGATCTGTAAAGGCAGATGAAATCGGATAACAAGGAGTGCGAGATAAAAATATTCCGCCTGGTTTCAGTGTTCTGTGAATTTCATTCATCAATTGAATAAATGAAAATCTTCTTTCTGGCAAATAAACAACCCTAGGTACGTGTTCTAAAAAATCGTATGCCGTGATGAAATCAAACATATTTTCATCAAATGGTAATGGCTCTACAGTCAGATCTGCATAGCGAATATTTTGGCTCAGATCCTCTCTAATATCTAAGCCATAAGTTTGGCTAGCATTAAATGGGTTTCTTGGACTCTCGCCACAACCAATGTCCAGTGTTGCACTATTTTGTAAATTCAATGCTTCGGAGCCATACTGCTTATATAGAGGATTTAGATCGGCAATTTCAGGCTGAGCAACAAAGGAATCTATTGAGCGATACATTAAGGCTACCGTCTTATAGTAGCGCCTGATTTTTTTAAGGAAGTTCATGTGTTTTTTAGAGTTCGCCTAATTATTGGCTTTGGAACTCTGAATAGGCAAGTTTTAGCCCATCCTCTAGATTGACTTTCGGGGCCCATCCTAAGTGATTCAATCGTCCAGAGTCCATCCACTTTCTGGGTGCGCCATCAGGCTTAGTAGCGTCAAAGCTAATACTGCCTTGGTATCCAGTTGCCTTTGCCACTGCGTGTGCCAACTCTTTAATGGTGATATCACTTCCAAAGCCAACATTAATATGGCTTTGCATTGGTGAGGTCTGTGAGTCGTAGGTATTTTTATCTAACTGCATCACAAACACTGAGGCAGCAGCCATATCATCGACATACAAGAACTCTCGCTTAGGCGTGCCTGTTCCCCAGATCACGACTTCGGGAGCATTGCTTACTTTGGCTTCATGAAACCTTCTAATCAGCGCCGGAATCACATGACTATTTTCTGGGTGATAGTTATCACCAGGGCCATACAAATTGGTTGGCATTACAGAGCGATAATCCACCCCATGGCTTTGGCCATATTGGCGGTTATAACTCTCACACATTTTGATGCCAGCGATCTTGGCAAGGGCATAAGGCTCGTTGGTAGGCTCCAGTTTTCCAGTAAGTAATGCATCTTCACTCATTGGCTGAGGAGCTAGCTTAGGATAAATACAGCTGGATCCCAAGAACAAGAGTTTTTTTACCCCATTCAAAAATGCCTGATGAATAACGTTGTTCTGCACCATCAAGTTATCGTAAATAAATTCTGCCGGAAAAGTATTATTCGCATGAATGCCACCCACCTTGGCTGCAGCTAAATACACCTGATCGGGCTTTTCTTGCTCGAAGAATGCTTTGACTGCTGCTTGATCCGTCAAATCCATTTCTGCATGAGTGCGGGTAACAATATTCGTATAGCCCTTAGCCTGTAGGTTACGCACAATGGCAGAACCTACCATGCCGCGATGGCCTGCTACATAAATCTTTTGATTCAGATCTTTACTCACGTATTTGCTTTGTTATCTCTTTTATTCTTCAGATTCGCGTTCTAAAATTAATTTTCTTTACCAACAGCAACAGCATAGCCATGCTTTTCTAAGAGGGCATGTTGCTTAGCCTTCTCGAGATCATTAGCTACCATTTCAACAATCATTTGATCAAGAGTAATTTCTGGAACCCAGCCAAGCTTTGTTTTTGCTTTGGTTGGATCGCCCAAAAGGGTTTCCACTTCTGTAGGGCGATAGTAGCGAGGATCAATTTGTACGATGACATCGCCTACTTTCAATGCAGGCGCTGTGTCGCCTTCAATAGAGGCAATAATCGCTTTCTCATTTTCGGCAGAACCCTCAAAGCAAAGTGTGATTCCCAATTGCTTAGCGCTGCGGATAATAAATTCACGAACAGTGAACTGTACGCCAGTAGCAATCACAAAATCTTCTGGTTTGTCTTGTTGCAACATCAACCACTGCATACGCACATAGTCTTTAGCATGACCCCAGTCACGCAGTGCATCGATATTACCCATAAATAAGCACTTCTCAAGACCCTGAGAAATATTCGCTAGGCCACGGGTTACTTTGCGAGTAACAAAGGTTTCACCGCGGCGCTTGGACTCATGATTAAACAAAATGCCGTTACAGGCATAGATGCCATAAGCTTCACGGTAGTTCACGGTAATCCAGTAAGCGTACATCTTGGCAACCGCATATGGGCTGCGTGGATAGAACGGGGTGGTCTCCTTCTGTGGAATCTCTTGTACTAAACCATAGAGCTCAGAAGTCGATGCTTGATAAAAGCGGGTTTTTTTCTCAAGGCCCAAGATGCGAATGGCTTCCAACATCCGAAGTGGACCAATCGCATCTACATCGGCGGTGTACTCTGGAGATTCAAAAGAAACTGCGACATGAGACTGGGCACCGAGGTTATAAATCTCATCAGGCTGGCACTCTTGAATGATGCGAACCAAGTTACTGGTATCCGTTAAATCACCATAGTGCAGAACTAAATCAGGGTGGTTGATATGCGGATCTTGATAGATATGATCAATACGCTCAGTATTAAAGGAAGAGGCGCGGCGCTTAATGCCATGAACAATGTAGCCTTTTTCTAATAAGAATTCAGCAAGGTAAGAACCGTCTTGCCCAGTGATACCAGTGATTAATGCAACTCTTTGCTTGGTCTTTTTTTCGGTCATTTCATACACTCTTTTTGATTTTTTAATTTAACTTCTGCCGTAAGTATCTTCAAAACGAACAATATCGTCTTCACCTAAATAACTACCCGACTGCACCTCAATAATTTCTAATGGTGTCTTGCCAGGGTTAGCCAAGCGATGGGTTTGTCCTTGGGGAATATAGGTACTTTGATTTTCAGTGAGGATCAGCACCTTATCACCGTTGGTGATTTCAGCGGTGCCTTTAACCACAATCCAGTGTTCAGCGCGGTGATGATGCATCTGCAATGACAAGCTTGCACCAGGCTTTACTTGAATACGCTTTACCTTAAAGCGCTCGCCCTCATCTACGCTGTCATACCAACCCCAAGGTCGAGAGACCTTGCGGTGGAGATTTTTTTCTTCGCGCTTTTGTGCGTCTAATTGACCAACGATATTTTTAACATCTTGGCTATTTTTACGATCAGCCACTAAAACCGCATCTGCAGTTTCAACAATAATCAGATTCTCAACGCCAACGGCGCTCACTAGGCGAGTACTTGCATGTACTAAAGAATTTTTTGTATTACTCAGCAGCGTATCGCCATTAGTGACATTTCCATCTTTGTCTTGCGCGCCCACTTGCCAGACTGCGTCCCAAGCGCCGAGATCATTCCACCCGGCATCTAGCTCAACCATCTGAATAGGGAATGCACTTGCTGGGCATTTCTCAATTACAGCATAGTCAATCGACTCACTTGGAATCTGATTAAAGATTTTAGGATTAGGCCTAACAAATAATGCATCGCCAGAGGCATCGCTCGTTTTTTCTTGCCAAGCTTTTTTACTAACCTCCAGAATATCGGGACGAAACTCGGCTAAAGCCGCAAGCCAGACGCTAGCTTTGAGGACAAACATGCCCCCATTCCAAAAATAGCCGCCCTCTTCTAAATATTTTTTTGCTGTTTGCGCGTCTGGTTTTTCGACAAAGCGCTCAACAATAAATTGCCCATTAGATTTACCTGGACCTGACGTGGTTTTGATATACCCATAACCTGTTTCAGGGGCGCTTGGCGTAATACCCAAAATTGCAATCGCACCCTCTTGGGCAATTCGCACTGCCTGCTTGAGTGCCTTCGAAAAGGCTGCAGCATTTTTAACCGTCTGATCCGCAGGCGTCACGACCAAGATTGGATCATCACCTTGCTCTTGCGCATACAACGCAGCTAGCGTTAATGCAGGGGCGGTATTTCTGCCGGAAGGCTCAAGCAAGAGAGTGGCTTGAATATTCTTGAGTTCACGCAACTGATCGAGCGCTAAAAAGCGGTGATCCTCATTGGTAACGATTAAAGTGTGGCCAATGTGAGCATCACCAATATCGTGAATACGCTCAATCGCTTGCTGAAATAGGCTTTGATTTGAATCATCAGCAGAGAGAACTAGAAACTGCTTTGGAAACCCTGCACGCGAGAGAGGCCAAAGACGGGTACCCGAGCCACCACAAAGAATGACGGGGATAATTTGAGAGGTTGTCGTAATATCACTCACGGATTATGATTTTTCAAAAGATATGCACTATTGTAAGGCCCTGACGACATACTGATACACCTGCAAATGACCACCAAAAATAGCTTTCCTTACATTACTGCGGTACCGGTCTATAAGGCGATTCCATCCAAGACGGAAGCCTTTTCTTTGCTTCAATTACGAGCGCTCCATGTAGAAAACGTTACCCTCATTTGCCCAGAAGACTTAGATTTAGGGGTTTACCTCGATTTATGGCCTGACTTAAAAATAACCCGCTTTGCCAAGCAGCATTTCCAAAGCATTCAGACCTATAACGATTTTGTTATGAGTCCCATTTTTTATGAGGCGTTTGCCAACCAATATCAATGGCTATTAATCTACCAGCTAGATGCTTTTTTGCTTAAAAACGATATTCTAGAATTTTGTGAGCTGGGCTATGACTACTATGGAGCCCCTTGGGTTACCGGCTTTCCGCAATATCACTTTCTGTTTAATCGCTGGCCAATCAAGCTCAATGCAAAGCGGTTTTATGTAGGCAATGGTGGGCTATCATTGCGCAAGATTCACAGCACCCTGGATTTACTCAAGCGCAAAAAGGCTCATATTTCTCAGAATTTTTTTATGGAAGATGCCTTTTTTGGATACTGGGGCTCTATAGACCCCTCCTTTCATGCTTGTCCACCAGATATTGCAGCAGCTTTCTCATTTGAGGCCTACCCAGAGCATTGGCTCAAGATTACAGGCTCTTTGCCTATGGGCTTTCATGGCTTTAAAGTTTGGGGAAAAGATTTTTATAATCCCCTCCTGCAAGAGCGTTACGCAACACTGCGCCAGTCTTACCCAAAATTAGAAAACCTATAGGAGTCCACATGACAACAAGTAACACCCCAAAAATCAATGTTCGTAACTCAGTTTCTGAATGCGCCCAGTCTTTGCGTAAAGAAAATGCTGGTAAATATCAGAACTACGCTATTAAAGACTGCATTGCTTCTATTGCCGCCTCCAAAATTAAGTAATTAACTGATTTTATCAACTTTTAAGCCTTTTTAGATCTGTTTTGATGCTAAAAAGGCTTAATTTACTCAGTAAGATTACTTTATAGGCCGGTTAGGGTAGTTTTTGCCGGTCATATTGCTATATATCGCCCCGGCTATCACCAGCAAAATGGAGTCCACCATGACTGGAAAGAAGGCGTAGCGATAGTTCATCACATGGCCCAATACCGCAATTAATGCTACGGCGGCGGCCGGGGGATGCAGACACCGCAATACGAACATCCCCAGAATGGAAGCAGCAGCAGCAATTGGCATCGCCAGTAATGGCTCTCTAATAAGATTGGCAGCAGTAATGCCGATCAAAGCCGACAAGGTATTGCCAGCAATCACCGCCCATGGCTGGGCCATCGGGCTGCCTGGCAAGGCAAATACCAAGAGAGCACTTGCCCCTAGGGAAGCCATCAACCATTCATCGAGTCCGCTGATTTCACCTAGGTACTTAGCGATAGTAAGTACTAACATCAACCCAACAAATGTGCCACAACTAGAACGAAAACGCTCAGTCCAAGTCACTGCGGGTTGATCACCCCCGAAGTAGAAGGAGTAACGTTTAAGCAAATACTTAGCTGTATGTCTCATCTTTTATTTCTTTAATCGAAATTTAACTATTGGTTGCTTTTAGCTATCAAGCCAATACAAAAATATGATTATTCGATAGCCTTGTTTTGTACATAATAACCCCGTGGTAAGTGGTTTTGCTCCGGC
>Ga0208496_1000561_pt1 | contig 13552 bp, 14 predicted proteins | sample CryBogmetaGMA2M_FD_184552 | JGI IMG/M metagenome (GOLD analysis project Ga0208496, IMG submission 184552) | Freshwater microbial communities from Crystal Bog, Wisconsin, USA - MA2M (SPAdes) | ecosystem: Environmental > Aquatic > Freshwater > Lake | place: Crystal Bog, Wisconsin, USA | collected... | reverse complement strand
GGTATGGGTATATTGCCTTTGGTCCTTCCGCAAGGCTCCACGCCAAGCTCGTTGAATATCGTACCGGGTGACATCGTTGAAGTAATGGCCGCCCCTGAGAATGTTCGAATTCGCGGCAAGGTAAATGTCTTGATTCGTAGGTTAGGGGGCTCAATCGAATCGTTGGCAACTACTTTGGCAGTTGATACCAAAATGGAGCATGAGCTTTTGGTGTATGGTGGTGTAATTCCATACATTCTGCAAAAAAATATTCGCCCCCAATGATTCGCCAAAAATCTATACCTCTTCAAATCATCGATTTTATTAAGCAAAACGACTTAGAACCGGGAGCGCACTTGCCTTCCCAGGCCCTCGCCGATGCTCTGGGAATATCGCGATCGCCAATCAATCAGGCATTAGGACTCTTGGAGGAAAAGGGTGTTTTAGAACGGAAAAATAATCGTGGCTATTTTGTCTCCCAAAAAGTCAAAAACTCCACAATTAAAGAAATTGGCAAGGTTGAATTTAATCAAAATGACGTAGTGACTGGTGTTTATTTCCAAATTGCCGAAGATCGCCTAAAAAACAAATTGCCTGACGAATTTGCAGAGTCTTTGATCAAGCAAAAGTACAGCCTAACGGCATCACAAGTAACGGCAGTATTAAATCGCATTTCGCAAGAAGGTTGGATCCAAAAAAAGCCGGGATATGGTTGGGAGTTTACCCCCATGCTCACCACCCCTGAAAGCCTTTTGCAGTCCTATCGTTTGCGTCTTGCGCTAGAGCCAGCAGCTCTCTTAGAGCCAGGTTACAAGATTAGTCAAAAAGTTATCAATCAATGCAAGGCAGCGGAATACCATTTATTGGAGGGCGGCATTGAGACTGATACTGCATTAGAGCTGCATGATCGCGGAGTTCAATTTCACGAATCAATTGTTGAAGCGTCTGGCAATGCATTTTTTATCGATGCGATTCGTAGGGTCAATCGACTAAGAAGGCTTATTTCCTATCGCTCCATGAAAGACCGAAAGCGTTATAAAGAGCATTGCCTCCAGCATATTGAGATATTGAATCTGCTTGAGAAGGCTAAAAATGTAGAAGCTTCCGAGCTGCTAAGAAAGCACCTCAACAGCACACTCAAGAATCATCAAAAAATTTCCAAAATTCTTAATTCGTAAATGTACAAATCATGACTGTGGATAAAAAAATCATCGAACAATTCACCCCAACCGGAAAACTAAGGGCTTCTATCAATCTAGGCAATCCAATCTTGGCAAATAAAGATCCTAAATCTAGTCTGCCTTCTGGTGTATCTATTGATCTAGCGAATAATTTTGCAAAAGAGCTTTGCTAATTTCTTCTTTGGACGGTTTTAGGGCTTGAAATTGAACGCCATTAGCAACTTCAACAAGTTGAGTGGGGTATTTCTTATTCTTTTTTAATAGATGGAGATAGCTAATAGCCTTCATAACTATAAAGATACTAGCTTTTCTTGCTCTTTCAAAATCACTCTAAGCGTCCGGAAACACGACACTTTAATCTCTCTTGAGATGCTCACGGTCTACCCAGCGTCCGCTATCCCCACAAGAAACGTCTCCCAAGTTTCCGAATTGTTCCAAACAGTTGCCACATTCGACCAGCCTAGAAAGGCAAAACCCCCACTATTACTAGTGAGGGTTTCTTGATACTGGTGGGTCGGGCGAGATTGGCTTAGCCGAAATATCGTTTTCGAACTTGCGACTAACGGATAAAAGACTTAAGCATTGTGACTAACAGTTTTTAGGTCATTAACGAAACACTGTCAATAAAGTGCTGCGACATCGGGGGGGATTCTTGGGGAAAGTGTGAATTTATAGAACGCCGTTAGAATCGACAATATCTGATTGGAGCGTCGCGTTAACTGAGAAACTATTACTCCAAAAATAGGAGAAATCCTTGTTACTCGCTAATCACTATGGCGCCTTCTTATCAAAGTCAGCATACTTGTCATGACATGCTTTACAGGCGTTATAAATATTGCCTCCAGCATCAAATAAAGCATCTTTATTTTTGTCTTGTGCAGCTTTTAGTGTCACTTCAGAGGCGCTACTCAATTGCTTGGCATATTCTAGCCACTGTTTATTGTCCTTGGCTCTACCTTCGATCATCAAGATGTTTCCAGCTTCAAGCAAAATAGCTGCGCTATTTCGTACAGCATCCCATTGCTCATCGGTTCGAGGGTAAATTTCTGTAGTGCCTTTGACAGTTGAAATGGATTTGACCGAATCCCAGATCACATCAGCATTGGGATCAATAATCCATTCCATAAGCTGATGGAGAGAAAGCGAATTATTTAGTGCAGGAGTTTTGGGGCTACAACCCAATAGCAAAGCAAAGCACGAGAGGAGGACGGCCACTTTAAGTTTCATTTGATATCCCTAATTACGAATCAATTGATAAATCTTAGTATTTTTTGCTTGTATGCTACTTACCTATCATTCTGATGTTTTTTTGGCAATCCGTTTATTAATATTTTTGGGCATTGGCTCATCGGGCTCGTTCTATTTATCCCCCGCTTGATTTGCCATACATACAACTATAGACACAAATTCGGCGATAGTTAAGTCTAGCTTCCTTCTTTTGTTGGTATTGCTCTCACCTCGTGATAACTATAGAAAGTAATGTGCGCTTGGCCTTCTTTAATTAACCCCTTCCACAGCCTGATTGCTTATTCACATATCTGCTTCAGGGTAAACCAGTAGGAAGACAAGTATTCAAAAAGAGCATACTTGCTCAATGATATCAAGGTATGTGGATGCATAACCAATAAAATAATTAGGAGACAGAAATGAATGAGAGCAGTGATCGCCGTCTTTTCTTAAAGGGCACTACTTTGCTCTTGGTGCAAGCTGGCATGATTGGCAATGCATTCGCGGCAGGTGAAAGCAAGGCTAATGTAGTGGGTGATGGTTTGACTCGCTACGTAGCAGAATTTATCTGCAATACCCAGTTTGACAATATTCCTGCGTCGACCCTAGCTCTTGGTAAAAAATCATTTCTGGACGGACTGGGCTTGGCAATTTCTGGAAGTGCTACGGAATTAGGCGACATCGTCCGCAAGCACATTGCTAGCCTCAATATTCGTTCTGGGCCGGCCATCATTATTGGCACCAATATCACCACTGCCCCTCGATTTGCTGCCTTTGCAAATGGAATTGATATTCACGCTGATGATTATGATGACACTCAGCTTGCTGTAGCTAAAGATCGTGTTTATGGTTTATTAACCCATCCCACTGCACCCGTTTTGCCATCAGCTTTGGCTATTGGTCAATTGACAAAGTCCAGCGGTAAAGAAGTAATGCTGGCTTACCAGATTGGCGTGGAAGTTGCATGTAAAGTTGCTGAGGCAATCAACCCGCGACACTACCAAGCAGGATTTCATTCAACAGGAACCTTAGGCGCCATTGGGTCTGCCGCAGCAGCTGCAAAACTATTGCACCTCGATGTTCCGGCAACCATTAGGGCTCTGTCAATTGCCGCAAGTGAGGCTGCTGGATTGAGGGAAAACTTTGGAACAATGACCAAACCCTTTCATGCGGGAAGAGCCGCAGAGAGTGGAGTGGTTGCAGCGCAGTTTGCTCAGGGAGGCTGGACTGCGGCCGATAAAATCTTAGAAGCTCCTAGAGGATTTTTTAACGCTGCTGGCGGTGGATATGATGTCAATGCCATTCAAGGAAAGCTAGGTAACCCCTGGACATTTGACGATCCTGGAATATCTATTAAGCCATTTCCGTGTGGTTCGCTAAATCATCCCGGTATGACAGAGATGCAAAGGCTCATTAAAGCAAACAATATTAAGGCAAAAGATGTGGTTCGGGTGCGAGTTGGCACCAATAGTAATATGCCAAACGCACTCATTCATCATCGACCCACTAATGAACTGCAAGCAAAATTCTCAATGGAGTTTTGCATGGCTATTTTGCTCTTAGAGGGTAAAGCAGGTTTAGCACAATTTAATGATCAGGTGGTCAATCGCCCGGATGTGAAAGCGATGATTGAGAAAGTTGATTTTGTTGTTGATCCCGTGGCTGAGGCAGCTGGTTACGACAAGATGACTACGATCATTGATATCAAAATGGCTGATGGCCGCACCGTCTCAGGGCGAGCCGACTTTGGGAGGGGAAGCCCTGCTGACCCCATGAGTTATGACGATGTAGCGGAAAAGTTTTTACAAAATACGGATTTTGCTAAGTTCCCAAAAAGGAAGGCTGACAACGTCATTGCACTAGTAAGAAACTTTGAGACTATCAGCAACATTGATCAGCTAGCAAAACAATTAACGAGATAGTAATGTTTAACTTAATAATGTATGAAGGAGAGAAGTAATGCGCAGCAATAAATTAGCACAATATTTTTTGGCAATAATGCTCGGCCTCATTGGGGCTACAGCGCACGCTCAAACTACGCTGCCTGGTGGCTTTGTGAAAATGACGCCGAGCGAAATTGTTTGGAAAGATGGTGAAAATGGAATTAAAAATACGGTTCTATTTGGGGACCCCAGTAAACCTGGTCTTTATATTGTGAGAAATATTTTTCCAGCTGGAGTAATGAGCACTCCCCATTCACATGATCAAGATCGCTGGGTTACGGTGATTAAAGGAGTCTGGTATTCCGGAACGGATGCTAGTTGGGATCCGAAGAGCACTATTGTGATACCAGAAGGCAGCATCATGTTTCATCCGGCCAACGCTGTTCACTTTGATGGTTCTTTAAAGGAGCCTGTCGAAGTGCAAATCATCGGCATGGGGCCCGTGAAAACAACTTATGTTTATCCAAGTGAAGGCAAGTATGGCAAACCCCATAAATTAAATTAAGTCGGGTTTTTTGGCTGATGCTTGAAATAGATTGGTTTCTATTTAATAGGCAGATTCTTGATATTCCGCAATGAGCTCATCATGAACCTTAATCTTAAAAGTTGGCGCGAATGCTAGACTACTTAAGTAGTAGAAACAAAGTCTAGATTTAGATGGTTTAAGTGAATATTAAAAAAAGACTTCAGTGCTATAAAGGATCAAATCGATCACATTTCAATGTGAGCCCTTAATCCATAGAAATTCACTGGACCACGATCTGCGTTGTATCCAGGATTAGCTATGCGCTGATAATCTGCTGAAAGCGAGAGGCTCTTATAAACATTCCAGCTATAGAAAGTTTCAAAGATTTGCTCTTTCTTGTAGTTAAGTCTGCCATCCCCGATGAACATTGTTACACCCCCTTTTTGTAGGTAGCTAATTTGTTGGGATGAGATTCCATTAAGTGCGGCGCCAATTCCAATAGTGTCTTGCGGTCTGCCCCAATTAGTGCCTTTGATAGATAGGCCACCAGACAACGAGTCACTGATATCAGTGAATGCTTGCGTTTCAGTTTGGCCGTTATTCCAACTCCACCTTCCAAAGGCACCAATATTTTCTGTAATTGCTTGCTCACCATTTAACGCGTAACCCCATTTGGTTTGATACCCATATCGCGTGCTTAATATATCTGGAGTGGTATTGGTTTGTTGGCCAAAACTAATCGCATTGTTATATGTCGACATAATTCCGCGATTTTGAAAGACTAGAACTCGCGCCTTTCCAGCTTGTCCATTAATCGTATGAAGATGAGTTAATTCAGCTGTATTGCCGTATTGTTGCGTGAGGTCATAGTCTAGCGCCAAGGCATTTGGTGTTTTGGGCATGGCTAGTCGTGCCAAACGTATAACCCATTCTTCATCGTGATAGTACTCACCCACAAAGCCATAGGTATAGCCACGAGAGTTGGCAGCATAGTCATAAGCACCACTGGCAATCAGTGACCAGTTTAGAAATTGTGTGCGAGGATCATGACTGTATGTATTGGCATCAAAGAAATCTAATGCTGAAAATGTTCCATATGAGACTACAAGGCGACGCTTATCTACATTACCTGCTAACTGATTCGCAACACCTTCAATATGTTCTTGTCCACCACCAAAGCCAAAGGTCTGGCGTACAAACATTCTCGCCATGTAATAGATTGGTGGAATGGCGGTTCCCTTTTGTAGCTCACCATTACTAAACCCACCTAAACCACTCAGACCAGAGAAGGGAATGCCTTCAAACATCTCAGGGTTAATATAAGCTTCAGCACCCTCCCACAGTCTTGTTCCTAAAAACGCTGTAGCTGAGAAGGTATAACTTTTAGAGATATCGCCATCAGATTTATTTAAAAGACTTTTGGCTCCGTAGTAGGGGGAGTTGAAGTTATTTTTAAATTGATTGATATAGGTTCCTTGCCCATGAACACTCCATTGCTCTGTATCGCCCGCGTCATCATGGGGTCCATCAGCATATGGCGTATCGCTTACAGGGGCGATGGCAAGAAGAGTGGGTGTATCGCTAACAGAAGACTCAGCATTCGTAGTTAAAGATAGGAAGCAAAGGCATGCAGCGCTTAATAGACTGAGGAAACCAGTGTGATTAGGATGAAATGAGAAAACCATCGAAAATGCCGGACATATTTAATGAGAATTATTCTCATCTTAGCATACAATTAAGAATGATTCTCACTTATTAAGCTGTCGGAGATTGCCATTGGTGCTTACATCAAGACATCCGAGAAATGCTGCAGATGCAGCAAAAAATGACAAAGGCCTGCCTGTGGGTTTGCTAGTAGATCAGTGTTTTGGGTATTCGTGCTCGCCACATAAATTCATATAAACTAGTTCACAAGAAAATAATAAGCTGGAGACCTATGCGTAATAGTGCATTACTAGATTTCTGCGCGTACCTTGAAAATACCCCATTAGCCCTAGCAATACAAGGTAGTTTTTGGACGGTACCAATGATGCAAACCTTGCATATCTTGGCTATTTCAGCATTACTGATTGCAGCGCTAATGATTAATTTTCGGGTTCTCAACGTTGGCAACAAAAGTGATACGGCTTCAGTGGTTATTTCGCAATACGTCAATATTATTTGGCTGGCGCTGCCTATTTTGTTTATTTCCGGGAGTATTTTGATTGTCGGGGAGCCAGCCCGCTCGCTTGCTAATCCAGCCTTTCAGATGAAAATAATCATGTTGCTAATGGTTATTGCAATTACTTTGAGTATTCAAAAAATCAGAGCGCCAAACGGTACGCCATTAAGATCTGATAGAAAAGTTAAGTTATTAGCAGTCCTTTCTTTAATGCTTTGGTTTGGTATTGTTGCTTGCGGTCGTTGGATTGCTTACACCTAATAAAAAATGAACGACATCCTCATTCTTCTATATAACAGCCATCTTGCCCAAACTGTTCGCGAAAATGAACTCTTATTTCCGTGGATTGAAACATTTCATGTTTTGGCAATTACTCTTGTTTTTGGTTCAATCGCGTTAGTGGATTTGAGGTTAATTGGTATTCGCGCATTAAACCGCCCGATTAGTAAGATTACCCAGGAACTTTTACCAATTACTTGGGTAGCCTTTTTGCTGGCTACAGTGACCGGCACAATTCTGTTTGTGTCTAATGCGTTAAGTTATAGCCAAAATTTTTACTTTGTTTCTAAAATTATTTTTCTGACGTTGGCAGGAATTAATATGCTGTGCTTTCAATTGGTGATTGGTCGCAATCTTGAGGCATGGAATCATTTGCAGACTCTTCCGTATTCGGCGCGCGTTGCTGGTGCTATTTCTTTGATTTTATGGGCTAGCATCATATTTTGTGGTCGCTTGATTGGTTTTACTCTTGAACCTGTTTTGGCAATTTCTTAAGGAAGAAAGATGAATAGTAAGCATCTGTTTTTCATGTTGGCGCTCATGGTGGGGGTAGTGACTCCATCCTTTTGTGGCGCTCAGTCGACTAAGCCTATTATTAACCCCCCACCTACTGCTAAGGATTGGGCAAATCTAGCCAAGCTGCCAGATTGGAGTGGGGTCTGGAATCCAAAAATTTCCGACCAAGATAATCAGGCCAAAACCAATATGCCACCTTGGGTTCCAGCTGCCAACGAACTTATTCAGTTTCAATTGGCAGAAGAGAAAGCTGGTAGGCCGCCCCCGCTTTTTGTGAATTGTCTTCCTGAGGCTATGCCATCCTGGATGTTAATCACTCATAATGCAATGGAGGTTCTTTTTACACCGGGCAGGGTGACGATGCTCGGTGAGTCTGATGGCAATCGATTGCGCCGCATCTATACAGATGGCCGTTCACATCCTGAGGATCCGGATCCTACATTTCATGGGCATTCTATTGGTAAGTGGGAAGGGGATACGCTTGTAGTGGATACGGTCGGCATCTTACCGCAATCTCTCATTGCTATTAGTGAGGCTGCCGGCGTTCCCAATAATGGCGATATGCGTGTTATTGAGCGGATTCACTTGGTAGGTAAGGATGAATTACACGATGAGATTGAAGTGATTGCCCCTCATGTATTAACAAAACCATGGAAGACAACCAGAATCTTCTTTAGACAGCGCGCTCGCAAATTTGACATCGTTGAAGGTGTCTGTCTAGAGGGTTACTTTGCCCCGGGAAAAGATAAGCAGGGTAACGATGTTTTTCTCCCTATTCAGCACGATGTTGGTGGCAACCGCATTCCACCCCAGTGAGTATTTAATATTTAAGGAGTCATTATTTTGAAATTCAAAAATTTAATTTGTTTAGTCCTATCAGTTTTTACTTTTATTTTTTCAATGCAGGCATCGGCGCACCATTCCACAACAATGTTTGATAGGGAAAAGGTTTTGACTATTTCTGGGGCTGTCAAAGAAGTGCAATGGACAAATCCTCATGTGGCCATATTTGTTTTTGGAACTATCAATGATGGCGATACTCCGGCCTTATGGCTCATGGAGATGACAAGCCCTGGTAATTTGGTGCGTGCCGGAGGTTGGTCCAGAAACGCTGTAAAGGCTGGAGATAAGGTGGTTGTAGACTTTAGTCCTTTGCGCAATGGCGCTAAAGGCGGAGCGCTAAAGAAAATTACCTTAGTAGATACTGGGAAGTTTTATACAGCTGATATTAGGGCTCAAGAAAGTGCGAATCTTGAGGAGAGAGATCAAAAATAGTCTGAAAAGATCAAGATGTACAGACATCAAAGTGTCGCGTTTCGCGACACTTTGATGTCTTCTAAGTTGCTCATAGTGCCATCGGTTGCTGAGCCTCTCACATCCCCGCTCAATCAACGATATTGAGATGCGATATTGTTACCAACAGTTGCCACATATTCCCCAACCTCAAAAGAAAAAGCCCCTAGATTTCTCTAAGAGATTTGTATTACTGGTGGGTCGGGCGAGATTGGCTTAGCCGAAACTTCGTTTATCGAACTTGCGACCAACGGATTAGAAGACTTAAGAATAAAGTTCTACGACATCGGCGGCTGGTCTCCTGATGATCTCATCATAAATGTAAACTCACGCGAGAAATGGCAGGTTTTTTTGTCATTATTTAGAGTAGTGCTACTAATTTCGTAAATATCAACGTTTTTGGAAAAGATATATTTTTTCTAAGTCACTCGCCTCAATTTATCAGGCTATTTGCCTATTTAAGTTAAGATTCAATAATAGACAGTTTCCCAAATGATGATAATTAAATAATAAAAATGAGACAACAGCTTAAGTATTTATTCGCTTGCGCATGTCTAATGCTTACTAGTTCCTCATGGGGTTTGGATTTATGGCCAACTAGACCAATTCACTTTGTGGTTGGATTTACCACTGGCGGTCCAAGCGATGTGATTGCAAGAGGGTTGGCGCAAAAGATGTCTTTATTGTTGGGTCAGCCAATTGTGGTTGATAACAAACCTGGTGCCGGAGGTAATGTTGCGGCTGAGTATGTAGCTCATAGCGATCCTGATGGCTACACTTGGCTTTTAGGTAATAACAGTATTTTGGCAACTAATGAGTTTTTATATAAAGGTTTGAGATACAGGCCTGAGCAAGATTTTGCCCCGGTTGGACTAGTGGCGATACAGCCAAATATACTTATTGTTAATAATGCCTTGCCCGTAAAAAACTTAAAAGAGCTAATTTCGTTATTAAAAAGTCATCCTGGCCAGTTTAATTTTGCGAGCTCAGGCGCTGGTGCTGCTGCTCACTTGTCTGGTGAAATGTTTAAAACAAGTGCTGGTGTGAATATGACCCATATTCCTTATAAGGGGGCTCAGCCGGCATTAACTGATGTTATTGCCGGGCATGTAGATATTATGTTTGCCACATCTGGGTCTGTAATGCCATTTATTCGTGATAAGAAAGTGCGTGCTTTAGCGGTTACTGGACAGGGTCGAATGAAAGAGTTACCAAATGTTCCGACTATGTCCGAAGCCGGGCTTCCGGGTTTTGAGGCAATTACCTGGCATGGTATTGTTGTGCCCTCTGGAGTTTCTGAAACAGTCATTTTACAAATTTCTAAGGCGTTGAATAGCGCGCTGACTGATAGGGAATTGCTTGAGTCTTATGCTGCTATGGGCCTAGAGCCAAAAAGTACCACACCTAAGGGATTTGGGGATTATATTCACTCAGAAATTCCCAAATGGTCGAAAGTAGTTCGAGAATCGGGTGCCGGAATTAATTAAATGTTCAAGGAATGAATAGGATGCAAGCCAATCAAGCAATATCGAGTAATTTTAAATCTCTTTCGCGTATCGAGATTCCGGGAGGTGGTCAGGTAACGGTTTCTGGAGATTATGCATATGTTGGACATATTCCCAATAAAAATAATTTGGGAACTACTATTTTAGATATTTCGAATCCTAAATTACCCAAAATTGTTTCCCAAATTTTTTTGGATGATCCTGAGTCTCATTCTCATAAAGCGCGAGTTGTTGGGGATTTACTGTATGTCAATAGCGAAAGAAATATGACCCCAATTGGTAGAAGGGCGGATGAGTTGCCTGGGGTGAAGGCGAGACTACTAAAGGAGCTTGGTCGGGAGGCAACACATGCTGAATTAGGTTTGGCACTGAATGTGCGAGAGCAAGATATTCCAGTAGTAGAAGCGGCACAAAAAAAGCCATATCAGAATGGTGGTTTTAAGATTTTTGATATTTCAAATAAACAAAATCCCCGTTTAATCGCGCATCAAAAAACGGGTGGAATTGGAGTTCACCGCTTTGATGTTGATGAAAGATACGCATATATTTCAACTGAAATGGAAGGGTTTTTAGGAAATATATTGGTGATCTATGACGTGTCTAATCCTTCTAAGCCAGTTGAAGTTAGTCGCTGGTGGATGCCTGGGCAACATACTGCTGCTGGAGAAAGCCCGCAATGGTCTGGAAGGAGAAATAGACTTCATCATGCTTTGCGTTTTGGTGACGAGCTTTGGGCTGGGCTGTGGCATGGTGGCATTGGCGTAATTGATATTACTGATATCAAAAGTCCAAAAACATTAGGAACCTATAATTATCATCCGCCATTTCCAGAGCCCTCCCATACTTTCATGCCTCTTAAAGATTTAATTGATGGAAGACGTATTGCGGTTGCTATTGATGAGGAAGATCATGCGCATGACGCTGAAGAATTAGATCGCAGAAAGGGTCGCCCCCATGGATGCATGTGGGTTTTTGATGTGACAGACCTGCAGGCTATCAAGCCACTTTCAATTTATGATGTTAGCGAGTTAGATTCGCCTTGGAGTAGGGCAACACCTGGCCGTTTTGGTGCCCATCAATTTCAAGAGCAGCGTAAGGGTACGATGGTATTTTGTACTTGGTTTGCAGGCGGCTTAAGAGCTGTAGATGTTGCAAATCCACTATCGCCCCGTGAGGCGGGTTTTTATATTCCTATGCCTGCTGAGGGTCGAGCCGCACCTCAGACAAATGATGTATTTGTGGATGACGATAATTTAATCTACACCATAGATCGCTATGCTGGATTAGATATTTTAGAATTTACTGCATGAGTGTCGCCCCATACTGTCAGCCGCCAGATCAGGCACTGAGAGAGCCTTTATGCAGCTTTCCGGCTGGATCCGTTGATTGTCATGCACACATATGTGGTCCTGATAGGCTTTTTCCGTATTCAAGCAATAGAATTTATACGCCACACGATGCTTTGTTGCCTGACTATGAGAGTCTATTAAATTGTCTCGGTGTAGATCGATCGGTTTTAGTGCAGCCCAGTATTTATGGTGAAGATAACTCACTCTTAATCCACGCATTAAGAAAAAATCCTCAAAAGTTTCGCGGGGTAGCGGTAGTCAATGAGGCTATTTCCGAAAATGAAATCGAAAATTTTCATGGCATCGGCATTAGAGGTATCAGATGCAATATTGTGGATTTGGCGGATGCAAAGGGCGTTTTGCCACTAGCTAACTTAAAGAAATTAGCAGATAAGATTGCTCCATGGGGTTGGCATATCGAGTTACTCATGCATGTTAATGAGTTTCCTGATATTGCTCGATCATTTCAGAATTTCCCAGTTCCAATTGTATTGGGCCACTTGGGCTATCAGTCATGTGCTTTGGGCGTCAATACTAGGGGGTTCCAGGGCTTGTTGGCCTTAATGCGCGAAGAAAGGGCGTGGGTCAAATTTACGGCGCCATATCGTATTTCAAATGCTGGCGACATGCCTTATGGCGACGTTCAACTTTTTGCTCAGACCATTCTAGAAAATAGCCCCAATCAGATTGTTTGGGGAACAGATTGGCCTCATGTTATGGTTAAGGGTACTATGCCCAATGATGCAGATCTAAGCGATCTCTTCTTCAGTTGGGTTGCTGATGAGTCATCACGCAAATTGATACTAGTTAAAAATCCAGAGCGGCTATATGGCTTTCCTTAATTTTTTTGGTTCTCGCTCCTATTTGCTTGTTTAAAATGAAGAGGGCACAATCCAAGGAGGGGCGGTAAAAGATCGAGCTGTATTCTTTGAATTTAGGATCCAACCTTGGTGATTGATAGAAGCCCCTGACAACATTATCGGATCATAGTGTAGTAAAAAATTTCGTGGCTACATCACATTTCCGAATGCCTATTCTGGGTCGACTTTGAATTATTTCTTGACGTAGATTTTTTTGTAAAAAGCATGTCGTAAAGGACTTGTGCTGCCACTGGCAGTTGCCTTCCTCGCCGAGAGATTAAGCCCAGCTTTCTGTTGACCATTGGGTTTGTTATGGGAATTGCAACAAGCCCCTCTTGGCCATCCGGGGGAAGGGCCATGCGTGGCACCACTCCTACACCTAGCCCAGAAGAAACAAGGCTTACTAAAGCTGGGACATGGTTAACTTCATAGAACCAGCGTGGCCGTTCCTCTGATTGAGCCAAAGCTTGATCAATTAGAAATCGATTTCCGCTACCTTGGGCCAGCGTTATGTATCCATGCTCGCCGATATCTTTCCACGTAACTTTCTTGCGCTTACTGAGTGGGTGTGAGGCTGGGCACGCAAGTACAAAAGCCTCTTCTATTAACGGCTGAAAAAAAATATCAGCCTCTTGTGTGCCAATATAGGTCACCCCAAAATCTGCATCTCCGCGAGTTACTGCCATTAGGACATTGCTAGAGGATTCATCAAGTACGCGTATTCGTATCTTAGGGTAATTTTTTCGGTACTCATCTAATACTGATGGCAAAAAATAGCCCACCGCTGATGGCA
>Ga0208496_1000557_pt1 | contig 13651 bp, 15 predicted proteins | sample CryBogmetaGMA2M_FD_184552 | JGI IMG/M metagenome (GOLD analysis project Ga0208496, IMG submission 184552) | Freshwater microbial communities from Crystal Bog, Wisconsin, USA - MA2M (SPAdes) | ecosystem: Environmental > Aquatic > Freshwater > Lake | place: Crystal Bog, Wisconsin, USA | collected... | reverse complement strand
TCCAATTGGTTTGAATGAAAGAGAAAAAAGAATTTGGAGTTCTTTAGAAGATTATTTGGAGTTACTTGTAAATAAATCTGTTTTTTTTATGGGTGATAATTTGTTGGAAATTTCATTAGCTAGATTTTTAGTACGATGTGGAATGGTTGTTCACGAGATTGGTATACCGTATATGGATAAAAGATATCAAGCTAGTGAATTACTACTACTTGAAAGAACATGCCAAGAAATGGGGGTAAAAACTCCATTGATAGTTGAGAAACCTGATAACTATCAACAGTTAGATCGGATACGTAAATTACAACCAGATTTAGTAATAACTGGAATGGCTAATGCGAATCCTCTTGAAGCTAGAGGTATTAATACCAAATGGTCTGTAGAATTTACTTTTGCTCAAATACATGGTTTTGCTAATTCTAGAGATATTTTGGAGTTAGTTACAAGACCTCTACGACGTAATGCCAGTTTACATCAGTTAGCATGGAATTCGTACACAGTACCTAAATAAACTGAATGCAGGTGTTAAAATTAATACCTTGCATTCACATTTTTTATATATTTTCATCAGAATGTAAAATTCTACGAATAGGAAGATTGGCTATTAGTGCGGTCATTCGACTATCTGTTCGTATGGAAAATTCAAGACTTTCAGTGTCCAATTCGACGTATTTGGAAACTACTATAAGAATTTCTTTTCTCATTTTTTCTAAAGTTGAAGCGTTGAGAGTTGATCGATCATGTGCAAGCACTAATTTAAGACGTCTTTTGACATCATTACGACTTCCTCGATTATTACTAATAAATAGGTGTTCAAAAAATTCTGTAATCATACTGGCTTATAAATTACATGGATGCTTAGGTTATCGAAGATCCTAAGAAAAAATTACGTAAACGTTTCAGAGGTCCCTTAGAATAAGAATCAAAATCTATAAAATCTACGTGTTGACCGTCTAATCTATATGCTGTATTTTCAAATGCTATTCCAGGAAGAGACAATTTTTTTTCTAACACAAGAGGTTCTCCTCGGTTTGTAGATATAATTACACATTCATCTTCTGGTATAACTCCTATTAAGGGGATAGCCAGAATTTCTTTAACATCGGAGACTGACATCATATCATTCGATTTTACCATTTCTGGTCTAAGTCTATTGATTAATAGGTTAATTTTCTGAATTCCGTTAGCTTCCAATAAACCTATTACTCTATCCGCATCTCTCACGGCGGCTATTTCAGGTGTGGTAACGACTATAGCTTCACTTGCAGGACCTATTGCATTATGGAAACCAGTTTCTATTCCTGCAGGGCAATCAATTAAAATATAATCATATTGTTTTTCCATTAATGAGATTAGATATTTCATTTGGTCGCTGGTTATAGAGTCTTTATTTCTATTTTGGGCAGCAGGTAGAAGTAGAAGTCCCGGTTGTCTTTTATCTCTAATAAGTGCTTGTTCCAGTCTGCATTCGCCAGATAAAACTTCTAATGCAGTATAAATAACCCTATTTTCTAGTCCTAGTAAAAGATCTAGGTTTCGTAAACCTATATCAGCGTCAACTAGAGCTGTTTGGTATCCTAGCTGAGCTAAAGACATACCTAGATTGGCAGTTGTTGTAGTCTTACCAACTCCTCCCTTACCAGAAGTAATTACAATAACACGAGTCATGATTTATGTATCTCATATAAAGGTAAATCTCATTTTAATAATGAGTTTTGTAAAAATTTATTTTTTAGATAATATTATTCTATAGTTAAATTTTTTACTTAGTTTTTAATTTTACACTTTATAATTTCGTGTTGGAGTTTTTCAATAAATTCTAGGATGTGTTTCTCAAAAAAATATATAGCTCGATTGGTTTCACCACAAACGTATAAACGATCGTTTATTTTTATTGCCCAAATTTGAAAATATGAACTGTAGCTAAAAAATACGCTGCACAGTAGAATCAAAAATCCGCAATAGACCATGGGTATTCCCATATCTGATTTTATTTGTAGACCTGTCGATGGTGTTATTTTAGTAATTCGTATACTGTTTCCATTAAGGAAAATTTTTCGACCAATTTCGGATTGTCCTATGAATTTTTTTTCAGAAGTATAAACAGTGTATTTTCCACTTAAATCTTCTAATACCAAGATAATATTATTTTCTTTATCTAAAGATCCAATCCAGAATCGTATATTATTTTGGAGAGTTACTTCCTGAAGTGGAATTTGGAGTTCTTCGTAATCATTTATTATCGCAAATAAAATGGAGATATTCCAATCCGTTTGATAGAATGTTATTCCTTCGAATCTGAATGGTTCGTTAACGAAAATTGTTTTTTTTGAACGTAGGTTGAAGTTCGTATCTAGAATATGAATATCCGAGTAGAATTGATCTATTGATCCTTGTTCTGTATAGGTAATTTTAAAATCATTGACATACGTTTCAAAATCTTGGCGTATATAACTTAAAGGACCAGATCTTATTATATTTTGTAAATGAAATATTTCGCCTTTTGGAACTATTTCTTGGGACATAAATCCAGTTAAAGACCCAATTATTGCTCCTAATAAAATAATAATTATACTTGTATGCACAAGTATTGGACCAATTTTACCTATTAGACCTTTGTAGGCGTATAGGTAAGGTCCTTGTTGAATAACATTATAATTTTTTTTTCGAAGTAAGTAAGAAAATCGCATTAAACTAGTTTTGTCTAAGTTAAACTTTAGTCCAATTTTATTTTTTATTTTTTCTCGTTTGAAAAATTGCCACAAGCGAGCTAATTTAAAAGAGGGTATTTGTCTCGATAGGGTGCAGGAAAATAAGCTTCCTCCAAATATAATGAGTAGTAATAAAAACCATTCTGTTTTATAAATGTGGTTTAGTCCGAGAAATTGTATACTCTCAGAATTTATAAAACCAAATATTGGAGTATCAACAGGGTAGTTTATGTCATAGAATATAACTGGTTTTTCTTGTTCTATAATTGTACCCAAAGAACTGCTAATTGCTATTAGTAAAAGTAAAAATATTGCTAGTTTTAAATTTCCTAATAAGTAAAGACCTTTTCGTACGAGTTTATTAACGGGTATAATCATAGGTTTTCTATATATTATTTTATTTATATACTTATTATAAACTCCCCAGGTAGGACTTGAACCTACGACCAATCGATTAACAGTCGATCGCTCTACCACTGAGCTACTGAGGAAAAGGTAACGATCTAACTCTCATTTGAATTATTTCTTATTAAGACTATACCATAAATTAGATTTTTAAAAACCATTGTTTATTATTTTTTTCTAAATAAACTTGTTTACAGAAGCATATTCAAAACGTATTTTCTTTTTTTTATACTTCTGTTATATTGTAGATATAGATTATAAAGCGGACGTGGCGGAATTGGTAGACGCGCTAGATTTAGGTTCTAGTAAGTTATCTTGTGAGAGTTCGAGTCTCTCTGTCCGCATCATATATACACCTTAATTCCATCTTTGAAGTATTAGTCTGATACTTCCATTTTCTTGTGACGTTTCTTCTATACGTTGAAATCTTTCCTCTTCCGTAGTTTTTATTATAGAATTATAAGCATATCTTTGTGTGATTTTATCTAAGAATATATCTACGGGCCATGGTTGTTGCCAAAATTGTAAATCAGCAATTAGATGGTATTCAATACCATTCCAAGTAAATCCTATATCATAATTGTTATTTTGTTTAATAACTAAATTTACAGATTGGTTTTGGGCTTTATATCCTTTTAGCACAGTCATAGTTGTATTCCAGTTAATTCCTAAGTCATCTAGTGATTTTTTTATCATATCTAAGTCTTTCAGTGAAGTTTTTACCTTAGTAAAATGTGACATATTCTATATAAAGTTTCTATTTTTTGGTTAATTTAGTTTTACTTATCATTAAATGTGTTAATGGACATACTAACATATTTTAGTTGTATACTTTTATTTAAGTTTAAACTGTTACAGAAGCTAATCGAGCTTTTCCAGCTGCAGCCCATTCTTGTAAAGAATCAATTTTTTCTTGACTTGTGTAAGCTAGAGGGATAAATTGGTTTATAGATTCTATGATATCATCCAATGTAAATTCTCTATTTTCACTAAACGCAGTGTGCATAGCTTCTATAATAACTTCCTCGATTTCTGCGCCTGAAAATTTTTTTGATATTTCACTTAATAAACATAGGTCATATTTGTTCCACGATTTTGGTCTTAGTCTGCTTAGGTGGACTTTAAAAATAGATTTTTTCTCTTCCAAAGTAGGTAAACCAATAAAAAATATTTCATCAAATCGACCTTTTCTTAGGATTTCAGGTGGTAAGGAGTGCACATTATTAGCTGTCGCTACAACAAAGACCGACGATTTTTTTTCAGATAGCCATGTAATAAAAGTTGCTAACACTCTATTTGTTGTTCCACTATCTCCTTTATTTTCAGTTCCTGCAAAGGCTTTATCAATTTCATCAATCCATAAAATGCATGGAGAAATGGCTTCAGAAAATTGAATCATTTGTCTCATTCTTGATTCTGACTCACCTATGATTCCTCCAAATAATTTTCCGACGTCTAATCTTAATAAGGGTAGCCCCCATTCATTAGCAATAGCTTTAGCAATCAAAGATTTTCCAGTACCTTGAATACCTACTAAAAATAATCCTTTCGGTGATGGTAATCCATAGTTTTCTGCCCTTTCTGATAAAGCTCCTTCTCTTTTTTGAAGCCAATTTTTAAGGTTTTCAAGACCACCGATGTCAGACATTTTTTCTGTTACTGTGCAAAACTCTAATATTTTAGTTTGGCTAATTATTTGCCTTTTCTCTCTAAAAATTATGTCTAAGCTTTCTATGTTAATTTCTCGATAAGTCGCTATTATCTTTGATAAAATTTTTCTAATTCTTTCTAAGGATAATCCTTGACAAGATCTTATTAGAATATCTAGAGAAACTTGAGGTAAATAATGCCCTAAAGAATCTTGAACTCGTACTAATTCTTTTTTTATTTCTAAAGGTTGTGGCAATTTAAATTCTATCAGCGTTATTAGGTCTTTTAATGAGTCTGGTATAGTAATCTCAGGTGCTACAATAATAATTGTTTTCGATTGGTTTCGGATCAATTTAGATAAATTTTTTAATTTTCTAGCAATAGATATGTCATTTAGAAATAAATGAAAATCTTTTAATATAAAAATAGCTGGGTTTTCTGATGTTAATTTTTCGATAAGTTCTAAGGCTTGTAAGGGGTTTTTAGAGCCAAATCCCTTATCATTTGGGTTACCTACATAACCATCAATAAAATCCCAAGTATAAATACTCATGCTTATACTCGAATCTTTTGCACATGATCGGATTACATATTCCAATCTTTCTTCTTCCGATGTTGAAATATACAGTAAAGAGTACCTAGCTTTTAATAATAATTTGAACTCTTTATTAAAATTCATAATTTTAATTTACTTAAGCATTGAAAATAAAAACCTTTATTAAAAATTACTTCGTTTCTCTAAGTAAATAAATTTTATTATATTTATTAGAGAAACATGTTTATTCTTTATTCTATTGCTAGAGAGTGTCTCCCTTTTGTTCTTCGCGATTTTAAAATGCGTCGCCCAGAACTTGTTTTTATTCTAGCTCTAAATCCAGAGGTACGTGATCTTTTTAGTTTAGTCCCTTGTAATGTTCTTTTTGTCATGGACAGTCCTTATTTTAATAATATTCTCTATATTCTTGTATTAAATAATCAATGTCAAATTAATTAAAAAGTATATCATTATTTATAATTTTAAAATCGGTTGAGACCGGAAAATTAAATAGACTACAGAGTGTCTTACGTTATTTGTCATTGCTAAAAATAGTGTGTAAGCTTCATTTTTATATTCAATTAATGGATCTTTTTGTCCATAACCTCTCCAACCTATATTTTCCCTTAATGTGTTAATTTGTTGTAAATGCTCTTTCCAAGAGGAATCTATTTTTTGAAGTAAAAATGATCTTTCGAGTTCTCTCATTAGCCCATTTTCTATTAAATCGATTTGACTTTCTTTTAAATCGTAAAAAATGCGTACTTGTCTAAATAAACATTCTTTCATTTCTGTTATGGAAAATTGGGAAAACATAAATCTATTGAATTTGTATGGTATTCCAAATAAATTTTCAACTTTGGATAGTAATTTATTTTGCTCTTCTAATGAAAAGTTTCCTTTTTCTGTATAATAATTAACGTAATCTAACACAGTAGTTTCTGCGTATTGCATAATCCAGTTTCTTAAATTATTCGATTCTAAGATTCTCCGTCTTTCTGAATAAATAGCTTGTCTTTGGTAATTTAAAACTTCATCATATTCAAAAAGTTGTTTTCTTGCATCGTAATAATACGATTCAACTTTTTTTTGGGCAGACTCAAGACTTTTGTTTAATAAAGAAGATTCTATGGGAATATCTTCATCTACCTGTAGTGATTCCATTAATTTACTTATTCGATCACCCCCAAAGATACGTAGTAAATTATCTTCTAAGCTCAGAAAAAATCGTGACGAACCAGGGTCTCCTTGTCTGCCTGATCTTCCACGAAGTTGATTATCTATTCGCCTAGATTCATGTCGTTCGGTTCCTATGACATGCAGACCCCCTAAAGATAAAACTTTTTCTCGTTCGATACCAATTTCCGTATTATATTTTTCTAGAAGTATTTTATAAGCCGCTCTCAGTAATATGACAAAATTATTATCTGAAAACATTTTTTCACACGCAATCGAGATAGACTCCTCTGGATTAAAATCAAGTAAGTTTATTTTTTTTATTTTTAGTGATAAATATTCGTATAAACTTTTAAGCCCGAAATTTAAATTTTTTTCAGCTTTTTCATTGGAAATAATATTTTTTACAAGTAGTGTTAGAGTTGATTTCGCGATATAATTTCCATTACCACCAAGTAATATATCAGTTCCTCTACCTGCCATATTTGTAGCAATGGTAACGGATCCATATCTTCCAGCTTGGGCTATTATTTCTGCTTCACGTTTTAGATTTTCAGCTTTTGCATTTAGTAGATTATGGGGTACATTGTATTCTTTTAGTAAAGATGAGAGTAGTTCTGATTTTTCGACGCTCGTAGTGCCTATTAAGATTGGACGTCCCAAAGTATATATATCTAAGCACTCATCAGCAATAGATTTCCATTTTATGTATTGATTTTTGTAGACAAGATCAGAAAGATCTTTTCTTATCATTTTACGATGTGTTGGAACGCAAGTTACCTCTAAACCATAAATTCTGTCTAGTTCGCCTTCTTCAGTTTTAGCTGTTCCTGTCATCCCAGATAATTTTGGATAGAGTAAAAAGAAATTTTGATAGGTTATTGAAGCTAAAGTTTGTGTTTCATTTTGGATAGTAGTTTTTTCTTTAGCTTCTATAGCTTGGTGTAGGCCATCACTCCAACGTCTACCAATCATCACTCTTCCGGTAAATTCATCCACGATTAAAACTTCGTTATCTTTAACTATATAGTGTACATTTTTAAGGAATAATTCTTTTGCTTTTATAGCATTGAAAAGATATGGGGCCCATGGGTCCTCTACGTTGTACAAATCCTTAATATTTAATCTTTTTTCGGATTCGAGTACTCCGTCTTCTGTTAGCAGTATGTTTTTAGCTTTTTCGTCGACTTCGTAATGTAAGTTACGTTGTAGATGGGTAGCTATAGAATTGGCTTTAATATATTTATTTTTTTGTGTATCGCCTGTTCCTGAGATGATAAGAGGAGTTCTAGCTTCATCGATTAAAATGGAGTCTACCTCATCTAAAATGGAAAAATAAAAAGGTCGCTGCACTATATCTTGAAGTTGAACTGCCATATTATCACGTAAATAATCGAATCCTAATTCACTGTTAGTTGTGTACGTAATATCCCTGGAGTAGTTTAATTTACGTTCTTCTTGTATCATGTTTTGTTGAATTAGACCCACACTCAGACCTAAAAATTTATGTACTTGGCCAACGTATTCAGCATCCCTAGATGCTAGATAATCGTTTACGGTTACTATATGAACCCCTTTTCCGGTTAGTGCATTTATATAGGATGGAAGTAGAGCAACAAGTGTTTTTCCTTCTCCTGTTTTCATTTCTGCAATTTTACCTTCGTTTAATATAAGCCCTCCAATTAGTTGCACATCAAAGTGTCTCAACCCAAGAACTCTAAATGAAGCTTCTCTAACGATAGCAAAAGCTTCGTCTAAAAAGGTTTCTAGTTCTTCTCCTGATGCTAATTTCTTAATAAATAAATTTGTCTGATTTTGTAGTTCTGTATTATCCAAATTCTTTGTTTTTTCTTCTAACTTGTTTATTTTATTCACAAGTTGGGAATATGTTTGAATTTTTTTCTCATTGGGGTCACCGAAAAGGGTTTGAAACATACATTTAAGTCCTTATATTTTTACAAACTGGTTCTATCAGTTTAAATCTTATTATAAAGAAAACTCCAATTTTATAGTTTTAAAAGGCAACTGGATTTGTTTTTACTCATTGAGAATTTGAGGTTCAGCAATCTCACGGGCTATTTCCAGGATAGCTCTTATAACAGGTTTAATTTTAAAATCATCTAAAATTTCAACATCTTCGTATCTTTTTCTTTTTGCTTTATTTGCAACTTGAACCGTAATTCTGTATCTGTTAGATGCGGCATCCAAAAGTTCTTCAGTTTTGTATAGAATTTCTAAAGATTTTGTATATTGTTGTTTTTTCATACTTATTTTGAATACTATAAGCTAGAGATGTAAAAAAATTTGGAGCTAGATTGTAAATTTTATCTCAATTACATAAAATTTTATCCCTCTTGTTTTATAATTTATATACCTATCACTATTCTAAGACTAGTTCAAAAACAAAATAAAACAAATAATAAGTCTAATAATTTATGTCTCATAGTGTTAAAATTTACGATACTTGTATTGGATGTACACAATGTGTTAGAGCATGTCCCTGTGATGTATTAGAAATGGTTTCTTGGGATGGTTGCAAAGCAGGGCAAATTGCATCTGCACCTAGAACAGAAGACTGCATAGGATGTAAAAGATGTGAAACAGCATGTCCAACGGATTTTTTGTCTGTACGTGTTTATTTAGGGGGAGAGACTACTAGAAGCTTAGGTTTAGCATATTAATTGATAAAAAAGATTATTAGAAAACTTAATTTTTAGTCTTTCTAATAATCTTTTTAAGTTATGATAAAAGACCTATGTACGCAAGTCCTAAAATTATACCACTTCCTATAATATGTCCTAAACTTGTGCTTGCTAATAGTTCAGGTAAGGTAAAGTTGTTAAAAGAACCTGTTAGAGGTAGAGATGCACCTACTCCTTTAACTTGAATCACATATCTACCAGTGACAATACAGAATATATTTGCACTGATCATTATGGATGCCGTTTTAGCGGACCATATAGCTGTTTGTGGGACTAGGGATACGAATAACTCTGTGTTCATATTCTTTCTTTATTAATCTGAGAAAGTTAGTGTTTACATAATAAATAATATTGTAAAGTACTTTTTAGTTCTATGCAATGTACTATTGACAATTCTTTTAGGAGTATGTGTCTTTTATTTTACATTTTAATTATATAATCCATCCATAACTATGTAATCCTTTGCCGAGAAAGTTAACTCCTAAGTAACATATCCAGACTATAACAAAACCTACAGAAGCAAGGATCGCAGGTCCTTTTCCTTGCCATGATTTTGTAATACGTGTATGAAGGTATGCGGCGAAAACTAGCCAAGTTATTAGTGCCCATGTTTCTTTTGGATCCCAACTCCAGTATGATCCCCAAGCTTCATTTGCCCAAACTGCTCCAGCAATGATTCCAATTGTAAGCAGGGGAAACCCTAATCCGATTATTCTGTAGCTAAGATTATCTAAGCTTTCTAGGAGGCTTAGTTTTTTTTCTAGTGTTCCCTTGGAGTAATTTGTAGGTCTATTTATTTTTAAATTTTCTTCAGTAATAGTTGTTGCTACAGTTTCAAAATTGAAGGTACCAACTGAGTTTCCTTTTAATTCAACTTGTTTTCCCCGAGTCAATACCAAAAATAGAATTGAGAGTAAAGATCCTATCACTAGAGTTGAATAGCTCAACATCATAATACTTACGTGCATCATTAACCAGTTTGATTTTAATGCTGGTACGAGTGGGGCTGCCTTTTGCATTCCATCTGGCAAAGATAATGTCGTGAAACCTATTATGAACATCGCTAAAGGGGTTATAATCGCTCCTAATAAGTTTAAAGAGGTGCTTATCTCTAAAACTATAGATATTAAAGTAATACCCCACGTGAAGAACATTAACGATTCGTACAAATTACTTAGTGGGAAATAACCGTTTTCAATCCATCTCCATGAGAGTATAATTGCAATAAAAAAATTCGAAACTATGGTGCTGTAAAAACCAATTTTTTGTAGGTACTTTGTGTTTGGAAATGCAATACTACTCCAATATCCTAGTAATCCAATCACAAGTATAAAAAATGCTCCGGTATCCAACGAACTTTTCAAATATTTAAGAAAAAACTCCATATAAGTTTTGGTTAAAGTTACAAGTATGTTTATTTTTGTTATTAAATTATTAAAAGAGAGTTATGTATAAAAAAAATTAAAAGTTACTTCTTTATTTCATACTTATTGTTAAAAATATGATGAGGAAACGCTATCTTGTTGAAAAGATAGCATTTTTTGTAAGATTAGCCAATAGCAGCGCTAACTTTGTCGAAGTATCCAGCTACTTCACTTGCTAAACCAGAACAATCTCCTTGAGGAGTAGAAAGTTTACGTTGGGAAGCTGTGTTGTTAATGAATGCTACAGCACAAGCTTTCATAATGCTAACGGCTCTAGCATTAGAGTTTGCTGGAACTCCAAGAGAAGAATATGTTTCTTTTAAACCATTAAGGCAACGATCTTCTAGAACTGAAGAGTCACCAGATAGTAGAGCGTAAGAAACGTAACGAAGAATAATTTCGCCGTCACGTAGGCATGCAGCCATACGACGGTTTGTGTAACAGTTACCGCTAGGGGAGATTAGGCTTGGATTTTCGCAGATAATACCAGACACAGCATCAGATACGATACAGCTAGCGTTAGAAACTATAGAGTTAACAGCGTCTAAGCGTTTGTTACCTTCAGAAATGAATTTTTTAAGAGCTTGTAGATCAGCACCACCTACGTAAGCTGCTTTTGCGTCTGCGTTTGTAACTACTTTAGAAAATGCATCAAGAGCCATAATAGTTCTCCGTATATATAAAAATTTAAACTGTTTTAACTGTTAAGATTTTTAATCAGTTACATATTGATATTGAATATCACACACAATCATAAAACATAAAGTGGTTTAAGAATATAAGAATGTAACAATCTGTAATAATTAGAATTTTTTTAACTTCCTAGTTTGAATGATTCAACAAAAAATCCATACAAGATTCCGATTTTTAAATTATTCAAAAAATTAATACTGGCAGTAACTTGGTTCTTTAGTTCGGATGATTTTAAAGGTAGAAGTTTTTTTTACTTTTATAAATAATTTTGCTGATTATTTCTAGAGTAGCTGTGATTAACCCTGAGGATAAAATCCCCCAATCACCAGTTTGACCTAAGACAGTTGACAAATTTATTGCTAAGAAAAATCCTAATAAAACTGCGACAAAATTTGTAATTGTAAAAATTGTAATGGTGTAAAGTTTTCTCATTACAAATGATTATTTTGTTAAATAGAAGTTAAAACTTATTGTTAGGATAAAAATAAGATAAAAAAGGCCCTGAAGGTTTTTCAGGGCTTTTTTTGGGAATTTTTAATACAATCTTATGCAGTCACAGCAGGTGCTGTAAGAGCTACAGGTAGAGATTCACCAGAAGCAAGATCTAGAGGGAAGTTGTGAGCGTTACGTTCATGCATAACTTCCATACCTAGGTTAGCACGGTTAAGTATATCAGCCCAAGTGTTGATTACACGACCTTGGCTATCAACAACAGATTGGTTGAAGTTAAAACCGTTAAGGTTAAATGCCATTGTCATAACACCTAGAGCTGTAAACCAAATACCTACAACAGGCCACATTCCTAGGAAGAAATGTAAAGCACGAGAGTTGTTAAAGCTAGCATATTGGAAAATCAAACGACCAAAGTAACCGTGAGCAGCTACGATGTTATAAGTTTCTTCTTCTTGACCGAATTTGTAACCATAGTTAGCAGATTCGTTCTCTGTAGTTTCACGAATTAAACTAGATGTAACTAGAGAACCATGCATAGCAGAGAATAGAGAACCACCGAATACACCAGCAACACCTAATTGGTGGAATGGGTGCATAAGAATATTATGTTCAGCTTGGAATACAAGCATGAAGTTGAATGTACCGGAGATACCTAGAGGCATACCATCAGAGAAACTACCTTGTCCAATTGGGTAAACTAAAAAGACAGCAGAAGCCGCAGCAACAGGAGCTGTGAAAGCAACAGAAATCCAAGGGCGCATACCTAAACGGTAGCTGAATTCCCACTCGCGTCCAATCCAACCACAAACACCTAATAGGAAATGATCAACAATTAGTTGGTAAGGACCACCATTGTATAGCCACTCGTCAAGAGACGCAGCTTCCCATATAGGATAGAAGTGAATTCCAATTGAAGCAGAAGAAGGAATTACAGCCCCAGAAATAATGTTATTACCGTATAGTAAAGAACCAGCAACTGGCTCACGTATACCATCGATATCTACTGGAGGTGCAGCAACAAAAGCAATGATGAATACAGTTGTAGCTGTAAGTAATGTAGGGATCATTAGAACACCAAACCATCCTACATATAGACGGTTTTCAGTGCTAGTAATCCAAGAGCAGAAACGTTCCCATAAGCTTGCGCTTTCGCGTCTTTCTAAAGTAGCAGTCATGTTTTTATTTTTATATAATGTTATAGTAATTTGCTTCCCAAGTATCTATTGTACTTGTTGAACAAAGTATCCTATATTTAGGAAAATTTTGCAAGTAGATTCTTAAAGTTGCACTTGGTACTTAACTTTAACTTAATAACTTTCAGTTACAATGTAAACAAAAACGTTTACGCCACCTTTGATAGGATATTTATGGTACTATTGGGTTTAAATAAGTAACAATTTTATAATGAAAACATCATCATCTTTGTCACCCTACGAAACTGTGTATCTTCTGAAACCTGATTTGACTGAAGATATGTTATTAAAAGTTGTAGAACAGTATCAGGGAATTTTAGTTGAACGTGGAGCGAAAAATATTTTGATTGAAAATCGAGGGAGACGGCATCTAAAATACCCAATTAAACGAGTTAAGGATGGGATTTATATTCAAATGAATTATGAAGCAAGTGGGGAGATTGTTGGGCTTATAGAGAAGTCTATGAAAATTAATGATAATATTGTTCGATATATAACTGTTTGTATTAAAATACCTAGTTCTTTAGTTTAGTGGTACGAAAAAAAAGATAAAAATAAATATGTACCTTGGCATTGTGCTACTTTCCCAAAGGGTATCCCCCGTAGTATCATCGCCGCTGTGTCGTTTCACAACCGAGTTCGAGATGGATCGGAGTGGGTCCAACACGCTAAAAACACCAAGGTTAAAAATTTTCAAAACTGTAAAATTAAT
>Ga0208496_1000556_pt1 | contig 13657 bp, 10 predicted proteins | sample CryBogmetaGMA2M_FD_184552 | JGI IMG/M metagenome (GOLD analysis project Ga0208496, IMG submission 184552) | Freshwater microbial communities from Crystal Bog, Wisconsin, USA - MA2M (SPAdes) | ecosystem: Environmental > Aquatic > Freshwater > Lake | place: Crystal Bog, Wisconsin, USA | collected... | reverse complement strand
GTCCAGATCGTATCCACCGGGTTGGTTTCGAGCGCCACCATGGTCAGGCCTGCCTCAGTGAAGCGGGCGATGCTGTCTTCCGCGAGGAGCAACGGGTCGTAACCGATGCGGGCGTCGCGGCCGGCGGCGGCGACAATCCAGGCCGGTGGCGGTTCATCGATGATGTGCCGACGTTCCCACACGGTCGGGTCCGTCTGGGCGGCGAGTTGCAACACGTAGCGGCCATCGGTGAAGGCGCAGGCGCGATCGGCCAGCACGACGGCCAGACCGGCGCTGCCGGTGAAGCCGGTGAGCCAGCGCAGGCGTTCCGCACTCGGGGGAACGTATTCGCCGAGATGCTCATCCGAGCGAGGGACCAATAGGCCATCGAGCGACAGGCGCCGCAACTCTTCACGCAATTTGGTCAGGATCATGGCGCTCACCGTGGCATTCCTTCACATCAGACTTAACGAATATTCATATCTAACTTAATCATCATGCGTTCAAAGCATGGCTGACGGAGCAAACCGGCAGTTTATCCACAGGGCCACGACGACTATGTTGCGCTGCATCAAAACCGCGTGGCCGCGTGCAGGTTCGCACAAGGTCCGCCACGGTTAAACCCAGGACGCATACCATGACCCCCCGCTATGCCACGGAAGAGTTGGCGCTGATGATGCCCACCAGCCTTGCTACGTATTTTAATCCGAACAGCGACCGCAATGCCGGTTACGAGTTCTCCAATAGCTTCAACGGCAACTATTTTGACGTTGATGCGCGCGATGCCAAGACCCCCGGCATTTTCGCCCGCGTCGGCGCTTGGTTGCGTCGTCGGGCTGCGATGGATGAACTGGCTGGCCTGACCGACCACGAACTGGCTGATATCGGCCTCAACCGTGGTGATCTGGCGATGGCGTTCGACCCGAACTTTGTTGCCCAGCACAATGCCGAGCGTTTTGGCGGGCAAAAGCAGAGCGGCCGTATCCAACTCGCGTAAGCCTTCACTTGACGCGCTGCTTTTTGAAAAAAAGCAGCAAAAAACTGTCTTCGCCATCCTTGCCCACGGCGCACTTTCACGGATTTAAGTGCGGCGTAGGACAAGGGTGGCGGCGTTGTTTTTGACCTAAAAGCGAACGCACTACCGCTTCCTGAGCACCAGCGTCGCCCAGCGGCCTTCGTGCAATGTTGATTCCAGCACCAGCCCGGCTTGGCGGTGCGCGTGCAGCACCCAGCGGCGTTGGCTGGTGAGCAGGCCGGCCAGGATCACCGTACCGCCCGGCGCGAGATGCTGGGCGAGGTCTTTGGCCATCGCACACAGCGGTCGCGCCAGGATATTGGCAAATACCAGATCATACGGTGCCGGTTTGCGTACACAGGTGGACAGCCAACCATCGGCGCGTTCCGCTCGCAGCATCGGCCCCATGCGGTTGAGCTTGGCGTTCGAGCGCGCCACCCGGACCGACCACGGGTCTATATCGGTGGCCAGCACCTTGCGGTGCAACGCCTTGGCCGCCGCCATGGCGAGAATGCCGGAGCCGGTGCCGAGGTCCAGAATGCGACGGGGCTTGCGATGGGCCACAATTTCGAACGCCCGCAGGCAGCCGCGGGTGGAGCCATGTTCGCCGGAGCCGAAGGCGATACCGGCATCGAGCAGCAATTCCAGTTTGCCGGCCGCAGCCCGGCCTTTCAGGTGTGTGCCACGCACGGCGAACCGCTTGCCAACCAGTTGTTCGGGGAAGCTTTGCTGATTGCGTGCCAGCCAGCCCTCCGCTTCCGTCGCCCGACGGGTGGGGTTAACTTCTATCCCGGTCATCAACGCGGCGAGGGCTAATGCGCCGGCGAGTTCGGCTTCCTTCTGGCCCTGGTCCTTGACCCCTTCGATGGTCCAGATCCGGGTGCGCTCATCGAGGAAGAACCCGACCGTGCCGCAGGCGGTGGCCAAAGCGGCCTCGTAGGCATCGAGGGCATGTTCGGGCACCACCAGCGTGATGGTTTCCAACTGGGTTGCGTGACGGATCATGCTGGCACCACGAAGCGGTCGATCACCCGCTTGTCGCCGGCCTTGTCAAAACTGACGTTCAATTTGTCATCCTCCACCACGGTGACGGTGCCGTAGCCGAATTTCTCGTGAAAGACCCGCGTGCCAACTGGCATAGCCGCCTCGCGTTTCGGGCGGATCGGAGCTTCCCAGGCAGGAACCTCCCGCGGTTTGCGCGCCATCATCGGGAAGGCGACGGGTGCGGCCTGTTGCATCGGGCGGCGACTGGCGGCGGAGCCGGCGACCTCGATTTGGTCCTCCGGCAGTTCCTCGATGAAGCGACTGGGCACGTTGGATTGCCAGTTGGCGTAAATGCGCCGGTTGGCGGCGTGCGAGATGATGGCGCGCTTGCGGGCGCGGGTGATGCCGACATAGGCCAGCCGGCGCTCCTCCTCCAACCCTTTGGTGCCGCTTTCATCCATGCTGCGCTGGCTGGGGAAAAGGCCCTCTTCCCAACCCGGGAGAAAGACGGTGTCGAATTCCAGGCCCTTGGCACCATGCATGGTCATCAGGCTAACGCGATCGGTCTCCCCGCTTTCCTCATTTTCCATCACCAGGCTGACATGATCAAGGAAGCCGGCGAGGCTTTCGTAATCTGCCAGGGCGCGTACCAGCTCCTTCAGATTGTCCAACCGGCCTGGGGCTTCGGGCGACTTGTCGGCTTTCCACATGCCGGTGTAGCCGCTTTCGTCCAGCATGCGGGCGACGGTGTCGACATGGCCGTCGCGATCGAGAGCCGCGCGCCATTGGTCGAACTGGTTCAGCAGTTCGCCGACGGCGGCGCGGACTTTGCCGCGCAGGCCGCTATCTTCCACCAGTGATGCGGCGGCCGCGGTGAGGGGAATGGTGGCGGCGCGGGCGCGTTCATGCATCGCCCGCAACGCCTGCTCGCCGACGCCGCGACGGGGCAGGTTGACGATACGTTCGAACGCAAGATCATCGGCGGGTTGATGCAGGACGCGGCAATAGGCGATGGCGTCGCGGATTTCGGCGCGTTCGTAAAAACGCAGGCCGCCGACGACGCGATAGGGCAGTCCGAGGGTGATCAGCCGCTCCTCAAAGGCGCGGGTTTGGAAGCCGGCGCGCACCAGCACCGCCATTTCGGACAGTTTATGACCGTCCCGGCGCAGATTCTCCATCCTGTCGCCCACCATGCGGGCCTCCTCGTCGGAATCCCACAACCCGACGACGGTGACTTTTTCCCCGGATGCATCCGCCTTGCCTGTGCGCAGGGTTTTGTCGTGTCGGCCGGAATTGTGCGCGATCAGCCCGGCGGCGGCGGCCAGAATGGGCGCGGTGGAGCGGTAGTTGGCTTCGAGCTTGACGATGATGGCGCCGGGAAAATCTTTCTCGAAGCGGAGGATGTTCTCCACTTCCGCTCCGCGCCAGGAGTAGATGGACTGGTCGTCATCGCCGACGCAGCAAATGTTCTTGTGGCCCTGGGCCAGCAGCCGCAGCCAGAGATACTGGACCAGATTGGTATCCTGATACTCATCGACCAGGATGTAGCGGAACATGCGATGATATTGCGCCAGCACCTCGGGGTGAGTGCGCAGGATTTCCGTCATTTGTAACAGCAGATCGCCGAAATCGGCGGTGTTGAGGGTGCGCAAACGGTCCTGATAAGCGGCGTAGAGCGCTTTGGCTTGACCATTGGCGAAATCGCTGTCGTCGGCGGCCGTCACCCGGTCTGGCGGGATGCCGCGGTCCTTCCAGCGTTGGATGATCGCCATCAGCGCCGGCGGTGGGAAGCGTTTGGTGTCGATCCGCTCGGCTTCCATCACCTGTTTCAGCAGGCGCAACTGGTCGTCGGTATCGAGAATATTGAAGCTGCTGGTCAGCCCGACCAGTTCGGCATGGCGACGCAGCATGCGGGCGCACAGCGCGTGGAAGGTGCCGAGCCACAGCCCCTCGGCGGGTTGGCCAAGTATGCTGGCCACACGTTCGCGCATTTCCCGCGCAGCCTTGTTGGTGAAGGTCACCGCCAGCACCTGGTTGGGGAAGGCGCGCTGGGTCAGCAAAATATGCGCGAACCGAGTGGTCAGCACGCGGGTTTTGCCCGTGCCCGCGCCGGCGAGCACCAGCACCGGGCCATCGACGGTCTCGACAGCCGCGCGCTGCTCGGGGTTCAGGCGGGAGAGATACTCGGTCATAATTCCCGGCAGGTGATGAGGGCGCGACAGCGGTCGCAGAGGCAGAGGGTATAGAACACTTGGTGAACGCATCCAACCCGGCACTGCGCTTTCTCGCCAGTTCCGCCCGACATGGCGGGGCATTGCTGGGCGGGGGCGTGTTTCTCGGCGTGCTGGTGCCGCCGCTGGCGCGGGTATTCCATCCGGTGATCGCGCCTTCGATTATCGGCTTGATGACGTTGGTGCTGCTGCGGGTGGATATCCCGGCGGCGATCGGCCATTTGCGCCAGCCGGTGCGGCTGGCGGTGATTGTGGGCTTTCATGCGCTGGTCTGCCCGGTGATCGCCTGGTTGGCGGTAGAGGCGCTGCACCTCGATGCCGGGATTGCCGCCGGGGTGGTGATTTTCGCCACTGGCTGCGCGGCGACGTCTGGCGCCGCGTTCGCGCGCATGGTGGGGCTGGACCCGGAATTGTCACTGATCGCCACGCTGGTGACGACGATTGCGCTGCCGCTGACGGCGCCGCCGATGGTCTACGCGCTGATCGGGGTGGACCTGGCGATCTCTCTGCCCGCTTTTATGGGGCGGCTGGCGCTGGTGGTCGGGCTGCCGCTGGTACTTTCGATCGGCATTCGCCGGGTGGTTGGGCCCGAGCGGCTCGCACCCTTCGGGCCGGCGGTGGATGGCGGCGTGGTGTGGCTGGTGCTGGTCTACGGCATTGGGGTGATGGACGGGCTGGCGGCGCGCATGCTGGCCGATCCGCTTTGGGTGGCGGTGGCCTTTGTGGCGGCAGTGGCGGCGGATTTCGGCTTTAATGCACTGACGACCTTGGTGTTGGCGCCGTTCGGCTGGCGCGTCGCCGCCTCCGCCGGCATGCTGTCCGGCAATCGCAACATGGCGCTGTATCTGGCGGTGCTGCCAGCGGCGGCGGACGCGCGGCTGGCGCTGTTTTTCGCGCTCTGCCAGTTCCCGCTATTTCTATCGCCGTTCCTGCTGCGCCCGGTCTACGCACTGGCCCGGCGACTGGCCTAACCAGGGGGGCACGGTCTAGTATGGCGGCAAGGCCGCCGTGTCGGCCGGAGGAGCGTGACATGCCATCTCAGCCAACCCGTTCAACCGGACTACACCGACGCACCGTGATGAAAGCTGCGGCCGCTGCGGCTTTGTCGGCGCCAGCTTTGGGCCAGGATATGCGGGCGCGCACGTTGCGAGTGATCCCGTCGGCCAACCTCTCCTTCCTCGACCCCACTATCAGTACCGCCGGGGTGACGATCAATCACGGCTTTGCGGCGTTCGATTGCTTGTATGGGGTCGATGGCAAGAACCAGCCACAGCCGCAAATGGTCGAAAGCCATAGCGTGTCTGCGGACAATCGGGTGTGGACCTTCAAGCTGCGCCCTGGGCTGAGATTCCATGACGGCGAGCCGGTGCGCGGACGGGACTGCGTTGCCAGCATCCGGCGCTGGGCCGCGCGCGATAGCTTCGGCCAGGCGCTGGCGTCGTTTACCGACCGGATGGACGCGCCGGACGACCGCAGCTTTCGGATCATTCTAAAGCGGCCAATGGGGGCAGTGATTGACGCACTGGCGCACCCGGCCCCGATCCCGCTGTTCATTATCCCCGAACGCCTCGCGGTTACCGATCCGTTCAAGCCGGTGACCGAGGTTATTGGCTCAGGCCCGTATAAATTCGTCCAGGGCGAATATACGCCCGGCAGCCGGGTGGTTTACCAGCGCAATGACGCCTACGTGCCGCGTGACGAGCCGGCGGAATGGACCGCTGGCGGCAAGAGGGTTTATTTTGATCGGGTGGAATGGAGCATTATCCCCGACCAGGCGACCGCCGCCGCGGCCCTGACCAAGGGGGAAGTTGATTGGTACGAAGCCGCTTTGTTGGATCTTGTGCCACAATTCAGCAAGGACCCGAATATCGTGGTGCGCAATGTGAGCCCGTACGGTCTGGGCTCAGTGGCGCGATTCAATTTTCTGCATCCGCCGTTCAACAACGTCGCCATCCGCCGGCTGGTGCGGGATGCGGTGACCCAGACCGACTATTTGCGCGCCATTCAAGGTGACGATGAGCCGTTCAGCGAATGCGCTTCGCTGTTCCTGTGCGGCTTGCCCGGCGTGAGCGAATATGGTGGGGCGGCAATGAAGGCGCCGAAAGACTTCGCCGCCTTGCGCGCCGCGGTGAAAGCGGCCGGCTATAACGGCGAGAAAGTGGTGATCATCAACCCGACCGATTACAGTGTGCTGTCCAACCAAGGTCTGATTTCCGCTGACCTGCTGAAGCGCCTCGGCTTCAATGTTGAAGTCGCGGACATGGACTTTGGCACCATGCTGCAACGGCGCAATTCCAAAGCGCCGCCGGATAAGGGCGGGTGGAGCATGTTCCATACCAGCGCGATGGCGCTGTCGCTGGCCAATCCGGCGGTGAACTACTTCACGCGCGGCCCGACCGAGGCGGGTTGGCCGGGATCGTATTTTAGCGCCGAGGCGGAAAAACATGTCGATGACTGGCTGTCAGCCACCGACGCCGCCGCCCGGCAGGCGGCGCTGGACGCCGCCCAACGCACCGCGATGGACGACGTCGCCTGCGTGCCGCTGGGCTTCTGGCATCCGAAGACCGCGCATCGCCGCGATCTGACCCACATGGTTGAATGCGATTTCGCCCTGTTATGGAATGTACGGCGGGCCTAGCGCCGGACCATTTTCAAACGACGACAATCCGCTCTAGTGTCCCGGCCTTGTCGTCCTTGCCGGGAATAAAAGTGTCATGACCCTCGACCATCTGCTTGCCGATATCGCCCAGGATCACGCCGAACTGACCGCGATCCGCCAGGATATTCACGCCCATCCCGAAATGGGGTTGGAGGAAGTGCGCACCGCCGGGATTGTGGCCGCCAAGCTGCGGGAATGGGGCATTGAGGTGACCGAGGGCGTCGGCGTGACCGGTGTGGTGGGGGTGATCCGTGGCACCAGGCCGGTTGGACCATCCAACCGCAACACCGCCATTGGTCTGCGGGCGGATATGGATGCGCTGGCGATCCCCGAGCAGACCGGGGTGGAATATGCGTCGAAAAACCCCGGCGTGATGCATGCCTGCGGGCATGATGGGCACACCGCGATGTTGCTGGGTGCGGCCAAGTACCTGGCACGGAATCGGGATTTCGCCGGCACAGTGAACCTGATCTTCCAGCCGGCGGAAGAAGGCCGGGGCGGCGCCAATGCGATGCTGAAAGATGGCTTGTTCGAGCGGTTTCCGTGCGATGCGATTTACGGCCTGCACAACATGCCCGGCTATGCCGCCGGCAAGTTCGGCATCCGCAAGGGCGCGTTCATGGCCGGCACCGGCGCGTGGAAGGTGGTGTTCCATGGCACGGGCGGGCATGGCGGCGCCTATCCGCATAAATCTACGGATGTTTCGATCGCTCTGGCGCAATACGTGATGGCGATCCAGACCGTGGTCAGCCGCAACGTCTCCCCGCTGGACACGGCGGTGATCAGCGTTGGCTCCATCCATGGTGGCTCGAACCAGTCGCCCAACGTGATGCCGTCAGAAATGGAAATCACCGGCACCATGCGGGCTTTCGACAAGGACGTGATGGCGACGATCGACCGCCGGTTGACGGATCTGGCGCATGCGATGGCCGGCGCCAACGGGTGCACGGCGGAGGTGACGTTGCGTTGGGGCACCACCCCGCTGATCAACGCCAGCGAGCAGACCGATGTGGCCCTGGCCGCCGCCCGTGCGCTGGTTGGCGAAGGCTCGGTGCACCCGAATACCCCGGCTACCACCGGCGGCGAGGATTTCGCCTTCATGATGGAACAGCGGCCAGGGGCGTTTATTTTCCTCGGCAATGGCGTGAACGAGGATGGCAGCACGCATCAGGTGCACACGCCGCATTACAATTTCAACGACGCGGTCATTCCCTACGGTGTCGCCTACTGGGCGCAGATCGTGCAGCAGGAACTGGGCGCGTAAGGAGAACGGAATATGAGCCTCGACAAAATCATTGCCGAAATTTCCCAGGACCACGCGGAACTCACCGCGATCCGTCAGGACATCCACGCCCACCCCGAAATGGGGTTGGAAGAAGTGCGCACCGCCGCTTTGGTGGCCGCCAAGTTGAAAGAATGGGGCATTGAGGTGACCGAAGGCGTCGGCGGTACCGGCGTGGTAGGCGTGGTGCGCGGCACCAGGCCGGTTGGTCCATCAAACCGCCACACCGCCATCGGGCTGCGGGCGGATATGGACGCGTTGGCGATCCCGGAGCAGACCGGGGTGGAGTACGCGTCTAAAAACCCTGGCGTGATGCATGCCTGCGGGCATGATGGGCACACCACCATGCTGCTGGGCGCGGCCAAATACCTGGCACGCAACCGGGACTTCGCCGGCACGGTCAATCTGATCTTCCAGCCGGCCGAGGAAGGGCGCGGTGGCGCCATCGCCATGCTGAAGGACGGGTTGTTCGAGCGTTTCCCCTGCGACGCGATCTACGGCCTGCACAACATGCCCGGCTACGAAGCCGGCAAGTTCGCCATTCGCAAAGGCGCCTTCATGGCCGGTGGCGGCAAATGGCAGGTGATTTTCCGCGGCACCGGCGGGCATGGCGGCGCCACGCCGCACAAGGCAACCGATGTGACCATCGCGTTGGCGCAATACATCATGGCGCTGCAAACCGTGGTCAGCCGCAACGTCTCGCCATTGGACACCGCGGTGATCAGCGTCGGCTCCATCCATGGCGGGTCCAACCAATCGTCCAACGTGATGCCGTCGGAGGTCGAGGTTACCGGCACGATGCGGCATTTCAACAAGGAAACCAAGGAGATCATGGATCGCCGGATGCGCGATCTGGCGCATGCGATGGCGGCGGCTAATGGCTGCACCGCGGAGGTCGAGCTGGGCTGGTTCGCCACCCCGCTGCACAACCAGGACGAGCAGACCGAGACTGCCATTGCCGCGGCGAGCGCCCTGGTCGGCAGCGGCAACGTGATGCCGAATATCACGCCGACCACTGGCGGCGAGGATTTCGCCTATATGATGGAACAGCGGCCGGGGGCGTTCATTTTCCTCGGCAACGGGATCAATCCGGACGGCACGGCGCATCAGGTGCATACGCCGCACTATAATTTCAACGACGCGATCATCCCGACCGGGGCGGCGTATTGGGTGAGTGTGGTGCAGCAGGAACTCGGCTAACTACCGCCAGTTCGCCAACCGGCGCGCGGCCTCCACCATGTCCGCTTCAGGGCCGCAATAGCTGAAGCGGACGAAATGGTGGCCGCGGGCGCGGTCGAAATCCACGCCGGGGCTGGCGGCGATGCCGGTTTCGCGCAGCATGCGGGCGCAGAATTCCTGTGCGTTGTTGGTGCGGTCGGCGACGTCGGCATAGAGATAAAACGCGCCCTCGGCCGGGCTGAGATGCGGGAAGCCGGCCGCCGGCAGCGCACGCACGAGCAGATCGCGGGAACGGCGGTAGCGGGCGATGTTGGCTTCCAACTCCTCCGTGCAGTCGAACGCGGCTTCGGCGGCGATCTGGGCAATATGCGGGGCGGAGATGAACATGTTCTGCGCCAGGCACTCGACGGGGCGCACGAGATCATCGGGCAGCACCAGCCAGCCGATGCGCCAGCCAGTCATGGAAAAGTATTTCGAGAAACTGTTGACCACGATGGCGCTGGGGCTGTGCGCGGCGGCGGTGGCCAGCGGCGCATCGTAATGCAGGCCGTGGTAAATCTCGTCCGAGATCAGGCGGACGCCGTTTTCGTGGCACCAGCGGGCGATGGCGGCGAGTTCATCGGGGTGAAGCATGGTGCCGGCGGGGTTGCAGGGGCTGGCAACGATGAGCCCCGCTGGACGCGGGTACAGCTTTTCCAACGCGGCGACACTCGGCTGAAAGCGGGTTTCTGGCCCGGTTTCCAGCATGACCGGCACCATGCCGAGCGCGGTGAGGATGTTGACGTAGGGCGGGTAAAACGGCGTTGCCATCGCCACCCGGTCGCCGGGATCAAAGGCAGCGAGGAAGGCAAGCGGGAAAGCGCCCGACGCGCCGACGGTGACGGCGATGCGGCTGGCGTCAACGTCCAGATCATACCATTCGCCGATGTGGCGCCGCAGCCGGGCACGCAGGCTGGGCAGGCCGAAGGCCTCGGTGTAGCCCATCGGCAGGCCGGCCTGCAGCGCAGCCTGAACGGCGGCGATGGCGCCGGCCGGGGCGCCGGTGGCGGGCTGGCCAACTTCCATGCGGATGACATGCGGCGCCCCGACCGGCAGGCTGGCCTGGCGGGCATTGGCGGCGGTGATCACGTCCATCACCATAAATGGCGGGGCCGAGGCGCCCCGCCCGATTTTAAGCGCCATGGTTAGTTGCTGCCGGCTGACAGGCCGGCGCCACGCGGGTCGGTCGCGGCAACACAGGTGCCTTCCTTGCCGGGCAAGTAGCCGGAACAGCCGATGACGTTGGCACGACCGGGTTCCGGCACTGGCTGCGACATCGCCTTGGCGGTGGTCAGGGTGCGTTCCATCGCCACCGCGGTCGCGAGCGCGGCGCCGGACTGGCCGCTGCCACCGACGGCGGCGCGGAAATTATGCAGGTTACTGTTGTAGGCAATCGCCGCGCTGAGCAGCGGGGCGGACATTTTGCTCGGCGCGGCGGCGAGCAAGATGCCGGTGCCGGGCACGAAACGGCCGGTGCCGAACAGATTGTTCATGCTGAAAGCGCAGGCGACGGCGTTGCCGGCATTGTCCAGCGTGACCAAACTGGTGGAGGCCGGCAGGGTGCCGAGCCCGGCTGCCGACGCATCGGTTTGCAGCAACGCCTGGGCCTCTCCGCCCTGCTGGCGGAAGCGGGTGGCAACGCCGAGGGCGCGGGCATTTGCCTGATCGAGGGCGGCCGGGTCACGCGCCAGCACCTGGTAGGCGGCGGCAGCGGCGAGGCCGCCATCCAGGGGGAGTGGCAGGAAGGCGACCGAATCACCAGCATAGCGCGACGGCACGATGATCGGCGGCAGCACACGCGGCAACGCGGTACGCAGGTCGTCCATGCTCAGGGCGGCGCCGGCTTGCGGGGCGCCATCGACCAGACGGCGGGCGTAGGCGCCGGTGTAGAAATCGCCAGCGCCGGCCACCCGGACTTGCGCCAGGGCGCTGCCGAGTTCGGGCTGGGCGATGCGGCTGCCCTCGGGGAGGGGTGCACCATCGCGGTAATACAACGCCGCCGCCACCGGATCGGCGGCGAAGGCGCGACCAACGACGCTGAGGTCTCGGCTGAAAGCGCGCGAGACGACAACACCAAAGCGGGCCGCCTGTTCGGCCGGGGCGAGCAGGCCTTCAAACTTCTGGCTGCCGTAACGGGCATGCATGGCGAACAGGCCGCGCGCCATCATCGGCACCGCCGCCGGGCGGTCCCCGGCCGGCGATTGCGGCGCGGCGGCGGGGAAAACAATCGCCTGCGGGCCGGTGGCGGAACCCGCTGGGAAGACCAAGCAGGCGCCACCGCCGCCGAGCCCGGCGCGGGACGGCAGCGAGACGGTGAGGGTGAAACTGGCGGCCACAGCAGCGTCGATGGCGTTGCCGCCAGAGGCCAGCACGTTGCGGGCGGCGAGGGCGGCTTGCGGTTCATCGGCGACGGCATTGCCGAGGAAGCCGACCACCACACCTTCTTCGCCGGCCACCGGGCCACGATCGAACAGACCGGTGACCTTATCGACGGCGGAGCAGCTGGCCAATCCGAGCAGGGCAGTGCCCAGAAGGGCGGCGCGGAACGCCTTTGCCTTGGAGCGCGGTTCAAATATGCGGTATGTCTGCGGCATGTCCCGTCCTTGTCGCGCTATCCGGTTGGTTCGGTTGGTTCTGGCGTCGTTGCTGGCGGCAGCGCAGGTCGCGGGATCGGCATCCCACGCCACGGCGCAGCCGGCCAACGGCCAGCCGATAGAGATCGTGCGCGACGCGGAAACCGAAAGCTTGCTGCGCAATTTCGCCAATCCCCTGTTTCGCGCCGCGGGCGTGGATCCGAACCTCGTCCGGATCATCCTGGTGCGCGATGACGCCATAAACTCGTTCGTCAGCACCGGCAACCGGATGTTCATCCACACCGGCCTGATCATGCGGGCCGATTCGGCGCTGGAAGTCGTCGGCACCATGGCGCACGAGACCGGCCATGTCGCCCATGGCGATATCAGTCGCGGTCCAGAAATAGCACGCGAGATGATGTGGCGCTCTCTCGGGGCAATGCTTATCGCCGGGGCGGCGGGGGTTGCTTCGCGCGACGGCGGCGTCGGTGTCGGTGCAGCCTTGGGCGGTATGTCGATGGCGCAGCGCCATTATCTGTCATTTTCCCGCGGGCAAGAGGAAGGCGCCGACAGCGCCGCAGCGGCGATGCTCGACCGCCTCGGCTGGTCGACGCGCGGATTGCTGCGACTATTCGAAAAGTTGGACGACGAAGACGCGCTGGTACATGACCGGCGCGATCCGTTTCTCATGACTCATCCATTGACTCGCGATCGCATGAATTTCATGCGCCGCCATGCCGAGACCGGACGTGGCAGGGAACTCCCCATAAAATTGGAGCAGGCCTATCTGCTGGTGCGCGCCAAGCTGGACGGATTTCTAAGCATCCCCAATTCGGTGCTGCATGCCTATCCGTCGTCGGACCAATCCGAGCCGGCACTGTATGCGCGCGCAGCGGCGGAGCACCAGTTATCGCATAGAGATGCCGCACTCGGACTTATGGATCGATTGATCGCCTTGCAACCGGCCAACCCGTGGTACCGAGAAATGCGCGGCCAGATTATGCACGAGACCGGCCACCCGCGAGAAGCCGTCGCTGCATACCAGGAAGCCGTTCGACTCGCGCCGAACCAACCCTTACTGCATCAAGGGTTGGCCCAGGCCATGATGGAAACCGGCGACCGATCTATGTTGCGATCCGCCATCGGCCAACTCGACATAGCGCGGTGGCAAGACCCCGAAGACGACAGCTTCTTTCACCTGCTGGGCATTGCCTGGGGCCAATTGGGCGACATCGGACAGGCCAATCTCGCTTTGGCCGAGGAAGCAATCCGCAACGGGGATTACCCGTTGGCCAAACGCTTCGCTCGCATAGCTGCCGAATCCCTGCCACAAGGACCGCCGAAATTACGGGCGCTGGACATCGGCAACGCCGCGAAGAAAGAGAACCGCGAATGAGATTTTCGATATTGCTAGCCGTGTCGGCATTGCTGCTGGCTCCCCCGATCGCCAGCGCGGCCTTCACGGCGGAGCAACGATCGGAAATCGTGACGATCGTACGGGAGGCGTTGCTTCAGGACCCGACTATTTTACGGGATGCGGTGACAGCGCTGCAAGCGGACGAAACCGCGCGCGAAAGGGCCGGCGCTCAGGCCGCGCTGACCGCAATGCGCGAAAAGCTGGTCACCCCGACCGACCCGATCGCCGGCATCGATGTTGACGTGCGCGGTTCCATTGCCGAGCACGATGTCAACGTGCTCAAGCTCGCTGCGCTCAAG
>Ga0208496_1000555_pt1 | contig 13657 bp, 10 predicted proteins | sample CryBogmetaGMA2M_FD_184552 | JGI IMG/M metagenome (GOLD analysis project Ga0208496, IMG submission 184552) | Freshwater microbial communities from Crystal Bog, Wisconsin, USA - MA2M (SPAdes) | ecosystem: Environmental > Aquatic > Freshwater > Lake | place: Crystal Bog, Wisconsin, USA | collected... | reverse complement strand
CTCTAGTAACATCCAGGTTTACGTCGGTAACCGCGGAAAACCCCTTGAAAGATTTACCCAGCCCAATTGTTTTTAATATTGTCTCTTGCAATCTTTTACCCTCTACCCCCAACGCGGAGCAAGTTATTGAGGATAACCTAAGAGGGCGACGCTTTGCATAGCGATAACCCTAGATAACCAAAGGGTTAGGCTTAATTTGTCTGGGTTGTTTTAATAAATTTTTGAATGGCCGACCGTGCGGGTTCATCTAAAACATCAACTGGAATGCGTTGAGACCCCTGAACAATCATAAGGGCATAAGGTTTTGCTAATGCGGACGCCTCTGCACATAAACGAAGCTCATCACCCCTGGCTGGGGATTGGCTGCGCCAATAGTTAATTGCCGCCTCAAGCTCTTGAATTGTTACGTACAACATTAAAAGCTCTTTATTTATCTTTAATAGCAAGCATGGTGGCGCGGCACTTTTTTGCACCACAACGACACTCGTAATCTTTTTTCATTTGCTTGGTAATCTTTCCCTCAATATCGAGAGAGTAATCATAGAAGAGCTCTTCACCCACCTTAAGGGCACGCTTTGCATAAATAAACACACGGGGCTCACCGTTAAATTTGTCTTCACGGGTTTCGCAGCTAGGTTTGCAGGAATGATTAATCCAACGCGCCGCATTCCCACCATACTTTGCATCAATCACCCGGCCATCCTCTAAAGAAAAATAAAAAGTGTGGTTTGGGTCCTTTGGATCATGTGGGTGCCGTTTCTCTGCCAACTTCCAACTAATGCGTTCACCCTTATATTCAATAATGGCCTGACCTTTTTTAATGGGCTTAACCACAAAAACACCTTTGCCATGTATTGGTGAAGATTTCACAACGATGGCTGACCGATCCACCTTAGGTGGTTTTAATTTTTTGGTTGTCATAACTTAAACATCTAGATTGCGTGCAATGAGTGCATTTTTCTCAATAAATGCGCGCCGAGGCTCAACCTCATCACCCATTAGTGTTGTAAAGACTTGATCGGCTGCAATGGCATCCTCAATTTTTACTTGCAGCAGTGTTCTTGAGTTAGCGTCCATTGTGGTTTCCCAAAGTTGAGATGGATTCATCTCGCCAAGACCCTTATAGCGCTGACGGCTTAACACTCTCTCTGCCTCAGATAACAACCAGGCAAAGGCCGCACGGAAATCAGCAACAGTTTGTTCTTTCTGATTCTTGTCAGGATCTCCACGACGAACCTTGGTTCCCGGCACAACCTTGCCGGATAAAACAGCCGCTGCATTAGCAAGGCTTTGATAGTCGTCACCATGAACAAAATCCGAGTTAATGGAAGACAGCTTTAGGTTTCCGTGGATTCTGCGAGACAGCAATAATCGAAAGCGCTCTGTGCGATCCTCTTTTTGCACAATAATTTCTGGTGGTAGGGCCAATGGGTTTAAGGAATCGGCCAAGGCCCGTCTTAAAAGATCCGCAGACTCGTTAGCAGATTTTTCAGTGTCTAGATTAAGTGGCGTACCAGAGGCAATGGCACGCAGAGCATCCTCGTCGATCGTGCGAGACAAGCGATCAACAATAGACTGAATAACTTGATAGTGCTTTGCTAGCTCATTTAATGCGGGTCCCTCAATTGCCTCGCCCGCTGGTGTTTGTAAAGAAGCTGTTTCAAGGGCAATTTTCAACAACAGTTGATTTAACTCATTGTCATCTTTAATGTATTGCTCATTCTTACCAAACTTCACCTTGTAAAGTGGTGGCTGAGCAATATAAATATGACCGCGCTCAATTAACTCTGGCATTTGCCTGTAGAAGAATGTTAATAAAAGCGTGCGGATGTGACTACCGTCTACGTCCGCGTCAGTCATGATAATGATGCGGTGATAACGAAGCTTGTCAGCCTTGTATTCTTCAATACCAATACCAGTGCCTAACACCGTGATTAAAGTAACCACCTCTTGGCTTGCCAGCATTTTATCAAAGCGGGCTTTTTCTACGTTGAGAATTTTTCCTTTTAAGGGGAGAATTGCTTGGAAGCGTCGATCGCGCCCCTGCTTTGCAGAACCGCCCGCAGAGTCTCCCTCAACAATAAACAATTCGGACTTTGTTGGGTCCTTTTCTTGGCAATCAGCCAACTTTCCTGGGAGCCCCAAACCATCTAGAACCCCCTTACGGCGCGTCATGTCGCGCGCCTTACGTGCAGCCTCACGGGCACGAGCAGCATCAACAATTTTTCCACACAAAATCTTGGCGTCTGCTGGGCGCTCCTGAAGATAAGCACTTAAGGCTTCAGCAACAATCTCTTCTACTGGTCCACGAACCTCACTGGAAACTAATTTGTCTTTTGTTTGACTAGAGAATTTTGGCTCAGGCACCTTTACGGATAGTACACACGCTAAACCTTCGCGCATGTCATCGCCAGAGATTTCTACTTTGGCTTTTTTAGCAACTTCATTTTCATCAATATATTTGTTAATGACGCGTGTCATTGCTGCGCGTAAGCCTGTTAGGTGAGTACCACCATCACGCTGAGGAATGTTGTTGGTAAAACATAAAACTTGTTCACTAAAACTATCATTCCACTGCATGGATACTTCCGCAGTAATTTGGCCACCCAAGTCAGAGGGGCGCACGCCCTCAGCATAAAAAATATTAGGGTGTAAAACGTTTTTAGTTTGATTAATGTATTCAACAAATCCCTTAACACCGCCGGAAAATGCAAAGTCTTCTTCTTGGCCTGTGCGCTGATCAATTAATTTGATGTGCACGCCATTATTTAAGAATGACAGTTCCCGAATGCGTTTAACCAAGATTTCATAATGAAACTCAACATTCCCAAAAATTGTCTCGTCGGCTAAAAAATGAACCTCAGTTCCTGACAGCTCTGTGTCACCTGTAACGGTAATTGGTGAAACCAATACACCGTCTTCATCAACAATATTACGATTTTGAATGACGCCACGCGCAAACTCCATGTAGTGCGCCTTACCATCACGACGAATGGTTAACTTTAACCACTTAGATAATGCGTTAACACAACTAACACCCACACCATGTAAACCGCCAGAAACTTTATAACTGTTTTGATCAAACTTGCCTCCAGCATGCAACTCTGTCATCACAATCTCAGCAGCACTGCGCTTAGGCTCGTGCTTATCGTCGTATTTAATGCCTGTTGGGACACCGCGGCCATTATCAACAATAGAAATAGAGTTGTCGGTTTGAATAACTACCGTAATTTCCGAACAATACCCCGCCAGAGCTTCATCAATTGAGTTATCTAACACCTCAAATACAAGATGGTGCAAACCAGTACCATCGGAGGTGTCTCCAATATACATTCCTGGGCGTTTACGAACAGCCTCAAGACCTTCTAAGATTTGAATTGATGCAGCGCCGTACTGCTCTACTACTTTTTTTTCTTCAGTCATTTTTTTCTAAATTAAATACGCATTGGCATCACAACATACTTGAAGCTCTCTGAGCCAGGCAGAGTAATTACAGCACTGCTGTTTGCATCACCCAAGCTAATTTGAATCTTTTCACTCTTTAGGTTTGATAAAACATCTAACAAATAGCTTACGTTAAAACCAATCTCAACGGCATCACCACTGTATTCAGTTTCAATCTCTTCCTGCGCCTCTTCTTGCTCGGCATTGGTAGATTGAATGGTGATGCGGTTGGGTGATAAAGAAAAACGAACACCCTTAAATTTGTCGGTCGTTAGAATTGCGGCGCGCTGTAAGGCTGCCTGAAGCTCATCACGACCAACTACCAATGAATTTTTATGACCCTTTGGAATAACTCTTTGGAAGTCAGGAAACTTACCTTCAACCAATTTTGAAATAAGCTCAATATCACCAAAAGTAAACTTAGCTTGGTTTGCAGTTAGTCCGATCTCTAAAAAATCATCCGAGTCTTCCAACAAATGCTGCAGCTCTAGAATCGTTTTTCTAGGGATAATAATTTCCTGTTTTTGCCCTGAACCCGATGGCGCTTCAGTAAGCTCAACCTGAGAAAATGCAAGTCGATGACCGTCGGTCGCTACTGCAACAACATCTTTGCCTTCAACAACCAACAGCATACCGTTTAAGTAATAACGAATATCTTGTTGCGCCATTGAGAAGTGAACCTGACTAATTAGCTGGCGAAAGCTCTTTTGTGACATTTTCCATGCCGCAGTTACCTCACCAACGGTTTGCATAATCGGAAACTCGGAGGCAGACAGGGTTTGTAGGGAGAATCGGCTTTTACCGCTTTGAACAACCATACGATTGTCTTTTAGATTTAAGGCTACTGGGCCCTCAGGAAGGGCGCGCAAAATATCCAACAACTTTCTCGCCGCAACAGTCGTCGTAGCATCTTCTGCGCCAACACCAAAACTGGCGTTAGTGGTTATTTGAATTTCAATGTCGGTTGAAATAAAAGAAACCTTCTCACCATTTTTTTTGAATAAGAGGTTTGCCAAGATTGGCAGCGTGTGTCTACGTTCAACAATTCCACTAACAACCTGAAGAGGTTTTAGTAAGTTATCGCGCGAAGTGTTAACGAGTTGCATTGCTTTTAAATCCTTGTATATATCTTAGTAGTAATAGTAATAAGGTTCTTTGTTTCAGTGGATAAGTCAAAAATCTCATTTAAAACAACACATTGAAGCTTAAAAAACCTGTGGAAAACCGCTGTATAAACGCTGCATAAAAAGTGGATAAGTTTTTATCAATACCCTATTTTTGCATGAAGCTGAGTCTTTCCACAATTTATCCACAACAAACCCCCAAACTTATCCCTTGGGTTATCCACAGGGTTGTCCACAAGTAAAAACTAGGCCTTGAGGGTTTGTTCGATTACATGAATCTCGTGGTTAAGTTGGCCGTCGTGTGATCGCTCGTCAGCTATCTTGCGAACAGCATGTAAAACCGTTGTGTGGTCACGCCCCCCAAAAAGCTCCCCAATCTCTGGTAGGCTCTTCTGAGTTAACTCCTTGGCCATAAACATTGCAATTTGGCGCGGTCTAGCAATATTGGCGGGTCTTTTCTTGGAGTACATATCGGCAACTTTAATGCTGTAAAAATCCGCAACCGCTTTTTGGATGTTTTCCACAGAAATTTGTCGATTTTGTATAGAAAGCAGGTCTTTAAGGGCTGTTCTAGCCACCTCAATAGTGACTTCGCGACCATGGAATCTCACAAAAGCAAGAATTTTACGTAGTGCCCCCTCAAGCTCTCGGACGTTCGAGCGCAGATGTTTGGCCACAAAAAAAGCCACATCTTCACTCATCGGAATTCCTTCGCTAATCGCTTTTTTCATCAAAATAGCGACGCGCATCTCAAGCTCGGGGGGTTCAATTGCCACCGTCAGACCAGAATCAAAGCGCGAAATTAATCGATCATCAATCCCCGCCATTTCTTTGGGGTAGGTATCGCTGGTGATGATCACTTGAGATTTATTGCTTAGAAGTGCCTCAAATGCATAAAAAAACTCTTCTTGTGTGCGGGATTTGCCGCTGAAAAACTGGATGTCGTCAATGAGTAGTAAATCCAGTGAGTGGTAATAGCGCTTAAAGCGATCGAAAGCTTTTTGCTGATATGCCCGCACAACATCAGATACGTACTGTTCGGCATGTATATACCGAATGCGGGCATTTGGTTTCTCTTTTAAGAGATGGTTTCCGATAGCGTGTATGAGGTGGGTTTTACCCAAACCCACGCCGCCATACAAAAACATGGGGTTATAAGATGTGCCGGGGTTATGTGCCACCTGAATTGAGGCGGCCCGCGCCAACTGATTTGCCTTGCCAGTAACAAAAGTCTCAAAGGTTAGGTTTGGGTTGAGTTTGGAGTGGTCCTCGATCTCAAAAGCACTCTCATCGGTTGAGGAGTTTGTCTCCTCTTCAGCTTCAGCCCCAGTATTTAGCATCGCCGCCTCTGGCGCCGCCACAACTACGGAAGAAGGTGTTGATCCTGCCTCTGGTGCTAAAGCAAAACCGATATTAATGGGGCGCCCAAAATACTGGGCAGCAAGCTCTTGAAATCGATCGGCAAAAGTTTTCTTGATCCAATCTAACTTAAATCTATTGGGGGCTCCTATTGTTAGTGAGTCTTCACTATCATCAGAAGATAACAAAACTAGGGGTTGAATCCATGTTTTAAACTGTTGGGGCGACAGTTCGCGGGATAAAATGCCGATGGCATCATCCCAAAACCCCAGTGGGCTAATTGAATTCAAGGCGATGGGAATGTGTAGATTGCTCATATTTTTGGAAGATCTATTGTAGCGATGCGCCAAAGTTATCCACAAGCAAGAAAAGCGTGGAAAACCTGTGGATAACTTGTGTATAAATGAAAAATCTCTATTTAAATTAAAGATTTAAGTAAAAATTACACAAAAATAGAGAAAAACACCTACATATTCATCGAGATAGATTGACCTTTTGCTCTGCAACAAGGAAAATACTTGGTTTTCCCCAGGATCTATCATGAAAAGAACATACCAACCCTCAGTAACACGTCGTAAACGTACCCACGGTTTTCGCATTCGCATGAAAACGAAAAGTGGACGCGCAGTGTTGAACGCTCGCCGCGCAAAAGGCCGTAAACGTTTAGCTGTTTAAGTTATTCATTGAACAGCGCCAGGATTTCTGAATTATTAAAAACACGCCCCAAAACAAGCTTGTATTGGGGTATGTATTTTGCTTCTCCCGATGAGGGCTCAAGGCCTGATTTAGGGATTGCGGTGGCAAAGAAGTTGGCCAAAAGAGCTGTAGACAGAAATCGCCTAAAGCGAATGATTCGCGAGTTAGTGCGAACAGCTCAGTCCACATCTCTTCAAAAGGATGTTGTGGTTAAGCTTAAAAAGCCAGTTGGACGCGAAACCCGAGGCAGACTCAGAAAAAAAGAACGGATGCTCTTGCGCACTCAGGCATCAGGATTGATTTAAGTGCACCAACTGAACTCTTTGGCGCTGAAGTTGGTTAGGTTGTATCAACTAACACTAAGCCCCTATTTCGGATCCCAGTGCAAGTTTGTACCTAGTTGCTCACAATATGCTTGCGACTGCCTTAATCATTATGGGCTTACCAAAAGCCTTGGTTTAATGGCGTGGCGTATTTTGCGCTGCAACCCATGGTCACGCGGTGGTTATGATCCTGCTGTAAAACAAACATCTCATTAACTTAAGTGAATGCAAATGGACTTTAAAAAAACAATTCTTTGGGCAGTATTCTCGATGTCGGGTCTTATGCTCTACAACAATTGGCAGGTTCATGAGGGCAAGCCATCTATGTTTGGTGGCGTACCAGCTAGCGCTCCCGCCCAAGCAGATAAAGCTGTCTCAACTAATAAGGTTGATGTGCCAACACAAATCTCCGGGGCGCCGGTTATTGCTTCAACACCTATTGTTAATGCGGGGGCAATAGAAAGCAGTGAAAAGTTTGTATTACAGAATGATGTTTTGGTTCTAGAAATTAGTGCTAACGGCGCAAACGTTATTGATGCTAAGTTACTTAAACAACTCACACCAGAGAAAAAGCCGGTAGAGCTTTTTCAATACACCGCTGCGCATAAATATTTTGCGCGCTCTGGTTTAATTTCCTTAAACAACAATGATCTTCCAAACCACACAAGCCCCTTTAAGTTGGTTCAGTCTGGCAAAGATGGATCAGGCAGGCCGTTTGCCGTTTTTGCTAGTGAACGCAATGGCGTTAAGCTTGAAAAAACTTTCGTGTTAAATCCTGGTAGTTACATTGTTGATGTTGGACATCGTGTTACACAGGCTTCAAGTAATCCAAACCCACTAGTTCTTTATACAGAAATTGTTCGGGATTCAAGCCAAGAGCAAAAAATTGGTCCCTTTGATGGCGCATTTTCTGCAAGCACCTTTACGGGCCCAGCCGTTTACACCGATAAAGAAAAGTTTAATAAGCTGGAGTTTACGGCTATTGATAAAAATAAAATTACCATTCCAACCCAGGTTGCAGCGGGTGAGCCAGCCTGGATTGCGATGGTTCAACATTATTTCGCCAGTGCATGGATTCCAGGTGATAAATCTGCTCGCGATATCTATGCAGGAAAAATAGACAACGGTTTATATCGTATTGGTATGCAAATCCCGTTGGGTGTTGTTGCCCCTGGATCTACTTTTGTAGAAAAGGCTCGACTCTTTGTTGGCCCGCAAGAAGAGAGCGTTTTAGAGACAATCGCCCCTGGTTTTGAGTTGCTAAAAGATTATGGTTACCTAACTATTTTGGCAAAACCAATTTTTTGGTTGCTAGAAAATATTCATACTTATGTGGGCAATTGGGGTTGGTCAATCATTCTTTTGACTATCTTAATTAAGCTCGTGTTCTTCCCGCTGTCAGCTGCTAGCTATAAATCGATGGCGCGCATGAAAGAAGTGCAGCCTCGTTTGGTTGCCATGAAGGAGCAGTACAAAGGTGAGCCACAAAAGCTCAATCAAGCAATGATGGAGATGTACCGCAAAGAAAAGATCAATCCACTTGGCGGTTGTTTGCCAGTCGTGATTCAGATCCCGGTGTTTATTTCTTTGTATTGGGTGTTGTTGTCATCTGTTGAGATGCGCGGCGCCCCATGGGTTTTGTGGATACACGACCTATCAGTACCAGACCCGTATTACATTTTGCCGATCGTCATGGCGATATCTATGTTCGTCCAAACCAAACTAAATCCAACGCCACCAGATCCAATTCAGGCCAAGGTAATGATGTATATGCCGATCGTGTTCTCGATCATGTTCTTCTTCTTCCCAGCCGGCTTGGTTTTGTACTGGGTTGTGAATAATCTATTGTCGATCGCACAGCAGTGGCAGATCAACAATATGTTCGGAAAAAAGTTAGCCAAGTAACACCTGCGCGGCATCCAAACCTAACAAAAGTGCACAGCAATGATGACCAGAAAGTTACCCATCATTGCTGTTGCTTCTGCACCAGGCAAGGCTGGGGTTGGCGTTATTCGCATTAGCGGACCAAACCTTAGTCCAATAGTGGGCGCCCTTTTTCAAAAAAAACTTACTCCACGTGAGGCAAACTTATTAACACTGCGGGATGTTGATGGACAGGCCATTGATCAGCTAATTGCCATTTGGTTTGCAGCTCCCGCATCCTTTACCGGCGAAGATGTTTTAGAACTTCAATGTCACGGTGGTCCACAACTACTCGCATTGGTAATGAAGCGCTGCCTTGAGTTGGGCAAAGACGAGGGTCTTGTGATTGCCGAGCCCGGAGAATTTACACTGCGCGCCTATCTCAATAACAAGATTGACTTGACACAGGCTGAAGCAATTGCAGACCTAATAGATGCGCAAAGTGAGGCGGCAGTGCGCGGGGCTGCTCGTTCATTGCAGGGCGCATTTTCAAATGACATTAATGAGCTTATTGAGGAGATTACTCAATTACGCATCTTGGTTGAATCGACTTTAGATTTTCCTGAAGAAGAAATCGAGTTTTTAGAAAATGCTCAAGCAAGACAACGCTTGGCGGCAGTAAAAACAAAACTCCAGCTTTTGCGCGATGGTGCCAAGCAGGGAAAAATTTTGCGCGATGGCATACAGCTAGTATTGGCTGGCGCACCCAATGTCGGAAAGAGCTCCCTCTTAAATAGACTTGCTGGCGAAGAGGTTGCGATTGTTACTGCTATTGCTGGCACTACTCGCGATCGAGTCAAAGAAAGTATCTCTATAGAGGGCGTGCCGATGCATATAATTGACACGGCGGGCTTGCGGGAAACTGCCGATGTGGTTGAGGCTAAAGGCATTGAAAGATCTTGGGACTCTATTCGTTTGGCAGACCTAGTGATTTTTCTATCAGACCCCAGTTCCAATGAAGACCGCGGCACCTTAAAAGAACGAATATTGGCTGAATTGCCGCCTAAATGCCCAGTTTTAGAGGTTATCAATAAGGCAGATTTGCTTGCTGGAGACACAAAAACTGGGCTAACTACCCCTCTTTTGATATCGGCAAAAACCGGCGACGGAATTGATAACTTAAAACAAAAGATTCTTGAGCTTGTGGGCTGGGCTGGGGCCCAAGAAGGGGCAATTGTGGCGCGCAGGCGGCACCTAGATTGCTTAGAGCGCGCCTCTGAACATATCGCTAAATCTGAGGAGTTCGCTGCAAATGGCAACAATTCGCTGGAGTTATTTGCAGAAGAGCTATCTTTGGCACAGGGTCATTTGGGGGAAATAACCGGAAAACTCCTGCCAGACGACCTTTTGGGGAAAATTTTTAGCCAATTTTGTATTGGTAAATAAAGGGTATGTGCGGTGTGGGGTGAAAGGTATAAATTTGCCCAAAATGTTAAAATCATCGGACTAAAAAATTCATTCTTCATAGGGAAACATATGACTTCAACTACTAGCGGCCAGATCAATGTAAATGCGCCGGCTTACGTAAAAAACAAGCGTTTAATTGAGTGGGTGGGTGAGGTTGCCTCTCTTACTAAGCCGGATGCAATTCGTTGGTGTGATGGTTCGCAAGCTGAGTACGATGAGCTTTGCGAGTTGTTGGTTTCCGCGGGTGTTTTCAAGCGACTCAACCCGGCCAAGCGTAAAAACTCATTCTTAGCTCTTTCTGATCCAGAGGATGTGGCGCGCGTTGAAGACCGTACTTTTATTTGCTCCGCCAAGAAAGAGGATGCAGGTCCAACCAATAATTGGGTTGAGCCAAGCGAAATGCGCGCAACACTAAACCCATTGTTCGATGGTTGTATGCGCGGCAGAACAATGTATGTGGTGCCATTTTCCATGGGCCCAATTGGCTCACCCATTGCACATATTGGGGTTGAGTTGTCTGACAGCCCATATGTTGCAATCAATATGCGCCTGATGACCCGCATGGGTAAGGCGGTTATCGATCAGCTCGGCGCTGATGGTGAGTTCGTTCCTTGTATCCACACCGTTGGCAAGCCATTGGCTGCTGGAGAAAAAGATGTTGCATGGCCTAACAATAAAAATAAGTACATCGTTCACTATCCTGAGACACGCGAAATTTGGTCTTTTGGTTCGGGTTATGGTGGCAATGCCTTGTTGGGTAAAAAATGTTTCGCTTTGCGAATCGCTTCCAACATGGGGCGTGACCAAGGTTGGTTAGCTGAGCACATGTTGATTCTTGGTGTGACATCACCAGAGGGCAAAAAACATCACATTGCTGCGGCATTCCCGTCCGCTTGCGGCAAAACCAATTTTTCAATGATGATTCCACCAAAAGGCTTTGATGGTTGGAAAGTAACTACGATTGGTGATGACATTGCATGGATCAAACCACGCAAAGACCCTGTGACTGGCAAAACACGTTTGTTTGCAATTAATCCAGAGTCTGGCTATTTCGGTGTTGCCCCAGGAACAAATCGTCAAACTAATCAAAACTGCATCGACTCTTTAAATCAAGATGTTATTTTTACCAATGTTGGTCTAACTGATGATGGTGATGTTTGGTGGGAAGGTTTGACAGAAACCCCGCCTGCACATTTGATTGACTGGCAAGGCAAAGACTGGACGCCAGCTGATGGCGCTGCTGGCCGTAAAGCCGCTCACCCAAACTCACGATTCACTGTAGCGGCGACCAATAACCCGGCCGTTGATCCTAAATGGGATGATCCAGAAGGTGTTCCAATCGATGCATTCTTGTTTGGCGGTCGCCGCTCAAACACAGTGCCCTTGGTTAGCGAAGCGCGCGACTGGGTTGAAGGTGTTTACATGGCAGCTACGTTGGGCTCAGAAACTACCGCTGCCATTACAGGTCAAATCGGTGTAGTGCGCCGCGACCCGTTTGCGATGATCGCATTTGCTGGTTACAACATGAGCGACTATTTCCAACACTGGCTCAACATCGGCAAGAAGCTCGAGGCCGAAGGCGCAGTATTGCCAAAAATTTATTGTGTGAACTGGTTCCGCAAAGACGAGAACGGCAAGTTTGTATGGCCTGGCTTCGGTGAAAACATGCGCGTCCTCTCATGGATTTTGGAGCGCGCAGAAGGCAAAGCAAAAGGCAAAGAAACGCCATTTGGTATTACCCCAGAGTATGCTGATATACATTGGGGGGGTTTAGACTACTCAGCAGAGAAGTTCGCCAAAGCCATCAATGTTGGGACTGATGACTGGAACAACGAATTGAAGTTGCACACCGAGTTATTCGATCACCTAGGCGATCGTTTGCCAAAGGAGCTGAAAGAGACCCGCTCCAAAATCGAGCAGCGCTTAAATGCTTAATTTTAAAAGCGCATAGTTTTAGCAATATAAAACGTTGTATCTAAATTAGCTCAATGACTAAACCCCAACACCATGAAATAGTGGTGATTGGGGCAGGCATTTGTGGCGCAACCATTGCCAATGAATTACTCCTTCGTGGCAAGTCCGTCTGCATTGTTGATGCCGCAAGCTCCCCAGCCACTGCTTGTTCAAGCCATGCACATGCAATTGCTCACCCCCATATCGGCAAGGGCTCCCCACGCTTATTACGCTTAACGCGTATAGCTTTTCTTCTAGCCGAAGCCAGATGGGGCAAAGTTTGGCGGCAACATGGCATATTTCAGCCAACGAAAAAGGATAAAAGCTTTAGCCGTTCAGAGCTTGAGGCACACCTGCTTTCTTTGGGGTTGGATAAGCACATGGCAATTGCTGTGGATGCAAATGAGGCGCAAAGAATTTGCGGCGTAGAGCAAACTGGCGCCTGGCTACCGCGAGGTGCGAGCTTAAATTTATCTAAGACAAGCAAAGAATTGTTGCGCCCGCATGAGCGATTAACTTGTTTATGGAATACGCGGATTGCCGGCCTTGAAGAGATGGGTGGCAAGTGGAGTTTATTGAATCAAGAAAAAAAATGCATCCTGTCTGCAGACAAGATCATCATTTCTGCTGCGATGGAGAGCAAAAACTTGATGACTAGCATCGGAATTCGTTTGCCACTAAAGCCGGTGCGTGGCCAGTTAAGCATTTTTACGATTCCAAAAAATAGCCCATGGGCAGCGAAGCTACCTAAAGCGGGAATTTCCGGGGATGGCTATTGCTTGCCCGCAGAACAACTTGAAGATGGAAGCTATCAGTGGATCGTGGGCTCCAGCTTTGATGAGGGCGAAGATAATTTATTGCCTAGAGACGCTAGTGATGAATTTAATCGTGAGCAAGCGCGAGGCTTAGTCAATTACTGGAATGGAGACCCTCAGGATTTGCTTAAAAAAGCTGAGTTTGTGGGGGTCCGCTGTGTTGCTGGCGATCGTCTCCCAATCATTGGCGCGCTACCTCAGCGCCCCGGGATTTTTTTGGCCACAGCCTTAGGGTCGCGAGGAGTTTTGTGGTCAGCCCTTGCGGCAAAGCTTATTACCGCTCAACTACTAGAGGATGATTTTGCTTTGCTGGTGCGCTTAGGTTTTGCTGAAGACTTGGTTGCTGCACTTGCTCCAGCCCGCTTCTTTGCTGGCGCCTTAGCAGTGCCATCTGCCTTAGGGGTCTTAGCCTCAAACTCGAAACCAATTTTTCCATCAGCGCCCAAGGCTAGGTAAGCTTTAAAACCACGACCAGTGCGGTTCGACTTAAAGTTGGTTAGAAGATCAGTTTTGCCTTCTTTTAGTAACTTTTGTATTTGCTCTTGAGAAATTTCTTGCTGTAAAACCACTTTGCCAGTCTTAAAGTCGCATGTTTTGCTGGGGCCCGTATTGT
>Ga0208496_1000554_pt1 | contig 13687 bp, 13 predicted proteins | sample CryBogmetaGMA2M_FD_184552 | JGI IMG/M metagenome (GOLD analysis project Ga0208496, IMG submission 184552) | Freshwater microbial communities from Crystal Bog, Wisconsin, USA - MA2M (SPAdes) | ecosystem: Environmental > Aquatic > Freshwater > Lake | place: Crystal Bog, Wisconsin, USA | collected... | reverse complement strand
GACAACCAGAATCACAATCTGGGACTCTACCAACTGAGCTACGTCCGCCGTTGTAGAGGTGACATTATAGCTTTTAGCTCAAAAACCTGTCAAAAACAGCGTTTCTGGCCTTTAACTTAGGCACTTTCAAACTCAAAAGCAGCCCAGTCACCCAGGGTCAGACTGGCATCCAAGAAGAAATCCACTATCGCGGCTTTGCTCTGAACCTTAGCTAAAGCATGGTGATCTGAGAGACGCTGACGCCAGTAACGAGACCCTGCCCTACCATGAGCTAAACCCAAGATATGTCTGGTGAAAGCACCTATGTAAAACGGCTTTTGTTGGGCCTGACATTCATCAAACCAAGCTTGCACTTGCCTTACTAATCCAATTTGAATGCGGTGCCACTCAGTCTCACTAAATAGGTAGCCTGCTGCATCACCATGGGTATCAATCAGATCATCCCAACCCAGCAGCATCGCAGGAAAGTGATAGGCCGCTCTACCCACCATAAAGCCATCAAAGTCGTCCCAATGGCCTGCAATCTGCTCATTGGTTTCTAGGCCACCATTGAGAAGTACCTTTAGACTTGGAAATTGTTTTTGTGCATCTAACCTTAGTTTGGCAGCCACTTCATAACGCAATGGGGGTTTACTGCGATTCTCTTTAGGCGATAAACCTTTTAGCACTGCATTACGCGCATGAATAGTAACTTGGCTTGCACCCGCATCCGCCACAGCCAGAATGAAATCGAGCGCAAATAGATAATCCTTTTCAGAGTTGGCAGCATCCATTGAATCTAGGCCTAGGCGGTGTTTTACCGAGATCGGAATATCTACTGCGTCTCTCATTGCTTTGATGCAATCTGCTACCAGAGTTGGCTCTGCCATCAGACAAGCACCAAAAGAGCCACGTTGTACGCGCTCTGAGGGGCAGCCACAATTGAGATCAATCTCATCGTAGCCCCACTGCTGCGCTAGTTCTGCTGATTTTGCTAAGTCATTCGGCTCTGATCCACCTAACTGCAACACCACTGGATGCTGGTCTGGTGAGTAATCTAAATGACGTGGCACATCCCCATGCATGAGCGCCCCGGTTGTTACCATCTCGGTATAGAGGACAGCCTCTTTAGTAAGGGTGCGATGAAAAGAGCGGCAATGACGATCCGTCCACTCCATCATGGGCGCAACAGCAAGGCGTTTCTTGGGGGTATTGTTCATGGACTTCTATTAAATGGCTTCGATTGCCATTTTAAATGCATCAGGGCAACCGAAGTTGCCCTTGCTTTAGGATCGATCAATGCTTACTTAGAGAGCTTCGCTTCTAACTCTACCGCCAAATCAAGAGCCCCCATATAACCAGACTTCAGATGGGCTGGTAAATCTGGGTCGCCGACCATGGTTCCCAATGTCTCCACTAGGCTATAGACAATTCCTTTTGCCGCACTACTAGCAATTGATTTATTGGTTACTGCTTCATCAATATGATTAACGGCATCTAAGAAATAGTCGTGGCCAGGTAATCCATCTGGCCCTAATTCTTCTCTAGGTTCTTTAGGCATCAATTTTTCCTCAATAAAGTTCTTACAGCATCTGGTCTACTTTATAGAAGAACTTGCGGGCATGCGCAAGAATTTCTTTATCTGAAGGATGATCAACCGTTTCTACGCCAACAATCTTGTCCGCAATCCTGGCATCATGCTGATGGGCATGCTTAATTAATTCTAATTTTGCAGATCCTGGCCCCAGAATCAGGATTTCTTTAGACTTATTTACCGCCTGAATAACGGAGTGAAGATATTTAGAATCTAGAGCCTGTCTCCCACTGCCGACTTCTCCGCCTTTATGGTGCAAATGGGAATGAGTCGATTTACTTCTAATGATTTCAGCTTCGCTAGCATCCTCACTCAAAAACATGACGTGGGCTTCTTGGTGATCGATCCAAATAACTGCGTGATTTAATGACATAGTTCTTCCTGTAATTGATATGACTGCGCTCTCAGGATACTCTTACAACCGCATAACAACACTCTAAGACTTGATTTATATCAATCCTGGCACAGTAGTATTAAATTCGTATACTAAGAACACCTATATTTGGGCTCTTGATGGCTACTTCCAGTAAATCCTTTCCAATTCGATACATCCCTTTTTGCATTTGCATTATTGGAGGTATCGCCAGTTTTGTCGCTTTAGATCTTCATCAGAAAGCGCTTTACCTCCTCATCTTATTTAGCGGCTTAACTCTCGTGGGAATCTATGATCTATTCCAAACTAAGATCGCCATACTGCGGAACTACCCCGTCATTGGTCATTTACGTTTTATGCTGGAATATATTCGCCCAGAGATTCGGCAATACTTTATTGAGGGTGATAACGATGAAACACCCTTCTCCAAGGAGCAACGCACTTTAGTCTACTCACGCGCTAAAGCCGTTCCCGATCAAATACCTTTTGGCACTAGTCTTGATGTCATGGCACCAGGTTATCAATGGATTAATCAATCATTGGCGCCAACTCGGTTGCCAAGTCATGATTTCCGTATCGAAATTGGTGGAAAGGATTGTCTACAGAAATACTCAGCCAGCATTTTTAATATTTCAGCGATGAGTTTTGGCTCTCTTAGTGCTAATGCTGTGATGGCCTTAAATAAGGGCGCTGCAAAGGGTAACTTTGCCCACGATACTGGGGAAGGCTCTATCTCTATCTACCATCGTATGCATGGCGGTGATTTGATTTGGGAGATTGGCTCTGGTTACTTTGGTTGCCGCAATGCCGATGGTAGCTTTAATGTAGATAAGTATGCTGAAAATGCGCTTGATCCCCAGGTCAAGATGATTGAGATTAAATTAAGCCAAGGCGCCAAACCTGGTCACGGTGGAATTTTGCCGGGTCCTAAAGTCACTGCAGAGATTGCTGAAGCACGTGGTGTTAACGTTGGGGAGGCATGTATCTCTCCTGCCTCCCATAGTGCATTTTCTACTCCCCTGGATTTGATGAATTTTGTGAAAGAGTTACGTGATCGATCTGGCGGTAAGCCTGTTGGATTTAAGCTTTGTATTGGGCATCCTTGGGAATGGTTCGGCATTGTTAAAGCCATGCTAGAGACTCATATCTATCCTGACTTCATTGTGGTTGATGGTTCGGAAGGCGGAACAGGTGCATCACCAGTGGAATTCACCAATCACGTTGGTACTCCACTCCAAGAGGGGCTGCGTTTAGTTCACAACACCTTGGTTGGTGTAAACCTGCGTGATCACATCAAGCTTGGTTGCTCTGGAAAAATTATCAGCGCATTTGATATGGCTGTAGCATTTGCTATTGGCGCAGATTGGTGTAATAGTGCGCGTGGTTTTATGTTCTCAATTGGCTGCATTCAAGCCCAGGTCTGTAATACTGGCTTTTGCCCCACTGGCGTGACTACCCAAGATCCATTACGCCAAAAGGCCTTGGTAGTGCCTGATAAGGCCGAGCGAGTATATAACTTCCACAGAGAGACACTTAAAACCTTAAAAGAATTGGTTGAGGCGGCCGGCTTAAATCATCCTATTGAAATAGATGCAGCTCATATTATTCGACGCATTAATAAACATGAAGTACGCCTCTTGTCTTTCCTTCTGCCAGAAATGCCTGCAGGACTGTTGCTAAAGGGTGAGCATATTGACCCATCCTTGTATTTACCAAGAGTGTTCGAGTTATATTGGAATAAGGCACAAGCTAAAAGCTTCGCAGCCTTAAAAGATTAAGCGGCTAGAAGTCTAATACTCGCTTGCTTACAAATACTCTTTGGGTTTTGGTGATGGGATCCAAAAAAGATATTTCCTTAGCCAATAGCTGCAATGGCCTTGAAATGTCTAAGTCGTATTCTTGATATGGCGTAAGAGTTGGATAAATTTGATCATCTTTAATTGGTATATCTAAAGCATTCAGATGGCACCGTAGCTGATGCTTCTTGCCACTTCCCGGCGTAAGACGATATTTAGCCCAAGGTCGGTTTTCGCTAATGATATCAAGCAATGTATCGGTATTAGACTCACCCTCCACCTCTATCATTTGCAAAAAATGTTCAGATTCTTCTAGCCTACTTTGATAGAGTAAGGGCAACTTAGCAATCAGTTCTTGAGAATACGGTGCAATTGCTTCATAGACTTTTTTAACTTCTCTATCTCTGAATAAATTTTGGTACTGTGCCCTCTCTGCAGGATTTACAGAGAAGATAACTAACCCTGCAGTATCCCGATCTATGCGATGAATTGGACTTAGGGACTGAATACCCGTTTTTTTCTTCAGACGATTGAGTAGTGTTTGATGCAAATAGAGGCCGCTTGGAGTTACAGGCAAAAAATGGGGCTTATCTGCTACCAAGATATGTTGGTCCTGGAAGAGAATCTCTTCCTGAAACGAAATTTCTGGTTCACGTGCCAGGCGCCTAAAGTAAATGAGATGCGTATTGGGTTGATAGGCATCAATTGCATCAAGCGCTTTTCCTTCAGCATTCAATACCAAGCCTTGGGCAAAGCGATCCTCCCACTCCTTTACTGCGATATGGGGAAATTGCGCAATAAAGAATTGCAATAAATTCAGATGAGACTGATCGGCAGGTAAAAATACCCTCGATGCTGAGACTCCTTCCGAATTAACCTGCATGCCTTGCTCCTTGTGTGGGAGCTTGTTATTTTAAGATACTCTGCAATCCAACTTGGATAACTGATAAAAAATAAACCGCCATCAGGCGGTTTATTTGATTGCCAACAGAAAGCCAGCCATTTAGTCTGCGTAGATACCAGCTGCTTTAATAATTGGTGACCACAGGTCAATCTGTGCCTTGAGGTGCTTCTTCAAGCCTTCAGGTGTTGCGCTGGCTTGCGATGGTATCTCTACGCCTAGCTCGGCCATATGTTGCTTGTAGATCGGATCTTGAATGGCGCCTTGTAATGCTTTAGCTAACTTGTCCATCTCCGCTTTTGGCGTACCCTTAGGTGCATATACACCGTGCCATACCTTGACTTCGAAGTTCTTCAAGCCCTGTTCGTTCAAAGTAGGAATCTTGTCAAAAGCCTTAATCCGTTGCATCGTGGTTGTGCCATAAGGCTTAACCGCATTTGTAGCTAGCTGTCCAGAAAGGTTGGTTGTCTGATCACACATCAATTGCACTTGACCGCCAATCAAATCCGTCAAGGCAGGCGCTGTACCTTTGTAAGGAACAGTGGTTAAGTCCAACTGAATACGGCTCATGAAGAGCAAACCGCATAAGTGACTGGCAGAACCTACCCCAGCATTTGCATAAGCAATCTTGCTGACGTTTGCCTTCATGTAGGGAAGCAATTCTTGGTAATTCTTAGGCGGCAAATCTTTATTACCAACCAAAATCATGGGAACATCAGCAACTTGGCCAACATATTCAAAATCATTCATCGGGTCAAAACCCAGGTTCTTATACAAAGCTGGGGCAGTAGACATCCCAATATGGTGAATCAATAATGTATAGCCATCATTCTTGGAGTTAATTACCCGTTTCGCCGCAATCGTACCGCCAGCACCCGGACTGTTATCCACAATCACTTGGCCTTTTAGTTGCTTGCCCATTGCAAGCGCTAGTTCGCGAGCTACTTTATCGGTTGGACCACCAGCGGAAAATGGAACCACTAAGGTAATTGGGCGATCACCCGGAAAGTCAGCAGCGTTTGTAACAGAAATACTGACGCCTAATACGCACAGTGTTAAAGCAGCTATACGGGAAATTGAAAGAAGCATTTTCACGGGATTTCTAACCTTTCGTGGTTTTACAGTCAAACCAATAGTTTATTACTAAACAACCCTGAAATAACGCTCTTTCACCCATAAAGCGACGGTTACCAGCCCAATCATGATCGGGACTTCGACTAAGGGCCCGATTACTGCCGCAAACGCTGCTCCGGAGTTAATGCCAAAGACTGCTATCGCTACTGCAATGGCTAACTCAAAGTTATTACTAGAGGCTGTAAAAGACAATGTACAGCAGCGCTTGTAATCGATCCCCATCTTAGCCGTGACCACGAAGGTCAAGATAAACATCACCCCAAAGTAAATCAATAATGGGATAGAGATGGTTAACACATCACCCGGAAGATCAAGGATTAACTTTCCTTTGAGACTAAACATCACCACGATAGTAAATAACAGTGCAATTAACGTGATTTTCCCGATCTTCGGCACAAAATGTTCGTGATACCACTCTTTAGAAACAAACTTGAGCATCACAAATCGAGTTAGCAAGCCTGCTAAACACGGGATACCCAAGTAAATAAAGACCGTTTTAGCAATCTCACCGATGGTGATACTCACATTGGAACCTGCAAGACCAAAGAAAGGCGGCAACACTGTTAAAAAGATATAAGCGTAGACACTAAAAAATAGAACTTGGAATATGGCATTAAATGCTACCAAGCCTGCAGCATATTCTGTTGATCCTTTAGCGATGTCATTCCAGACAATTACCATCGCAATACAAGGTGCAATCCCAATCAGAATAAGTCCTGCCATGTATTCCGGTTGGTTGGGCACGAAAGTAATTGCCAGGAGGAACATAAAGATGGGCGCAATAATCCAGTTCATTAAAAAAGCAATCGCAAAGATACGCTTATCTCTGAATACCTCTGGTAGATCTTCATACCTCACCTTCGCGAAGGGTGGATACATCATCAAGATTAAGCCAATGGCAATGGGATAGTTCGTACTACCTACCTGAAATGAATTAATTAAATCTTCCACCCTCGGAAAGAAATAGCCCAAGCCAATACCCAGCGCCATAGCAGCAAAGATCCAGACGGTTAAATAACGGTCTAAAAAGGAGAGTTTTTTAGTGAGTGCGTTCATGAGTTTGTATGGATTTCTTTAAGACTCAGAGAGTCAAGCTTGTCTAAAGGCATCGCAGCCAAGATATCAATTCGCTTTTTTAAGCCATTCATCACATGAACAAAAGCAGTTTTCTTTTCTAGATCACTACCCTGCACTTGCGACGGATCAGGGAATCCCCAATGTGCCGTCATAGGCTGACCTGGCCAGAATGGGCATTGTTCACCCGCCGCATTATCACAAACAGTAATAATGAAATCCATCTTTGGGGCGTTAGGTTCGCTAAATACATCCCAACTTTTGGATTTTAGTAAGTGAGTATCCAGACCCAATTCTTTAGCAATTTCCATTGCATAGGGATTGATAGAAGTACCAGGTGTAGAGCCTGCTGAGTAGCCTTGCAGCTTACCGCTGGGATGGGTTGAGGCTAAAGCTTCGCCAATAATAGAGCGGGCCGAATTATGGGTGCACAAAAATAGAATGTTGTATGTCTTCATATGGATTTCACCTTCTTAATCAATTTGACGGGCGTGCATGTATTTCCACCACAACAGTTGTCCAATAAAAACTCACTTAAATCTTGTACGAGCTTGGCATTAGGTCGATAGATTAAATTTCGACTCTGCCTTTCCACCAAGAGCAAGTCGGCCTGCACCAATTCTTTGAGGTGAAAACTGAGTGTGGCGTTCGGAATACCTAATTTCTCAATAATTTGACTAGGCGTAAGACCCTTGTCGCCACGCTGAACAATTAAGCGGAAAATATTGAGTCGAGACTCCTGCCCTAGCGCTAGAAAGGCTTGAACTGCATGAGTATTTTTCATATTTCCAATTATATAGAAATATATATGACTAATTGATGACAATAAAAAAGCCACCCAAGGGTGGCTTTTTATGCAGCTTGCGGAGTTTATTCGCGTGATGCCTTCTTACGATCATGCTCTTTCAAGTAGCGCTTACGTACACGTACACTCTTCGGTGTTACCTCAACCAATTCATCATCACTAATGAACTCTACGGCGTATTCCAAAGTCAAATCGATTGGGGTTACCAAGCGAACCGCTTCATCAGTACCGGAAGAGCGCACGTTCGTTAATTGTTTTCCCTTAATTGGGTTAACAACCAAATCGTTATCACGACTATGAATACCAATTACCATGCCTTCGTAAACTGGGTCACCATGTTTTACGAACATCCGACCACGGTCTTGTAATTTCCAAATAGCGTAAGCAACTGCTTCGCCATCATCTTGACTGATCAGTACGCCGTTATGGCGCTCACCCAAAATACCGTCTTTGGCAGGTGCATAAGCATCGAAGGTATGGCTCATTAACCCGTTACCACGAGTCATGGTCATAAAATCACCCTGGAAACCGATCAAGCCACGCGCAGGAATGCGGTACTCAAGACGGGTACGGCCCTTACCGTCACTCACCATATCTTGTAACTCACCCTTACGTTTACCTAGGTCTTCCATCACGGCGCCTTGGGTAGCATCTTCGACATCAACCGTTAAATTCTCATACGGCTCCATCTTCACGCCATCTTCCTCATGGAACACTACGCGTGGACGTGAAACCGCCATTTCATAGCCTTCGCGACGCATGGTTTCAACCAGGATCGTCAAGTGCAACTCACCACGACCAGATACCTCAAATACGGTATCGTCATCAGTTTCTTTTACGCGCAAGGCCATGTTTGACTTCAGTTCACGGTCTAAACGCTCACGAATTTGACGGCTAGTCACAAACTTGCCCTCACGTCCTGCAAACGGACTGGTATTCACCATGAAGTTCATGGTCAAAGTTGGCTCATCAATTTTGAGCATAGGTAATGCATCTGGTTTATCAACCGCGCAAACAGTTGTACCGATCGCCAATTCTTCAATACCGTTAATCAAGGCAATATCGCCAGCAATTGCTTCGTCAACGATTTCACGCTCAAGACCTTTGAACTTCAATACCTGGTTTACGCGGCCTTTGAATGGCACGCCATCTGGTCCGTTTAAACAAATTACTTCCATGCCGGATTTAACACGACCACGGTTAATACGACCAATACCAATCTTTCCGACATAGCTGTTGTAGTCAATAGAGGAGATTTGGAACTGCAAAGGACCATCTGGATCATCATCACGGACGGGAACATGTTCTAAAACAGCATCAAACAATGGACGCATATCACCTTCACGTACATCTTCACTCATACCTGCATAGCCGTTTAAGCCTGATGCATAAATAATTGGGAAGTCGAGCTGCTCTTCAGTTGCTCCGAGCTTGTCAAACAATTCAAATGTAGCGTTAATCACGTAATCACAACGTGCGCCTGGGCGGTCAACTTTGTTAATCACCACGATCGGCTTCAAACCCAGTGCCAAGGCTTTCTTGGTAACGAAACGGGTTTGTGGCATTGGTCCTTCAACCGCATCAACCAAGAGCAAAACACCGTCAACCATCGAGAGAACGCGTTCTACCTCACCACCGAAATCCGCGTGTCCTGGGGTATCAACGATGTTGATATGGGTGCCGTCGTATTCCACTGCACAGTTCTTAGACAAAATAGTAATGCCACGTTCTTTTTCCAAATCGTTTGAGTCCATGACACGTTCGGTCATTTTTTCATTGGAACGGAATGTGCCTGATTGGCGCAAGAGTTGGTCAACCAAAGTAGTTTTACCGTGGTCAACGTGGGCGATGATGGCGATATTACGAAGTGCGCGTTTAGTCATGTGAAGCTTCTAAAGTGAAAGATAAGTAAAAAGGTTAGTTAATGAGCCTGAGAAATTAAACGCTTGGGATGTAATACCCCAGAGCGCCAATCGGCAGTACCAATAAAATTATGGGGTGCAGCAGTAGCACGATAAATACGTACTAAGGCTTCGATGGATGGCAGATTGAGAGGGACACGTTGCCCCATCTCTAGGCGCTTTGCCTGCTGTTCATCCACCGTTAAATGCGGCAAGGTTTGTAATAATGCGTCTACAGGCAATATGTAGCCAGCGCTATTTTGCAAGCCACTCTGAATTGATTCAATCGTAAATGACTGATCTAAGTTGAGGTGCCCAACTTCGGTACGGCGCAAACCCACTAAATGGGCACCACACCCTAATGCATTACCAAGATCTTCTGCGAGCACACGAATATACGTACCTTTGCTACAACTGACTTCTAAAGTCGCTTCAGGCCATGCAATATCGGTCCAGCAAATGTGATGGATAGTGATATCTCGTGGTGCACGCTCTAACTCAACACCAGCACGTGCGTATTCGTATAAGGGCTTGCCATCTCGCTTGAGCGCAGAATACATAGGCGGCACCTGTGCAATGGGACCAGTAAATTTGGAGAGCAATGCGTCTAGCGCATTTCTCATGTCAGCTTCATTTGCAAAGCTTGGCAAAGGTAACTCTTCGATAATGTGACCTTCGGCATCACCTGTATCTGTACGTGATCCAAATTTGACGCGAGCGATATAAGTCTTATCCGCCTCTAGCAAGTCTTGTGAATACTTCGTAGCTTCGCCCAAGCAAATTGGCAAAAGGCCTGTAGCCATTGGGTCTAAAGTACCAGTGTGGCCTGCTTTATCAGCATTAAAGGCGCGCTTGACTGCAGTTACCGCACCTTGGGAGCTCATTCCCATAGGTTTATCTAGCAACACTACGCCGTCGATCCGAATAGCCATGAGTTTATGTATTCTCATCTTTGTGATCGCTCTCTACAGCTTGATCGATCAATCGGGACATCTCTATGCCATGCTCAACCGAGCTGTCATAGTGAAAATGTAAGGTAGGTACGGTATGAATATGCAGGCGCTTAAACAACAGTGAGTGTAGATACCCTGCTTTTTCCTGCAACGCTTTTAAAGCATGCTCAGGTTCAGCACCTAAAACCGTAAAAAATACTTTGGCATGCGCCAAATCTGGCGTTAGCTCAATACTTTGCAGAGTAATTAATCCTAGGCTGGGGCTACGCAACTCACGTGGAATGAGTTCGGCCAGGTCTCGCTGAATTTGATCGGCGAGACGCTGGTTACGATGAGGGCTGGTTTTATGCATATTGCTAAGCTTAGAGTGAGCGAGCAACTTCCGTTACTTCAAACACTTCAAGCTGGTCACCCTCTTTAATGTCGTTGTAACCTTTTAATGACAGGCCACACTCAACACCAGCACGAACTTCTTTAGCATCATCTTTAAAGCGTTTGAGAGAATCTAATTCGCCCGACCAGACAACTACGTTATCACGCAAGAGGCGGACACTTGAAGTACGCTTAACAACACCGTCGACGACCAAGCAACCCGCAATTGCGCCAACTTTAGATACCAAGAAGACTTGACGAATCTCAACCAAGCCAGTGATCTCTTCTTTTTTATCCGGAGTTAACATGCCGCTCAGGGCTAATTTCACTTCATCTACTGCGTCATAAATAATGTTGTGATAACGAATATCGACACCATTGTTCTCAGCTAACTTACGTGCAGCAGCATCAGCACGGGAGTTAAAGCCAATGATCACTGCTTTAGAAGCGACAGCCAAGTTCACGTCGGTTTCAGTAATGCCACCCACCGCAGCGTGAACAATTTGTACTTTCACTTCTGGTGTAGAGAGCTTCATTAAGGACTGTGCTAACGCTTCTTGTGAGCCTTGTACGTCCGCCTTGATGATTAAAGGCAACAGCTTTGCTTCAACCGCGCCCTCTTCCATGTTTTCCATCATGGTTTCAAGTTTGAATGCTTGCTGTTTAGCCAACTTCACATCACGGAACTTGCCTTGGCGGAAAAGTGCAATCTCACGTGCTTTACGCTCATCAGGAACTACCTGAACTGACTCACCCGCGGCTGGAACTTCTGCTAAACCTTGAATTTCTACTGGAATAGATGGACCAGCCTCATTACATGGCTTACCGTTCTCATCCATCATCGCGCGAACGCGTCCGAATGTAGAACCTGCCAAGAGCATGTCACCACGCTTGAGGGTGCCAGACTGAACCAAGACGGTTGCTACTGGGCCCTTACCTTTATCTAAACGAGCTTCAATCACCAAGCCTTGTGCTGGTGCATCTCTTGGAGCTTTGAGCTCCAAAATTTCAGCTTGCAAAAGAACGTTTTCTAACAAAGCATCAATACCTTCACCCGTTTTAGCGGACACTGGAATAAATGGCACATCACCACCGTATTCCTCTGGTACTACCTGCTCTGCAACTAACTCGGTTTTCACGCGATCAGAATTTGCTTCTGGTTTATCAATCTTATTGATTGCAACTACCATCGGTACGCCACCAGCTACAGCATGGTGAATCGCCTCTTTGGTTTGCGGCATCACGCCGTCATCAGCAGCAACCACCAAGATCACGATATCCGTTGCCTTAGCACCACGAGCACGCATTGCCGTAAAAGCTTCGTGACCTGGGGTATCTAAGAAAGTAATCATGCCGCGTGGAGTTTCTACGTGGTACGCACCAATATGCTGGGTAATACCACCGGCTTCACCTGTTGCCACTTTAGCCGCACGAATCTTATCAAGCAAAGAAGTTTTACCGTGGTCAACGTGACCCATCACCGTAACTACTGGTGGACGTGGCAATAACTCTGCATCATGACCATCGGTCCCAAGATCTAAATCTGGATCGTCCAATTTAGCCGCGTGGGCTTTATGACCCATCTCTTCAACGATGATCATCGCAGTATCTTGATCAAGCACTTGGTTGATGGTAACCATCTGACCCATACCCATCAATAACTTAATGACTTCTGCACTCTTTACCGCCATTGCATGCGCTAATTCAGCAACAGTAATAGTTTCAGGAACATGCACATCATGAATCACTGGCTCTGTTGGAACTTGGAAATTGGTGTCGACGTTAGCTTCTGCAATTTGGCGTTGCTTTTTACGTCCACCGCCTGAGCGCCAACCACCAACACCACCCGATGAGTCCCCACGAGTCTTCAGGCCACCTGGTTTCTTAGCGCCTTCTTCTTGCCAAGTTGAAGATGTTTCAGATGACTTAATCGTTTTACCGCCGACTTTAACGACAGACTTCTTCTTGTCGTCTGCACCCTCAGCTTTAGCAGGCTTATGTAAGGTGCCTTTTTTCGCTTCTTCAGCAGCAATTTCACTTGGCGCCTTGAGAACACGAGCAGGAGCACTCATCATGTCGCGAATCGCTAAAGCTTCAGCTTCAGCAGCTGCACGACGAACACGAATTTCTGCCAACTCTTTTTCTTTGCTAACGGCTAAATCTTTAGCAGCTTTATCGCTCTGCGCCTTTTTTTCAGAAGCAGCTGCAGCTGCGGCAGGAGCCTTATCTTTTGATTGAACTTCATCAACAGACTGTGCAGCCTCTTTTTGGCGAGCATCTTCAGCCGCTTGCATTTCCGCTTCTTGACGAGCCAATAATTCCGCTTGACGCAATGCTTCGGCTGCGCGCTTCTCTAACTCTTCTTCAGAAAGTATGGGTTTAGCTGGGGCTGCAGGAGTAGCTGCTTTTGCTGGCGCTTCTTCAGCTGCAGGGGCTTTATCGCCTGCCTTTACTAATACACGCTTTTTACGGACCTCAACCTGAACGGTACGAGTACGACCAGCAGAATCTGCCTGACGAATCTCAGAATTCTCGCGTTTGATTAAAGTAATCTTTTTACGAGCGCTCGTATCGGCATTACCATGCGCTTTTTGCAAATGCTCAAGCAGAACAGTTTTGTCCTTTTCGGTAATGCTCTCGTCTTCAGAACTTTTATCGATTCCAGCTGCCTTCAATTGCTCCAAGAGGTCAGCTGCAGTTCTTTTCAGTTCCTTAGCAAGTACTTTTACTGTTGTTGTTGCCATGCACTACTTCCTCTCATGAAGTAAACCAATGTTCGCGCGCTTTCATGATGAGCGTTTTCGC
>Ga0208496_1000551_pt1 | contig 13711 bp, 10 predicted proteins | sample CryBogmetaGMA2M_FD_184552 | JGI IMG/M metagenome (GOLD analysis project Ga0208496, IMG submission 184552) | Freshwater microbial communities from Crystal Bog, Wisconsin, USA - MA2M (SPAdes) | ecosystem: Environmental > Aquatic > Freshwater > Lake | place: Crystal Bog, Wisconsin, USA | collected... | reverse complement strand
GGATATATATATTTGCATCCCATCAAATTATCGCAATGGAATATATACAAATGAAAACAATCGTTATTACTTCTATATTTCCCCCAACTCAGGCGGTACATTCTTTTTCAAATAAAAAAGATTATTCCTTGGTGGTAGTTGGTGATAAGAAATCCCCTAATGACTGGCATCTCGATGGTGTACATTATCTTGGCATTGAAAAGCAGGCACAAAATCAGTTTAAGTTGGTGCAGAGGCTCCCTTACAATCACTACTGCCGGAAAATGATTGGATACCTCTTTGCAATAAAAGAGGGGGCAAGCACTATTATTGATACAGACGATGATAACTATCCCAAGGCTGCTTGGGCATTCCCAGACTTTGAGGGAAGCTTTGATCTAATCAGTGGTGTTGATGGGTATATCAATGTGTATAGCCTCTTTACTGGGCATAAAATTTGGCCTCGTGGCTTGCCATTGAATGCCATTGCTTTGCAGGATGACTTAGAAGCGCTGATACAAAAACAATTCTGTAATGTAGGTATTTGGCAGGGATTGGCAGATGGGGATCCTGATGTTGATGCAATTTATCGATTAACCAACAATACCCCTTGTTTCTTTCAAGAGCGCTCACCAGTGGTTTTGGATAGAGGAGTTATCTCACCTTTCAACAGTCAAAATACTGCTTTCTGTAAAGAATTATTCCCTTTGCTGTATTTGCCTACATCAGTGAGTTTTCGTTTTACTGATATTTTGCGTGGATTTGTGGCGCAACCGATCATGTGGAGTCATGACTATTTATTAGGGTTTACCGAGGCTACGGTTGTTCAAGAACGCAATAATCATGATTTGATGGAAGATTTTAGGTTAGAAATTCCCATGTATGACTCTTGTGAGTCGCTAGTTCCAATCGTTTCACAAGTAGTGCGTAAGGACGCTTCCATTTCAGATAATCTACTTGCCGCTTATGCAGAGTTAATTAGATGCGAAATAGTTGCCTCTTCTGAGATGCAGATTCTTGATGCATGGCTAGATGATCTTGCCAAGATATCTTCATCAGTTTCATAAAAAGATTTATTTAAATTATTTCTTTACTTTCTGATCTCAAATGATGGGAATGGATTGCTGCCCTCTTCAAGTAATACCATGTAAGATTTCGTGGCATGCAATGCTCGCGGCGACTAGTATCAAGAGTTTATTTGATAAAAATCAGGCCTCTAATTAGGATTTAAAGAAAGATAGCTTCTCCGACCTGGGAAGCCCCTTTAATTTAGCCTCAGCTTTTGAGGCCTCAGATCGATCTGGGTGCTCTTGGGTGGCCAAAAGGATCACTGGTCTGCGAGATCTTGTATAGCGTGCACCTTGCCCTGAATTATGAGCCTCTAGGCGATGTTCAAGACGGTTAGTAATACCCGCATAGTAGGTGCCATCAGCGCACTCCAGAAGATAAACAAGCCAGGTCAAAATAAGGTGAATTGGGGTTAAAAAGGGCTTCAAAACCCTTGAAATTAGCAATATTGCCCTTATATTCTATAGATAGATATATACGGAGTTGATGGAGCTTAAAAAATGAGAATAGATAAATTAACAACCAAATTTCAAGAGGCCCTAAGTGAGGCCCAAAGTATCGCTTTAGCTAAAGATAATCAATATATTGAGCCAGCCCACGTTCTGTTGGCGATGCTGCGTGATTCTGATGGTGGCGCAAAGAGTTTATTAACCCGCGCAGGCGTGAATATTCCTGGTCTTGAAAAAGGCTTGGAAAAGATAATAGGCAATCTTCCGCAGGTGCAAGGCACGAGCGGAGAGGTGCAGGTTGGGCGTGATTTGAGTAATTGGCTCAACTTATGTGAGAAAGAAGCAAATAAAAAAAATGATCAATTCATTGCTGGTGAATTATTTTTGCTAGTAGTTGCAGATGACAAAGGCGAGCTCGGTAAGCTTGCTCGTGAAAATGGATTAAACCGTAAATCATTAGAAGCGGCTATAGATTTAGTCCGTGGAGGAGAATCAGTGAATAGTGCAGATGCTGAAGGTCAGCGCGAGGCCTTAAAGAAATACACCGTGGATTTAACCGAGCGTGCTCGTATGGGTAAGCTTGATCCAGTGATTGGTCGTGATGATGAAATTCGTCGGACCATTCAAATTTTGCAGCGTCGCGGCAAGAACAACCCGGTGCTTATTGGCGAGCCTGGCGTTGGAAAGACGGCCATCGTTGAAGGTTTGGCTCAGCGTATCGTGAATGGCGAGGTTCCGGAAACACTCAAGAACAAACGTGTCTTGGTGTTGGATATGGCCTTGCTATTAGCGGGCGCTAAGTACCGTGGTGAATTTGAAGAGCGCTTGAAGGCAGTCCTGAGTGATGTTGCTAAGGATGAAGGTCAAACCATTATCTTTATTGATGAGATTCACACTATGGTTGGCGCTGGTAAGGGTGATGGCGCAATGGATGCTGGCAATATGCTCAAGCCTGCTTTGGCGCGCGGTGAATTGCATTGCATCGGTGCAACTACATTGGATGAGTATCGTAAGTACATTGAAAAAGATCCTGCGCTTGAACGTCGCTTCCAAAAAGTGATGGTGGAAGAGCCTAGTGTTGAGGCAACAATTGCCATCTTGCGTGGTTTGCAGGAGCGCTATGAGCTTCACCACGGAATTGAAATTACTGATCCAGCAATTGTGGCGGCTGCCGAGTTATCGCATCGCTATATTACTGACCGTTTCTTACCAGATAAGGCTATTGATCTGATCGATGAAGCTGGTTCACGTATTCGCATGGAGATTGACTCTAAGCCAGAGGTGATGGATAAGCTTGAGCGTCGTCTCATTCAATTGAAGATTGAGCGTGAAGCTGTTAAAAAAGAGAAAGACGAAGCCTCACAAAAGCGCCTAGGTTTAATCGAAGAAGAAATTAAGCGGCTTGGTGCTGAGTATGCTGACTTAGAAGAAATCTGGAAAGCAGAAAAAGGCGCAGTATTAGGCGCCGCAAATCTAAAAGAAGAGATTGAAAAGGTAAAGGCTGATATCGCAAAGTTACAACGCGAGGGTAAGCTCGAGCAGGTTGCTGAATTGCAATACGGCAAGTTACCTGAGCTAGAAGCCAAACTTAAATCTGCTGCTGCTGCTGAGGCTAAAGGCGATAAAGATGGGGTTGTAAAGAACAAGTTGCTTCGCACTCAAGTTGGCGCAGAAGAGATCGCAGAAGTGGTGTCTCGTGCAACCGGAATTCCAGTATCTAAAATGATGCAAGGCGAGCGCGACAAACTGTTGAAGATGGAAGAGTTATTGCATAAGCGCGTTGTTGGACAAGAAGAGGCTATTACTGCGGTTTCAGACGCAATCCGTCGCTCCCGTGCTGGCTTGGCAGAAGAGAATCGTCCTTATGGATCATTCTTATTCTTGGGGCCCACTGGCGTTGGTAAGACTGAGCTTTGTAAGGCATTGGCTGGCTTCTTGTTTGATAGTGAAGACCATCTCATTCGTATTGATATGAGTGAATTTATGGAGAAGCACAGTGTTGCGCGCTTAATTGGCGCGCCTCCAGGTTATGTTGGCTACGAAGAGGGCGGTTATTTAACTGAACAAGTTCGTCGCCATCCTTACAGCGTTATTTTGTTCGATGAAATCGAGAAGGCACATCCAGACGTCTTTAACGTTCTTTTGCAAGTACTTGATGATGGCCGTTTAACTGACGGTCAAGGGCGCACAGTTGATTTTAAAAATACCGTGATCGTCATGACCAGCAATATCGGTTCTCATTTGATTCAGTCGATGACTGGTAAGAAACAGTCTGAGATTAAAGAGGCAGTTTTTGAAGAGCTCAAAAACCACTTCCGTCCAGAGTTCTTGAACCGTATTGATGAGATTGTGGTCTTCCATGGCTTAGATAAAGGCAATATCGCTAATATCGCTAAGATCCTGCTTAAAAACCTGTCAGATCGTTTGGCAAAAGTCGATATGCAGCTTGAGGTAAGTGATGCTGCCCTAAGCAAGATCGCTGAGGTAGGCTTTGATCCGGTCTTTGGTGCGAGACCTCTCAAGCGTGCTATTCAGCAGCACATTGAAAATCCAGTCTCTAAGATGATCTTAGAGGGCAAGTTTGGCCCTAAGGATGTAGTGCCTGTAGACGTCGATAAAGCGGGTGACTTTAGCTTTAGTCGCCAAGTGCACTAGTCAATAAAGGTAGTTCTGCAGGAATATTCCTGCGCCAGTAAACTCGGTACATGACTGTTACGCTAAGTAAGCGTGCCAGTGATGTCCGGGTTATTGGTCTCATTAGCCTAGCTCACGGCAGCTCACATTTCTTTCATTTAGTGCTTCCTCCCATGTTCCCATGGTTGAAGGATGCTTTTGCCTTGAGTTATGCTGAACTTGGTTTGCTCATGTCAGTCTTCTTCGTGGTGTCTTGTATTGCGCAGGCCACTTCTGGATTTTTAGTAGATCGCATTGGGGCAAGGCCTGTCTTATTTTCTGGAATTGCTTTATTGATACTGGCAGCACTCACTTACTCTCAAAGCAATGGGTACGCCATGCTGTTAATGGGTGCAGTAATAGCAGGATGCGGTAACGGTATTTTTCATCCGGTGGATTACACGCTGATTAATCACAAGGTATCGCCACCCAATCTTCCCTATGCTTATTCAATGCATGGCGTAGCTGGTTATTTGGGATGGGCAGCAGCGCCAGCCTTCATGGTTGCGATTGCCCAATTGGCTGATTGGCGCATCGCCTTCTTATCTGCCGCCTTATTGGAAGCTACTATTTTGGTGATTCTGTGGTTAAACAAGATCTATCTACTGGACGACGTTAAGGAGCGGCATGAGCAAACCCATGCCAATACGCAGGCTGCCAATCCAGGCTCTAGTCCAGAGGGCACTTTTGCTTTCTTAAAGCTTCCTGCTGTTTGGTTATGCTGGACTTTCTTTTTCTTTAGCATGGCATCTACATCAAGCTTGCAGTCCTTTGCCCCGAGTGCGCTATTTAATATCTATCAAGTACCCTTAGATGTCGGAAGTTATTACATCACTTTATTAGCGCTTGGTAGTGCCGGTGGTGTTTTATTTGGCGGTTATCTTGCTGCGAAATTGAAGGCTCCAGAACGTATTGTGAGTACTTGTTTATCTATCGCAATAGTGATGTGCATCTTGCTGGCTACAGGATTGGTTTCCAAGCAGACCATTCCATTTATATTTTTTGCACTTGGATTTGGTTATGGAGTTGTCGCCCCGTCGCGCGACCTATTGGTCAAGGCAGCAACGCCTAAAGGTGTTGCTGGGCGCGTGTATGGAATTGTGTATTCTGGCATTGATTTAGGGGCCGCAGTAGGTCCGTTTATCTTCGGTTTCTTTATGGATGCCGGGTTGCCCAGGGCACTCTTCTTAGGAATTGTCTTATTCCAGTTGATGATTATTCCGACGGTATTTAAAGTCTCTGCAAGGACCTCATTTAAGGCTGCATGAAATAAGGGCTTAAATTGCTGCTTGTATTTTCATAATGTGAAACGACATTACACTGCGTAAAATGCAGTGCAACATGAGTGGTCTTATTTCATTCCAAACGGTGGATGTTTATTCCACATTACAAAAATATATTCGTAAGTTATTGAATATACATAACTAAATATTTTATTTAAATACTTAAATTCTTCTTGCCTGCTTCCTTGAACTGTCTAAACTCTTATATAAGACATAAGACTTAAATCAGTCTTAAAGGTCCTTAAATTTTGAATTACTTGTTTAACTTAGGGAGAAAAACATGGCAGATCGCAAAGCAGAAATCGCAGCACTACAAAAAGACTGGGATACCAATCCACGCTGGAAAGGTATTACACGTGGTTATACAGCTGAGGACGTAGTCCGCCTCCGTGGTTCTTTGAAAATTGAACACACTTTAGCTAAGCATGGCGCAGAGCGTCTTTGGGAGTTGGTAAACAACGAGGCTTACGTTAACTGTTTGGGTGCTTTGACTGGTGGTCAAGCAATGCAACAAGTTAAAGCAGGTGTACAGGCAATTTACTTGTCAGGCTGGCAAGTAGCTGCTGATGGCAACTCATACGCAGCGATGTATCCAGATCAATCGTTGTATCCAGTAGATTCAGTGCCTAAGATGGTTGAGCGTATTAATAACTCATTCCAACGTGCTGATGAAATTCAAACAGCAAAAGGTATCAACAAAGGTGATGCTGGTTACATTGAGTATTTCGCTCCCATCGTTGCTGATGCTGAAGCAGGTTTCGGCGGTGTTTTAAATGCATTCGAATTAAGCAAGGCATTGATCAAGCAGGGTGCTGCTGGTGTTCACTTCGAAGACCAATTGTCTTCTGTTAAGAAGTGCGGTCACTTGGGCGGCAAAGTATTATTGCCAACCACAGAATCCGTGCAAAAACTGATCTCTGCGCGTTTAGCTGCTGACGTTATGGGCGTTCCAACCATCATCTTGGCCCGTACTGATGCTGAAGCCGCTGACTTATTAACTTCTGACTACGATGCAAATGACAAGCCATTCTTGACTGGTGAGCGAACAGCCGAAGGCTTCTATAAGACACGCAAAGGCTTGGATCAAGCGATCTCACGTGGTTTAGCATATGCTGCTTATGCTGATATGGTTTGGTGTGAAACTGGTACACCTGATCTTGATTTTGCTCGTCAGTTTGCTGAAGCAATTCGTGCGAAGTTCCCAGGCAAGATGTTGGCTTACAACTGCTCACCATCTTTCAACTGGAAGAAAAACTTGGACGATGCAACTATTGCTAAATTCCAACGTGAACTAGGCGCAATGGGCTACAAGTATCAGTTCATTACATTGGCTGGCATCCACTCTATGTGGTACAACATGTTCGATTTGGCACAAGACTACATGCAGCGTGGTATGACTGCATATATCGAGAAAGTACAAGAGCCAGAATTTGCTGCTCGTGATCGTGGTTATACATTCGTTTCACATCAGCAGGAAGTTGGCACCGGTTACTTTGATGATGTAACTACTGTTATTCAAGGTGGTAAGTCATCTGTAACAGCATTGACTGGTTCTACCGAAGAAGAGCAGTTCCACTAAGCAATCCCCAGGTAGTCGGCAGTAAGCATTAGCACACCAATACTGTCACGGCATCTAAATTACCCCACAAGGGTGACTTAGATGCCGTTTTCGTTTACATTCTTCCCATGACTAATTGCGTACTTTGTAAAGATGAGCCCAAGCCCGAAGAGGGGCAGCTTATCTGGCGTGGTGACGACTGCCGCATCATTTTGGTTAATGACATAGCCTTGCCAGGCTTTTGTCGGGTTATCTGGAATCGCCATACATCAGAGATGACGGATCTCTCCTATGGAGAGCGCGAGCATCTGATGACCTTGGTTTTTGCTGTGGAAGCGGCTATTCGTCGCGTGATGCATCCAGTTAAGGTGAATATTGCTGCCTTGGGCAATATGGTTCCTCACATCCATTGGCATGTGATTCCACGCTTTAAGGACGATGCTTTTTTTCCGGGGTCAGCTTGGTCGGATAAGTTAAGAGAAACTTCAGAGAGTGTTTTAGCAGTGCGTAGAAATCAAGCGGCCGAGTTACCCCGAGCGATCAGAGAAGAAATTTCTCAATTGAATTAGTATTGAGTGGTCCCAAAGAGGGCTCAGTTGTAAAAAATAATAAATACTGGAGATTTGAGTGATTCAAAAAATAATGCCTAATGTCGCAGAGGCTTTGCGTGATATTGCTGACAGCTCAACTATTTTGATATCTGGTTTTGGCGGGGCCGGATTACCAGTATTTTTGCTGGATGCTTTGCTGGAGCAGGGTGCAAAAGATTTAACTTTGGCTAGTAATAATGCGGGTAATCAAGGCGTGGGAATCGCCAAGTTAGTTGCTGCTGGCAGAGTAAGGAAAATGATCTGCTCTTTTCCAAGGCAGCCAGAGTCGGGCGCATTCGACGATCTTTACCGGCAAGGCAAAATTGAACTGGAATTAGTTCCACAGGGCACATTAGCTGAGCGGATAAGGGCTGGCGGTGCAGGGATTGGTGGATTTTTTACTCCCACTGGTTTTGGTACTGACTTAGCAAAAGGTAAGGAGTGCCGGGAAATTGATGGCATTAATTATGTTTTTGAAAAAGCAATTAAAGCTGACTATGCGTTGATCAAAGCTGATAAGGGGGATCGCTGGGGTAATCTGGTTTATCACGGTACTGGTAGAAATTTTGGTCCCATTATGGCTACTGCGGCGCGGTGTACGATTGCTCAGGTAAATCAAGTTGTCGAGCTTGGGGAGTTAGATCCAGAAAATGTCGTTACTCCAGGGATTTTTGTGAAGCGAGTAGTTTTAGTGGAGGGTAAAGCATGATTAATTTAGCCAACCTAAATAAGCGCACAACAGCTGATATTGCTAAACGGATTGTTCAAGATATACCAGATGGCGCGCACGTCAATTTAGGAATCGGTCAACCGATGACGATTTCAAATTACTTGCCACCCGATCGTGAAATTTTGTTACACAGTGAAAATGGTCTGCTAGGTATGGGCCCTTTGGCACAGGGTGATGAAATTGATGAGGAAATCGTCAATGCTGGTAAGCAACCAGTAACCATGTTACCTGGCGCCTCTATTTTTCATCATGCAGACTCTTTTGCGATGATTCGTGGAGGGCATATTGATATTTGTGTATTGGGCGCTTTTCAGGTCTCCGTGAAAGGGGATATTGCCAATTGGCGAACTGGCGATCCTAGCGCAATACCAGCCGTAGGGGGTGCAATGGACTTAGCGCTAGGGGCAAAAAAACTATTTGTCATGATGGAGCATTTAACCAAATCCGGTAAATCAAAACTAGTATCAGAGTGCACATACCCATTGACTGCACTGGCTGCAGTAGATTGCATCTATACCGATTTGGCGACTATAGCAGTCACTAAGAATGGCCTTGAGGCAATTGATTGGATTGAGGGTCTGAGCTTTGCAGATCTTTGTGAGATTAGCGGTGTACCTATGATTGAGCGCAAGAAATGAATATGATTCGATTGTCCTATTTTCTGGGTTTGTTTTTTTTGGCCTTGAGCTCGGGCTGGGTCAATGCTCAAACAGCATCGAACTACCCTACCAAGCCCATCAAGATTATTGTTGGTTTTTCTCCTGGGGGATCTGCTGATGCAGTAGGCCGCTCATTGGCGGAAGCATTTTCTACGCGATTAGGTCAGCCTGTAGTAGTGGAGAATCGTGCTGGTGCCAATGGCAATATTGCCGCAGAAACAGTTGCACGCGCAGCGCCAGATGGATACACCTTGTATTTCCCATCAATTGGCCACGCAGTCAACGTATCGCTTTATAAAAACCTACCTTATGACCCCATTAAAGACTTTACGTCTATCGGCGGCGTTTTCTCAGCCCCGAATATGCTGGTTGTGCCAATGAGCTCTCCATATAAGACTGTGAGTGAAATCATCGCAGCCGCAAAAGCAAATCCTGGCAAGTTAACGTTTGCATCGAGCGGTAGTGGCACTTCAGTGCATTTATCTGCTGAGTTATTTCAACGAATGGCTGGAATCCAGATGGTGCATATCCCCTACAAAGGAACTGGTAGTGCATTGCCAGATGTGATTTCTGGTCAAGTCGATATGCTGTTCCCTAATTTGCCTAGCGCTCTCCCGCAGGTAAAGGCGGGTAATTTACGTGGTATCGCGATTACTACGGCTAAGCCTTCATTGGCTGCACCAGGCGTGCCAACAATTGCAGAGAGTGGTTTACCAGGGTATGACATGGCCACTTGGTATGGCTTGGTAGCACCAGCAAATCTTCCGATTGATATTCGCAATCGCTTAAACAAGGAGTTGCAAAGTATCCTAGCTGATCCTAAATTTAAAGATAAGTTGATCGCACAGGGAGCAGATCCCATGCCAGGCACTCCAGATCAGTTCACTGCTTTATTAAAAAGTGAGATTGAAAAGTGGCGGAAAATTATTACGCAGTCAAAAATTACCATTGAATAAAATTTTCAATTGGATTTTTTGAGTCTGGATTGAAGCTTACTGCTTTAGACGTTTTGCAAAGGTATGCCCTACCTCTGATGTTCCTAAGGCTCCACCGATATCCTTGGTAACTTCTTTTGTGGCAATGGCTTGTTCAGCCGCCGCCATGATGGCTTTAGCAGCCAGTGCAAATTGGGGTTGGTTAGAGCGGTGCGAGTACCATTCTAAAAGAAGGGCAGACGATAGAATGAGTGAGAATGGGTTGGCTATATTTTTCCCAGCAATATCGGGCGCTGATCCATGTGCAGCTTGTGCCATCGCATGATTCAATCCTGCATTTACGGATGCTGCCAGGCCAAGACTTCCAGATAGCTCTGCCGTGAGGTCAGAAAGAATGTCGCCAAACATATTTGTGGTGACGATGACATCAAAGTTTTGTGGAGCCCTGACTAAATGCGCCGCCATCGCATCTACGATGTAATCATCCACCTTAACTTCAGGAAATTCTTTAGCTACTTCGTGGCAAATGTTAATAAACATGCCATCTGCAATCTTAAGAACGTTTGCCTTATGCACAATGGTTACATGCTTTTTTCTAGAGCGAGCTAGCTCAAAAGCACTTCTTGCAATGCGCTCGCAACATTGGCGGGTAATCCTTCTTAAGGATATTGCCACATCAGGTGTAACCAGGATCTCTCCATTGCCTTCTTCCATATTACGGTCAGCATAAAAGCCTTCGGTATTTTCTCGAACCACAACTAAATCGAAGTCATGAACTGGAGATTTCAGGCCGATATAAGTTTTGGCTGGTCGAATATTGGCGTATAGATCTAAGGATTTTCTAAAAAACTTTGAAGGATTAATCTCACCCTTGGACTCATCTTTAAAGTCATAGGTAGACATTGGTCCTAATATCAGACCATCTGCATTATTGACTTTTTTAAGTAACTCACCCGTTACTGTAGAGCCATATTTTTTGAGACTTTCATGGCCAGCAATCTCATCTTCTATTTGGAGATTCAGATTAAAGCTGATATTCGCAGCATTTAAAACTTCTTTAGTTGCAGCGGTAATTTCCGGACCAATGCCATCGCCGGCAATCATGATTATTTTCATTTACTTCTTTCAATAGAGACTTTTATTCGATCTTTAGATTGGCACTTTTCACTACGCTCTGCCAAAGCTTCAGCTCATTATTGAGCATTTTCTGGAATTCACTTGGAGAGATCTTATATGCTTGCGCCCCTTCTTTAGCTAGCCGAGCCTTTAAGGGATCTTTGCTGGCAGCGTAGTTGATGGATTCATTTAACTTTTTAACAATATCCTGAGGCGTGCCCGCTGGTGCCACAATGCCCCACCAAGTACTAAGATTAAACCCTGGAACTCCAGCTTCTGCGGCTGTAGGTATGCTGGGGAATAGTGGGGAACGTTTTTCGCTGGTGATGGCTAGGACATTCACGCGGTCAGTTTCTACATAAGGCAGAATTGTTGGAATCGTAGCAAAAAATACTTGAACTCTTCCTGCCAGCAAGTCAATGGTTGCTGGACCGCTTCCCTTGTACGGGATATGCGTTAATTTTGCCCCTGTCTTTTGTTTGAATAGCTCACCAGAGAGATGGTTGATGCTCCCAAGACCTGCAGAGCAATAGTTGATATCTTGAGTTTGATTGCTAAATTGAACAAGTTCAGAAAGCGTTTTAACGGGTAATGATTTATTGCTAACCACTAAGAGCGGGCCTCGACCAATCATGGCGACTGGTGAGAAATCCTTTTCAATGCTGTAGCCAGCTGATTCATCAGTTGCTGCATGCGTCACAAAGGTGGAGGTAACAAATAGAAGGGTGTATCCATCTGGAGTTGCTTTTGAACCCATGGATGCGCCAATTGAGCCACCCCCGCCCCCACGATTATCAATGATTACAGCTTGACCTAGTTTCTCGCTTAAGGTTTTGGATAAATCTCTTGCAATACTATCGGTGCCGCCGCCAGGAGCAAATGGCACGATCAGAGTGATTGGTTTTTGTGGAAAACTGGAAGCGTTAGCTAAAGCAATGCTAGTGCAGCAAAAAATAGACAGGAGCAAATACTTTAATTGATTGCTGTTGATGCACATAATGATCTAATTTCTGATAAGTGGGTCAATAACTCACCTGAGGGAATGCCCCCAGGGCGAGTCATTGATGCTGCGTATTAAGACTTTAGGTTAAGCAATCGTGCAGCATTCCCACCTAGAATCCCAATGCGATCTGCATTGCTCAAGCCTGGCGTTGCCATGACATGCTCGACTGGATACTCTTCCCATGGAATTGGATGATCTGTTCCGATCACAATTTGGCTGGCGCCTACTTGGGCTACTAAATGCCTTAAGGCTTCGGGTGTGAATACCAGAGAATCGAAGTAAAGCTGGTTAAGGTATTCGGTTGGCTTCTTTTTAAGCACAATATTGGGATCGCAGTTTTGGGGTGATACAAAACAACTGTGATCCATACGAGGGGCGTAAGAGCCTAAAAATCCTCCACCATGGGCAGCTAGCACTTTTAAAGAGGGGTATTTGTCTAGTACACCCTCATAAATGAGGTGCTGAAGGGCAATCGTGGTATCAAGAGGATTGCCAACGACGTTGGACATCCAACCATTTCCTTTGAAGCGTTGAGCAAGTTGAGGCGTGCTTTGTGGATGAATGAACAGAGTGACATTTAATTCCTGTGCTTTTGCTAATACTGGATGATATTTAGGATCTGAAAAATCTTGCCCTGAAACACTTCCTCCAATTGCGGCACCGCGTAGTCCTTGTTTTTTCACTGCATATTCAAGTTGCTCTACTGCCAATTCAGGAAACTGCATTGTGAGAGACGCAAAGGCTGCAAACTTATCGGGTCTCATTGCGCAAAGTTCGGCCAGGTGAAGATTGTTCAGGCGGCAGATTTCTGCAGCAGTTTCTTTATCTTTGCGGTACCAGAAGGGATTGATACTAAGTACTTGCATGTCGATGCCCTGGGCATCCATTGCTTTTATACGCTCATCAATTTTGATGAAGTGTTCAGGAACGCCTTTAGTTGGCGGGGGCACTGATTTAGCTTCATCACCCATTAAGTCAATAGCATCCTGAAACATGCAGTGTGAATGGACATCAATGGTTTTAATCCGCTTACCATTGATAAAGACTGGGGTAATCCGTTTGCGTTGTCCACCCATGGGGTCTGATGCATGGGCTAAGCCACAGCCACAAAAAAATAATCCACCCAGCGCTTTGCCAGAGGTTTTGAGGAATGATCTGCGACTATTCATTTAAAGCTCCTATTAAGGTTTTGGTCAGCTACTAACCAATGGACTAATTTTGTCTCCAAGATTTTGATAATTTTTCTGAACTAAGCTTAACTCGAATCCGAGCGTAATGTACTTGCTATTTGGGGTTATCCCTGAGCTATTAATCTGACCAGCTTTGGTCTCAACCCTTAGGCTAAATTACAGAAGATAGACCTATAACTTATTCGGATAACTAGAACAAGATGCATTCCTCCATCAAACTTTGTAAAGTCTCACTACAAAATGATGAAGATATAGATGATTCCATTAGGTGGAATATCAGGGTGAACTTAGAATGGAATTGCTTGATACTGAATTTCAGCTAACTACTTCTTAAGACTTGAATATGAGCCTTTATAAATCGGTGACTTATCAGCCCTCTGGCAAGCAGGAGTCTGTAACAATTCAGTATCTTGATGAAGGTGCTGGGTCGGTGATTGTCATCTTGCCATCCTTGGCACGCTCGGGTAGAGACTATGAT
>Ga0208496_1000549_pt1 | contig 13717 bp, 12 predicted proteins | sample CryBogmetaGMA2M_FD_184552 | JGI IMG/M metagenome (GOLD analysis project Ga0208496, IMG submission 184552) | Freshwater microbial communities from Crystal Bog, Wisconsin, USA - MA2M (SPAdes) | ecosystem: Environmental > Aquatic > Freshwater > Lake | place: Crystal Bog, Wisconsin, USA | collected... | reverse complement strand
ACCTTAGGGTTCAGGATGACGGCCTAGCGGCTAAGGCGGGGAATTCATGTTACTAAGCGATATCTTGATGTTAATGTTGTGCGGTGGTATTGCAGGATTCTTAGCCGGGCTTCTTGGTATCGGTGGCGGCATGATTCTGGTGCCCTTCATGATTTTAGTTTTCAATCACCTGGGCTTTAGCCAAACGGTGATTGTGCATATGGCAATCGCCACCGGAATGGCCACCATTCTGTTTACAACCACTTCTGCAATCTGGGCACATCACAAACACAGCTCGATTGACTGGAAACTAGTTGCCTCACTTAGCCCTGGAATGGTTTTCGGCGGTCTTGTTGGCGGCAGTGAACTCTTCGAGGCACTAAAAACCTCATGGCTCTCATTCTTTTTCGCCCTTTTTATTGTTTACACCTCAATTCAGATGCTTCTGAACAAGAAACCCAAAGCCGGCAGAGAACTACCAGGACCAGCCGGCTTATTTTCTTTTGGCACATTTACCGGAGTGCTTGCCAGCTTGGTGGGTGCTGGGGGCGCATTCATTACTGTGCCCTTCATGCTCTGGTGCAACGTCAAACCCCACGTCGCAATGGCTACCTCTTCAGGCTTAGGATTTCCAATCGCTGCGGCTGCAACGATTGGGTATATGTATGGCAGCTGGGGTAACCCCAATTTGCCGGCCGGCTCTTTTGGATTCGTCTACTTACCCGCTGTTGCATGCATTGTGGTGGTCAGTGTATTTACTGCGCCATGGGGAGCCAAAATGGCAAGAAAACTAGATGTTGCTCAACTCAAGCGAGTGTTTGGCATCATGTTATTTCTCCTTGCAGCCTTCATGTTTAATGAAAGCCGCAAGGCATTTGGGTTCTAACTTACTTCGTGTATTGCTGACGCAAGATATTCTTTTGCACCTTACCCATCGCATTGCGAGGTAAATCAGCAACAATCTCTAAACGCTTAGGTATTTTGAAATTCGCGATCTGTGATTTCAAACTAGCGATCATGGCCTCTGCGTTTAACTTTGCTCCAGCCTTAGGTACTACTACCGCCATCACTGCTTCACCAAAATCTGGATGTGGGATACCAATGACTGCGCTCTCGTCAACGCCGTCCATATCATCAATAAAGCCTTCAATTTCTTTTGGATACACGTTGTAGCCACCAGAAATAATGAGGTCCTTGCTGCGGCCAACGATGCAAAGGTACTCTTTAGGTGCTTTACCCCCGTTAGCGTCCCCACCCCAACGGCCTACGTCACCAGTCTTAAACCAACCGTCATTAGTAAATTCTTCGGCAGTCTTTTCTGGCATGCGCCAATAGCCTTTAAATATATTCGGGCCTTTGACCTGAATGCTGCCAATTTCATCGGTGCCACAAGGCTTATTACCCTCATTGACCACACGTACTTTGACGCCTGGTAGTGGCAGACCAACAGATCCACCAACACGCTTGCCGTTATAAGGATTAGATACCAACATGACAGTTTCGCTCATGCCATAACGCTCGAGGATTGGCTGACCAATGACTTCTTTAAAGGAATTGAATGTCTCTGTTAGTAATGGTGCGGAGCCAGAAATAAACAAGCGCATATTGCGAGCTACCTTCTTGTTAAATCCTTTATCTGCTAATAAGCGCACATAGAAAGTAGGAACACCCATCATGACAGTGGACTGTGGCATGTAATGAATCAATTGCGCAGTATCTAAACGGGGCAACCAAATCATTTTGCTGCCATTAATCAATGCGCCATGAGCTGCTACAAATAATCCGTGCACATGGAAAATAGGCAAAGCGTGCAGCAATACATCGCCTTTTTTCCAACCCCAGAACTTTTGCAACACTTGTGCGTTGCTACCTAAGTTTTTGTGAGTGAGCATGGCTCCTTTACTGCGCCCAGTAGTACCAGAGGTGTACAAAATGGCAGCAAGGTCATCATCTTTGGCCGAAACAGTCTTGAACTGATCGCTAAGACCCCCTGCTCTCTCAAGTAAGGTACCTTTACGATCTTCATCCAAAGTAAAGACATGCTTAGTGCCAGCCTTAAATGCCACCTTGGATACCCAAGAGAAGTTCTTACTACTACACACTACAACGGCTGGCTCGGCGTTCTCAACGAAATATTGAATCTCAGCAGCTTGATAGGCGGTATTGAGCGGCAAATATACATAGCCAGCACGAATGGTGGCTAGATACAAAAAGAGTGCCTCTGGAGATTTCTCAACCTGTACTGCAACCCTCGCTCCTACTGGAAGCTTAAGACTCTTGAGCAAGTTAGCCATCTTTCCGGTAGCGCGCTCAAGGTCGTCCCATGAATAGTACAAACCGTCAGGTGTTTCTAATGCACAAGCTTTTTTATCTTTTGGAAAACCTTTTTCCAATAGCGAATATAAATTCATGAGACCCTCAAATCCAAGCAGTAATGTGTAAAGCGTTTATTGTTTATTGATATTTAATGCATTAATCCAACTTAGCACCAGAAGCCTTAGCAACCGCCGCCCAACGTTTGATATCGGCATTCACAAACTTTCCAAATGCATCACCAGTCAAGTTGGGTGTATCAGAACCATTGTTCGTCCAAATTGTTTTCAACTCTGGGGTATTGATTGCTTTTTGCACTTCAACAATCATCTTGTCGATGATCGGCTGAGGGGTACCTTTAGGAGCAAACAAACCATACCAAGTAGAAACTTCATAACCTACTAGGCCTGCTTCTGCAGCAGTAGGCACATTCGGAAATCCAGGTGCCCGTTTTTGCGATGCCACCGCTAAAGCTACGATAGAACCGTTCTTAATTTGCGCAGCAGATGAACCCAGTCCATCAAACTCCACATCAACCTGCCCTGCAATCAGATCTTGCATTGCTGGGCCAGCTCCACGATAAGGAATATGGGTAATAAAGGTTTTAGACAGCATTTTGAACTGCTCACCAGCCAAGTGATGGGATGAGCCATTACCCGCACTAGCGTAATTAAATTTACCTGGATTCTTTTTCAAGAGGGCAATGAACTCTTTCAAGTCTTTGACTTGGACATTCTTGGGGTTCACCACGATCACTTGGGGTGGATTCGCAACCATTGCGATGGGAATAAAGCTTTTCTCGATGTCGTAATCCAAGTTTGGATACATTGCCGGGGCAATAGCATGGTGAGCAGCACCCATAAAGAATGAGTATCCATCAGGAGCCGCTTTTGCTGCAATCGAAGCCCCTAAGGTTCCACCAGCACCACCACGGTTATCAATAATGATTTGCTTACCGAGTTGTTTGGTTAATTGCGCAGCCAAAGGCCTTGCAAACGCATCCGTTCCACCGCCAGCTGGAAATGGAACAATAAAGGTAATGGGTTTATTGGGCCACTCCTGTGCCATGACTGCCAAAGGCGCAGCACAAATTAAAAACAAGGCCTTCTTTATCAGACCTGTAAATCCAGATTGCTTCATCATTTTTTGTCTCCTCCACGTGCCATTTTTGGCTCTGTTATTTACTACTTCAACTCTTTATTTAATGATTGCTGTACATCTAGTTTAAGGCGCCATCAATTTTCCGACTGCTTTTGAATACACAATCTCGCCATTAGCAAAGCGTTCATGGTTTTCTTCTACATTACCTAGATCATAGAGATAATTCACCATCAGGCACGCAGATTGACGTAAACCCTTACGAGATAGGTCAGCAGCCCAATTGATTTGATGCAATTTTGCCCCATTACCTAGGTGAAACTTCGCAACAGGGTTGCCATTGCGGTTAGCAGAACCGATACCAAGATAAATACTGGCTAATGTCAGAAGAGCCTTTTTTTCTTTTTCACTAGCATTATCCGGATGCCAACCAGCACTTAAGCGCTCAGGCCATGAGCGATTAGTAAGCCCAATCGCTTCTAAGGCATGCTCACGTGCTAAGCGTAAAGCTGGCTTTAGCTGGACCCCTACTTTTTCCGCACCAAGATCTGCGCCTGCCGCAACCCAATCAATAAAACCAGGAATTGGTGAGAGGGTTACAAAAGTCTTCAAACTCGGAAACTCTGCATGCAACTGTTCAGCAACTCGCTTGATCAAGAAGTTCCCCATGGAGACTCCACGTAAACCAGGCTCACAGTTACTAATTGAATAAAAAGCAGCCACTTTATATTGAGAGGTCTGATGAACTGTCTCTGCTTTTTTATCTACAAGCGGCGTGATCACTCCCGGTATCTCTGGCAAAAGCGCCACCTCAACGAAGATTAAAGGTTCATTAGGCAGCTGTGGATGGAAAAAAGCAAAACACCTACGATCAGGCTGCAAGCGGCGGCGGAGGTCATCCCAACCGTCAATCGCATGAACGGCCTCATGCTGTATGAGCTTCTCAAGAACTTCTGCAGGGGATTTCCAATCAACCCGGTGCATCTTTAAAAAGCCGGGATTGAACCATGAAGACAGAAGATGTCGAAGATCAAAGTCAACCGCAGTTAACTCAGGCTGCTTTTCTAGCAGTTGCAAAAGATCACGACGCATTGATACCAATGCAGCAGTTCCGTTAGTCGCTCTATTTAAACGACGAAATAATTCTTGTCTTGGAGGTTCAGTAACTCGTTGCAATTTGATGTAATTGCGTGCATTGCCTTCAGTAGCAAAGTTTTGTGCTGCAGTCATTACTGCCGCAGGATCGGGATTGAGCTTTTCGAATAAAAAAGTGAAGAACTTAGCGTGCTGATCTTTAGAGAGCTTGCGATAATTATTGATAACATCCTCAGCCATACTGACAGCATTAGATTCGCCACGTTCAGAAATAAGGCGGTTTACCGCCCCTGTAACGCGGGAAAAATAACGGGCTTTGGCTAACTTTTCAAGCATACGGTTCTCTTAAGAATTGCTATCGGCAAAATGGCAGCAGTCTAATGTAGTGCCACTACTCCCTGAAATCAATTAAGTTAAATGCACAATCATTAACCTAAAGTTAATAGATATTAGACGAATATAGCCTGAATTAGCTAATTTTGCGATGCAGCATGCGGGCTTCAGCCGCTAAGGCCAAAATATTGGAATTGGCTTCATTAGCTTCAAGATACATCAGAGCGATGCGCTGGGTTACCTGATACTTAGGCAGCAAGGGGGTAAATTCAATGCTATCCCCCATTAAAGCTTTTACCCTCCCCGGCAACAAAGATCTTCCCAGATCACCAGACACCATATTCATCAAAGAGAAAATATCCCCCACCTTCATAACCACATTGGGCTTAAAGCCTGCTAACTCAAAGGCTTCGTAGAACCCTGAGGTAGTCGCAAACCCATCTTGGAGTGTAAGGAATTTTTCGTCTCGATATTCTGGCAAATCAATATTGGCCTGTTTTGGCTTGCTTTTTTTAGAAGAAGCAAAATACAACTGATCCTCAAATAAAGGGACGACCTGCACCCCCTCCGGAAGATTGCTAGAGGGAACTGCAATGACAACAGCATCAACACTACCCTCAGATAATTTTTTCATTAGATCCTCATTGGAACCTAAATACAGATCAATATCCAAGTCTGGTCTGCGAATCTTGGTACCCATAATTATCCGCGGAATGATATTGGCAGTTAATGAGTACATTGATCCTAATCGAATCTGGCCAATCTCAACACCAGCCTTCGCGCGAGTCTTTTTCAGAATGCGATCAATATCACCAAGTAAATCCATGCCCGCTTCAGCCAAGTAAAGCGCTGCGGGCAAGGCTTTTAATTGGCGCCCCTCTTTAATAAATAAGGGGCAAGCAATTCCTGACTCTAGTGAATGAAGTGCTTTATGAATACTCACTGTACTAAGACGCAATTCTTCAGCAGTTTTGGAAAGACTTCCGGTCCGCACAAAAGAGCAAAGAATTTCTAACTTACGAAGGGTGACTTCTTCGCTCAGCATAGGCTGTTATGCCGCTTTTGTTTTTGAGAATGTCATTAGGTAAATTCCCAGCAAAATCATTGGGACACACAACCACTGCCCCATCGATAATCCAAGACCTAATAGGCCCAGGAAGGCATCTGGCTCGCGCGCATACTCCGCTAAGAAACGACAAACTCCATAACCAAGCAAGAAAAGGCCGGATACCTGTCCTAGGCGACGTGGCTTGCTTGAGTAAATCCACAAAATGATTCCCAGCAAAATACCTTCGCCAAGGAGTTGATAAATTTGTGATGGGTGACGCGGGAGACTGTCCACCATGGGAAACACCATCGCCCAAGGCAGATCAGTTGGTCTACCCCATAACTCGCCATTAATAAAATTACCTAAGCGCCCAAACGCCAAGCCAAAGGGCACTAAGGGGGCAACCAAATCACTTACTACTAAAAATGTTGTCTTTCGTTTTTTAGCGAACCAATAAAGTGCTGCCAGAACACCTAGCAAGCCTCCATGGAAAGACATGCCGCCTTCCCATATCTTAAAAATACTCAAGGGGTGCGACAAATAATAGTCAGGCATATAAAACAGGGTGTAGCCAATGCGTCCGCCTAGAACGACACCCAAGACACCAGCAAACAGTAAATCCTCGAGATCTTTATAAGTCCAACCTAAGGCCTGATAGCGTGTTGCACGAATGCGGATGCGTCCTAATAATAAAAATTGAGCAAAGGCCATTAGATACATCAAGCCATACCAATGGATTGCAAATGATCCTATACGAATCGCGGCTGGATCAATCTGGGGATGAATCAACATAGAAATTAACTTTTGGATTGGTCAAAGTTATGAAGCTCGTGACCTAATTCTCGATAAGCCTTATAGCGCTCACGCCCTGCTAGCCGTTCAGCTTCATTTACGGTGACAACTTCCACAATTCTGGGAAAGCGTGCCACTAGGCCAGGGACGTCCTGCGGCATCCGCATGCCCAGGTGAATCATGACATCAGCGTGCGGAACCTGGTCTAGCGCTGGAGAAGAGAAATCATCCGTTAAAAGAATTGGGGTATCTGCAGCGGCCTCATCCTCAATGAAACAATGGGGCAGAAAATCGGTACTGCTAAAGGTCCAAAGTAACTCATCTAACTTTTTGAGATCGGCCTTCTCGCCCACCATGATGATATTGCGAACGGGCTGACCTTCGGGAGTAGCGCTCCAAATCTTACGTGTTAAGCGACAGGCATATTCTAGCTTGTCGCTAACGTTGCTATGAAAATCGATGCGCGCCATAGATCGTAAAACTTCTTACTTTTGTTCAAGCAAGAAGTTCACTAGCAGCGGCACTGGACGACCAGTAGATCCTTTCGCTGCGCCACTCTTCCAAGCTGTACCAGCAATATCTAAGTGAGCCCACTTATATTTTTCGGTAAAGCGTGACAGGAAGCACGCTGCAGTAACGCTACCTGCTGGACGCCCACCAATATTGGCTACATCCGCAAAGTTAGATTTCAGTTGCTCGTGGTACGCAGCATCCAAAGGCAGGCGCCAGACCGTGTCCAAAGAAGCTTTTCCAGCTTTGCTTAGGGCGTCTACTAAACCTTCATCCTCTGAAAACAAGCCACTATGCACATGACCCAAGGCAATCACACAGGCGCCTGTTAAGGTAGCAATATCAATCACTGCTTGAGGTTTGAAGCGCTCAACATAGGTTAGTGCATCACACAAAATCAAGCGACCTTCAGCGTCTGTATTTAGAATCTCAATCGTTTGTCCAGACATGCTCTTCACAATATCGCCGGGACGGGTCGCCTGACCAGAAGGCATGTTCTCGCAAGTGGGGACCACGCCGATGACATTCTTCTTTAATTTCATCAGGCCAATGGAATACATCGTCCCAATAACAGAAGCGGCACCGCACATATCGTATTTCATCTCATCCATTGCCTCACCAGGCTTCAACGAGATACCACCGGTATCAAAAGTAATGCCTTTGCCTACCAAGACAATCGGCGCTTCGCCCGCTTTGCCGCCTTGGTGACGCATCACAATAAATGCTGGTGGCGTTTCAGAACCATTGGCTACTGATAAAAATGACCCCATACCTAAAGCTTCTATTTGCTTACGACCAAGTACTTCAACCTTCAAGCCCACCTTTTTACTTAAGCCTTGCGCAGTCTTTCCCAAATAAGTTGGGGTACAAACATTCGGAGGAAGGTTGCCAAGATCTTTTGCTAGGTTCATGCCTTCAACCAAAGCAACGCCTTGCTCAACAGCCGTCTTAAGCTCTTTGGCGCAGGCATTATTGCCCGCAAGAACCAATTGCTTAAAAGCATCTGCTTTTTCTTTTACTTTAAATTTCATAGCCGGTTGACGAACACCAAAACGGTAAGCTTGATCACCTGCATACTGAATAGTGAGGCGCACTTCTTCGGCCATCAAGTCCGCTTGATGCGCGAGCGCAAAACTGGGGACAAACCAGAGAGCACTTTCAATTGACCCGCCGCTTAATGCTTTTAAACCTGCACGCGCCACCTTAGAAAAGGTTATCAGACTGCGTTCGCTCGCAAGATGTAAATCTCCCAAGCTCAGCAACAAAACGCGTTTGACTTTCACTCCACTCAATGACCACGATTTTTCTGAGCGCAATATACATACTGATGCTTGTTTAGCATCCAGATCGCCAACTGCATGCGCATGGCTTAATGACCCACCCAGCAACTGATCTAACTCAGTCAACAATCCGGATTTAGTCTTAGCAGTTTTAGTGCCGCCAAAGCTCTCGAAATCTGCCAGGGAGTAACCCAATACCAAACAGTCGGAAGTCTGGGTCAGCAAGCTTTTTAGGCTCGTTTTTAGAAGTTTTGCGCTTTGAAGGTCAGCTTGAGGGAAAATCTTGGTACTAAATTGAATTGTCATAATGTATTACGGTAGTTTTAAGTTGATTCAAGGGGGTAAAAGGTTGTTTATCCATTATCCTCCGACATAAGATGCACTTCCTTTATATGTACCAATATAAGCCATTTACGCCTAACCAATACCCCTACAAATCCAGATAAATAGCTTCGCATGATTTTTAACCAAGCCCTCCGCCGAGAACTCAGTTTTACGACTGGTGGTGTCTTTTTGGTCTTGGTAACGATTATGGTGACCACCTTGGTCATTCGGATTTTGGGCTACGCAGCAAACGGCACTGTCAATCCGGAAGATGCCATCGTTTTAATTGCATTGGCCACCTTAGGCTATTTAGCGGTTTTACTAACCGTCTCCCTATTTGTAGCAACTCTCATTGTGTTGGTGCGCTGGTACAAAGATTCTGAAATGATTGTTTGGTTTGCCAGCGGCTTAAGCGTTACCAATTTAATTCGCCCTATTCTGCAATTCGCAGCGCCACTAATCATCATCATTGCCCTATTGGCACTTTTTGTTTGGCCATGGGCTAATCGAGAATCCACCCTCATTAGTCAACGCTTCCAACAACGTGATGATGTTTCTATGGTTAGTGCTGGGCAATTTAAAGAATCCGCCAGAGCTGAACGCGTCTTTTTTATCGAAGAATTGGATATCGATAAAAGCGAAGTAAAGAATGTCTTTGTGGCTGATTCCAAAAACGGTCGCCTTAGTGTCGCTGTTGCCTCCACCGGCTATATACAGAACGATGAAGGCGGTGCAAAATCAATCGTTCTTAAGAACGGTCGCCGTTACGAGGGGCAACCCACCCAGCCTGATTTTAGAATTCTGGAGTTCGTGGAATATGCCACAAAGATCCATGGCAAAGATGCATTAGCCCCACCTCCTCGAGACAGAGAAAAATCAATCTCTGAATTGCTAGACAAATCCAATCCGGAGATTATTAATGCCAATCTCGCTGAATTGCTCTGGCGTATTGGCTTACCGCTCATGGCTCTAGGATTAGTTCTCATCGCTATTCCCCTGGCCTACGTTAACCCAAGGCTGGGTAGTTACACTGCGATGTTTTACGCCGTCCTCATCTATTTGATCTACAGCAACCTACTAAACCTTACGCAAAACTTTGTCTCCAAGGGTAAGGTCAGCATGTTTACCGGTATTTGGCCGATTCATCTATTGGCATTTTTGATTGCCCTCTTATTAATCCGCAATCGCATTAACCCCTCTGTGAAATGGTGGCGCCGTCAGTTACCAGCAAGGTTTGCAAGCAAATGAAGTTACTCTTCCCTTATATCTATGAGCGATATTTAGCCAAGCAAATTTATGCAGCATTTGGATTTATTTTGTTTGCATTGGTTACTTTGTTTTTGTTCTTTGATATTTTGAGTGAACTAGGATCTGTCCAAGGCGGATACACACTACCATTGGCCTTATTGCACGTTTTACTAAAAGCGCCAAGCCGTATCTCAGAAATTATTCCCATTGCTGGCCTGATTGGCAGCATTTATGTTTTTGCCATGCTGGCCAGTCAATCTGAGTTCACCATCTTGCGTATTGCCGGGCTGGATGTAAAACGTGGCCTGATTACGCTAGGGAAAATCTCTTTACCGCTGGTTGTATTGACCCTCGTCATGAGTGAGTGGGTTGGCCCATACACCGAGGCGAAATCGGACCAAATCCGCATGAAAGCAATGGGTGCCGCTTACACATCCCAATTTAGAACTGGTGTATGGGTTAAAGATCGCCTGCGCGATGAAGATGGTATTGGCCCCGTTCGGCCTGGTGTTCGCTATGTGAACGTCGGGAAAGTAGATAAAGATAATGAGATCAGCAATATTCGAATGTATGAATTCGATGATGTGTACCGCCTGCTCTCAATTCGAAGTGCGGCGTCTGGTCAGTTTAATGAATCTGGTACCTGGGTTCTCAATGACGTGGTAGAAACTCGCTTTAAAGAAACCAAGCAAACCGATCCACTAAACCCCGTTTTTTCTGCGCAAACCATCACACACCCGATGCTCACTTTAGAATCAGAAGTCACCCCACAAATTCTGAGCGTGCTACTAGTAAGCCCAGAAAAAATGTCTATCGTGAGTCTGGGTCGTTTCATTTCTCATCTTCGCGATAACAAGCAAGATGCGCAGCGTCACTCCATCGCTTTCTGGAAAAAAGTAATTTATCCCTTCACCATTTTTGTGATGCTTGCTCTAGCATTACCTTTTGCCTTCCTAAAAGTTCGCGCCGGAAGTGTAGGCATCAAAGTATTTGGTGGAATTATGTTAGGCATGAGCTTCCAGCTCTTCAACTCCCTATTCTCCAATGTTGGACTGCTTGGCTCTTGGCCAGCCTTTATGACAGCCCTCACACCACCACTCCTCTACTTCCTGCTTGCGCTATTTGGGTTGCGCTGGGTTTCTAAAGCTTAATACCTAAAATTCATTTAGAATTTGATTCCTATATCTCCGTTGATATATAGATAGGAATCCATATGAATCTCCATCAATTCCGCTTTGTGCGTGAAGCCGTTAGGCAAAACTTTAATCTGACCTCTGCAGCGAAGGCCTTATTCACTTCTCAGCCTGGCGTATCTAAAGCGATTATTGAGCTTGAAGATGAATTGGGCGTTGAAATCTTTCGCCGTCATGGCAAGCGTATTCGCTCGCTCACTGAGCCGGGTAAACGCATCCTTCTCTCGATTGAACGCATTCTGGATGAAGTAGAAACGCTTAAGCGCGTTGGTAAAGATTTTGCCAGCCAAGATCAGGGTAACTTTGTTATTGCGACAACGCATACACAAGCTCGTTATGCCCTCCCCAAAGTTCTTACTGAATTCACTAAGCGCTTTCCAAAAGTACGCGTCAGCATTCAACAAGGCAACCCCGGACAAATTGCGGAGTTGCTTACCCATGATCGGGCGGATATCGCAATCGCTACGGAAGGGATTGCCAACACACCTGGTGTCCTCGCGTTACCTGGCTATCAGTGGCAGCACGTTGTGATGGTTCCCTTGAGTCATCCACTACTCAATCAAGCGAGCGTGACTTTAGAAGAAATTGCGAAGTACCCCATCATTACTTATGACAAAGCATTTGCCGGTCGCAGCAAAATTGATGCCGCATTTGCACAGCGCAACCTAAGCCCCGACATTATTCTGGAAGCGATTGATGCTGATGTGATTAAAACCTATGTAGAAACTGGCATGGGAATCGGCATCGTTGCAGGCCATGCCTATGACCCCGACAGGGACCGTAACCTTAAAGTGATTCAAGCTGGCCATCTGTTTGGTAATAACGTTACCCATCTAGGCGTCAAACAAGGCGCTTACCTGCGCTCTTTCGTCTACACCTTCATTGAGCTCTTCTCACCAACACTCACCAAGAAGATCGTTGAGCAAGCAATGTCTAGCGAATCTGATTCTTACGAAATATAAAACCGATTTGAACTAATTAAATCATGACCGATACAGACTTACTCTCGGAAGCAATTGACCTTCATCAACAGGGTGAACTAGGAAAAGCCAATGAGATTTATTCTTCCATTTTATTGGCTAATCCAGACCATCTTCAAGCTCTATGCCTTAGCGGATCAATAGCCCAAGCATATGGAGACTTCGCACAAGCAATTCAATTATTTACAAAAGCAAATCAAATCAGCCCTGCTTTACCAAGCGTTTATCTGCAACTTGGAATTTGTCATTCCAATATAAACGAGCTTGAAATAGCGAATGACTTATACAAGAAGGCATCCTTGTTGATGCCTAATCAAATCGACCCAATTATTAATCAAGCCAATAATTTAATTAAACTTAACCAATTTTCTGAAGCTTTTCAGCTTTATCAAAAAGCCTTATCACTCGCCCCCACTTCTGCATTAATTCATAACAACATTGGCACATTATTTCTTAAATCTATGCGGCCTGAGGATGCAAAGAAATGGTTTAGCAAGGCGCTGGAATTACAAGAAAACAATGCATCCGCATGGAACAGCTTAGGAGTAGCCCTTACAGAGCTTGGTGATTTAGAGAGCGCCCTAAGCGCTTACACTAGGGCAATTGAATATGACCCCACTTTTATAGAGCCTCTATTTAATAGTCACACTGTTTTAATTGATCTAAGGAGGCCCCGTGAGGCATTACAAGCCCTAGAAAAGGCAACTTCACTAGACCCACTGAATTCCACCAATCGTTTCTTCTTGGGAATGCTGCAAGAATACTCTGGGGACCGAACCCTGGGCAGTCAAATACTAGGGAGTCTCTCTCAAAACGCCGATGCACTTTCGGAAATAGAGTCTTGGCATTACCTTAAAAACCTAGATCTAAAAAAAGCTACTTTAGTCGGTAGCAATACCAAAACTATCGAGCTGGCCCTGCAAGAAGCAACCCTAGATGGCTTAGTTTTAGAGTTTGGTGTTTATAACGGCAAGTCCATTCGCAATATTGCATCTCTAACTAAGTCAACTATTCATGGTTTCGATAGCTTTAAAGGGATTCCTGAAAACTGGAATGATGAGCCAGGCGGAAGTTATAGTGCAAACGGAAATTTACCGGAAGTACCAAGCAATGTCACGCTACATGAAGGATGGTTTGAAGAAACAATCCCAAAATTTAAGAACGAAAATATCGGTCCAATACGCTTTATCAATATTGACTGTGATCTGTATAGTTCAACAAAAACAATATTCGATCTTCTGGGTTCGCAGATCATTGCAGGAACAGTGATTGTCTTTGATGAATACATTGGCTATAAATCCTGGAAAAATGATGAATTTAAAGCATTCCAAGAGGCTGTTATTACTTATGGATGGCAATACGAAATACTGACTTTTAGCTTTGCAACAAAGCAGGTAGCGCTAAAAATCATTTAAGTTAAAAAGGGATGGTGCCTCGGGGCGGACTCGAACCGCCACGCCTTGCGGCACCGGATTTTGAGTCCGGCACGTCTACCAATTCCATCACCGAGGCAGGTGTTTGCAG
>Ga0208496_1000545_pt1 | contig 13737 bp, 13 predicted proteins | sample CryBogmetaGMA2M_FD_184552 | JGI IMG/M metagenome (GOLD analysis project Ga0208496, IMG submission 184552) | Freshwater microbial communities from Crystal Bog, Wisconsin, USA - MA2M (SPAdes) | ecosystem: Environmental > Aquatic > Freshwater > Lake | place: Crystal Bog, Wisconsin, USA | collected... | reverse complement strand
CCTCACCCCGCACCTTCACGCTGAGCGACTTTGATTTCGTCTTGCCGGAAAGCCTGATTGCCCAGCACCCGGCTTCCGAGCGCAGCGGCTCACGCCTGCTCGACGGCCGCGCGGCGACACCGGTGGACCGCATCTTCCGCGAGCTGCCAGGCCTGCTGCGCGCCGGTGACCTGATGGTGTTCAACGACACCAAGGTTTTGCACGCCCGGCTGTTTGGCGAAAAGGCCAGCGGCGGCAAGCTGGAGTTGTTGGTGGAGCGTGTGCTGGGCGGCAATCAGGTGGCGGTGCATCTGCGCGTCAGCAAAAAGCCCGAGGTCGGCGCCACGGTAAAGCTGCATTGCGCGTCGGGAAAGGAAGACGGCATGAGCGCCACACTGCTCGGTCGTTGGCCGGATGCCGATGGGCCGCTATTTCGCTTTGTGCTTTGCAACGATGCGGGCGACAATCCCTACACGCTGATGGAACGCCACGGCCATGTGCCGCTTCCCCCGTACATCACGCACAGCGATTCGACCGAAGACGCGCAGCGCTACCAGACCGTGTTTGCCAAGAACCCCGGCGCGGTGGCCGCACCGACGGCCGCCCTGCACTTTGATGAAGCGCTTCTGGCGCAGCTGGATGCCATGGGCGTGCAGCGCGCCCAGGTCACGCTGCACGTGGGCGCGGGCACCTTTCAGCCGGTGAAGACCGAAAACCTGGCCGAGCACAAGATGCACAGCGAGTGGTACGAGGTACCGGAAAAAACACAGGCGGCGATTGCAGCCTGCAAGGCACGCGGTGGACGGGTCGTGGCCGTTGGGACGACGACGGTGCGCACGTTGGAGAGCTGGGCCCAGACCGGAATGTCCAGCGGCGACACGACGATTTTCATCACACCGGGCTTTGCATTCAGCCATGTGGACCTGCTGCTGACCAACTTCCACCTGCCCAAGTCCAGCCTGATGATGCTGGTCAGCGCCTTTGCAGGCTATGAGCACATCATGGCGCTGTACCGCCACGCCATCGCCCACGAATACCGCTTCTTCAGCTACGGCGACGCCATGCTGCTGGAGCGACAGCTTGAAGGTTAAGGCAAATAGGCAGCGGCACCCGGCTTGGCGCAATAGCGCACGCCGTCCAAGCCCTGGTAATCCACATCCTGGGTCCAGAAGGTCGCACCGAATTCCTGCGCCATGCTGTACATCGCCGCATCGGCCATGGCAAGCCTATGCCTGGCGGCCGCTTGAGATGCGGCAATAGCGCGCCTATCGGTCAGATCCAGCACCCGGCCCAGACGCATCACGTCCAGGCAGCGCTTCACCAGGTCGGCTGGCAGGCTGCGGCTGAGCACCTTGTGCACTTCGAACAAGGCGATGGTAGGCACCAGAAGTTGATTGCGGTCCTCTATGGCTTGGGCAAACAGGTCGGCCCGTTCAGTATCTTGCAGATACTCAATCCATCCCGATGAATCGACGACGTTCATTCAAACTCCCGATCCGGCTCTTTTTCGGGCTCGATATTGCCCAGGTCATAGCCCTTGAGCATGCCGCGGTAGGCGCTCATGGGCAGCTCCGGTTTGATGACCAACTCGTTGCCGCGCAGCTCAAAACGGATGTGCGATCCGGCCGCAATGCCCAGCTTGGCGCGCATGGCGGCCGGCAGGGTGACCTGGCCCTTGCTCGAGACAATGGCTCCCACTTCCAGTATTTCAGACATTTTTAATCCTTTACTTTTTATAAGTAAAGCCAAGTATAAATCCAAGCAATAAAAAGGTAAGCGGGGCCGACGTAAAATCGCACCATGCTGAAATTTGACCTGCTGAAATCCGACCCCGCCACGCCTGACGGCTCCTACCTGGGCAGCCACGCCCGGCGCGGCACGCTGACGCTGAACCACGGCGTGGTGCAGACCCCCATCTTCATGCCGGTGGGCACCTACGGCACGGTCAAGGGAGTGACGCCGCAAAGCCTGCTGGACATGAACGCGCAAATCATTCTGGGCAACACCTTTCATTTGTGGATGCGCCCGGGGCTGGACGTGGTCAAGCAATTCGGCGGCCTGCACGCCTTCGAAAAATGGGACAAACCCATCCTCACCGACTCCGGTGGCTTCCAGGTCTGGAGCCTGGGCGAGATGCGCAAGATCACCGAGGAAGGCGTGAAGTTTTCCAGTCCGGTGAATGGCGACAAGCTGTTTCTCACGCCCGAGATCAGCATGCAGATCCAGACCATTCTGAACAGCGACATCGCCATGCAGTTTGACGAGTGCACGCCCTACCTGTCGGTGGAAACCAAGACCAAGGGGCAGATCACCACTGAGCGCGAGGCACGCAGTTCCATGGAACTCAGTCTGCGCTGGGCGGCACGCTGCAAGGCCGAATTCACGAGACTGGAGAATCCCAACGCCCTATTTGGCATTGTGCAGGGCGGCATGTTCGAGCACCTGCGCGACGAATCGCTGGCAGGCCTGGAGGCGCTGGACTTTCCGGGCATTGCCATCGGCGGCCTGTCGGTGGGCGAACCCAAGGAAGACATGCTGCGTTTGCTGAAACATGTGGGCCCCAAGTTGCCGGCACACAAGCCGCATTACCTGATGGGCGTGGGCACGCCGGAGGATTTGATTGCCGGAGTGCAGAACGGCATCGACATGTTTGACTGCGTGATGCCCACCCGCAATGCGCGCAACGGCACGCTGTTTTCACGCCATGGCGACCTGAAGATCCGCAATGCGCGCCACAAGACGGATGCGCGCCCGATCGATGAATCCTGCACCTGCTACGCCTGTGCTGGCAGCCCGACGCTTGAGGGCGCCAAGTCCTGGGAACAGGGCGGCCGCGCCGGCTTCAGCCGTGCCTATCTGCACCACCTGGACCGCTGCGGCGAAATGCTGGGCCCGATGCTGGCCAGCGTGCACAACCTGCACTATTACCTCAACCTGATGCAGGACATCCGCGATGCGCTGGACTTTGGAACCTTTGGCGCCTTTGTGGCGCAATTCCACGCCGACCGCGCGAGAGGTGTCTGATTTTTTAAAAGGTTTCCCATTCCTCGTCGCCACCTGCAGGCGTAGCCTTGGCAGTAAGCTTGGCGGTCAACGTGGGTGGTGCGGCACGGCTTGGCTCCTTGGCCGGTGCGGCCGCAGCTTGCTGCTTAGGCTTGGGCGGAACGACCAGTCGGCGCTCGGCGCCCTTGAAGGGTTTACTTAACGACGCAGATTTGCGTACATCCGCCTTCATAGGCACGGACTGGCCTTCGCCGGCATTGATCTTGAACACCGCCACGGTCTGCACCAGTTCCTGGGCCTGGGACCTTAGGCTGCTGGCAGCCGCCGCCATTTCTTCGACCAAGGCCGCATTCTGCTGCGTCACCTGGTCCATTTGCGTCACTGCCTCACCCACCTGGGCCACACCGGCCGACTGCTCGCCGCTGGCCGAGCTGATTTCACCCACAATGTCGGTGACGCGGCGGATGGACGCCACCACTTCTGTCATGGTGACACCGGCCTTGTCCACCAGTGCGGCGCCCTGCTCCACACGCTCCACGCTGGCACCAATCAGCGATTTGATTTCCTTGGCGGCTTCGGCCGAGCGCCCGGCCAGACTGCGCACCTCGGAGGCCACCACGGCAAAACCGCGGCCCTGCTCACCGGCACGCGCCGCTTCCACGGCCGCATTCAGGGCCAGAATATTGGTCTGAAACGCAATGCCGTCGATAACGCTGATGATGTCGGCAATGCGGCGCGAACTCTCGTTGATGCCCTGCATGGTCTGCACCACCTGGCCCACCACCTCGCCACCCTGCACCGCTACGGCCGAGGCATTCATGGCCAGTTGATTGGCCTGCCGCGCGTTGTCCGCGTTCTGCTTGACCTGCGCGCCCAGCTGTTCCATGCTGGCGGCGGTTTGTTCCAGCGCGCTGGCCTGACTTTCGGTGCGCGCAGACAGGTCCTGGTTGCCCTGGGCAATCTCTGCCGAGGCGGTGGCCACGCTTTCCGAGCCATGGCGCACATCGGACACCACCTTGACCAAGCCGATCTGCATGTCCTTCAAGGCATGCAACAGCAAACCGGTTTCGTTCTTGCCTTGGGCATCAAAGGCGTAGCTCAGGTCACCGCCGGCCACCGCGCGCGCCACCTGGACCGCCAGATTGATAGGATGCGTCACGGCACGGGTGATCCAGATGGCGGCAAGCAGAGCCACCACCAGCGCCAGCCCGCCCGACAGCAACAAGGTGTTGTGGATCTGGCTGATGGCGGACGCAGCCTCGGCCTTGGCCGACTGTGTTTGTTCTTCCTGGAATTTGATCATGGCATCCACGGCCGCAAAGTACTTTTGCTCAATCGGCGCCATCTCGGTCTGCAGCATGATCTTGGCCAACTCCTGCGCTCCCGAAGACGCCTGTCCCAAAAAGCGCTGCTTCACTGGCAAGTACTCGGCACGCACATCGGAGAGCGCCTTGAACAACGCACGTCCCTTTTCCGACTTGAATGTAGGATCCAGCTGAGCCAGCAAATCGGTGTTGGCCTTTTGCAGTTCGCCTATTTTTTGAACCATATTCTTGATGTCATCCGCATCCGACAGCAACAGCATGTCGCGTTGCAGCCTGGCGGTATCCTTAATCCGATCGTTCAGGGCATGCAGGGCGCTGATCTTCGGATAACGGTTTTCCACCACATTTTCAAAGGCCAGCTGTGCGCCGCTGGCCTTGAAATAGCTGAGCGAACCCATCAACACAATCAGCAGGGCCAGCAAACCGAAACCCAGCTTGAGCAGGGTAGAAATCTTGGTATCTTTTGTGTTCATGGCTTTCCCCAACCCATTTATGAAGTGAATACTGTCAGCACGCCGGTGTAACCATACAGGTGATCGTAGGCAATTTCACCCCCGGCAAAAAACCCGACCAAGGGCACATCGCCCAAGGCCTTGCGCACCAGCTGCAACTCGGCGCTGGGCCCGCCAAAGTGCGGACCTCCGCGCCCGGTGCAGCTGACATAAACCGCCCCGGCAATACGCCGCGCCGGGTGCGGTGCGGCCTCGAGTTCCGACGCCGCCAGCGCAGCGGCAGTTTGCAGCGGCATGTCGGCGGGCTCCAGCTCTTCGCGGATTTCGGCGCAGACGCGCATCAGGTCGGAGCGCGCCGCCTGGGTATTGCGCTGGCAAAAGGCCATGCGCGCACCGCTATCGACCAGATCGGCGATGGCCACGCCACGCCGCGCCGGGTCCAGGCCGATGATGTGGCGCACCACGACGTCATTCCCAAAGTTACCGGTCTGGCGCACCGGCTCGCCATCCGCTGCGGCCAGGCCCACCAGCGTGGCACGCACGGCTTGCAGGGCCTCCTGAGGCTTATCCAGCGAAATATGCAGATCGGCTAGCAGCACATCGAGCGCGGCCACGCCATCGAGTTCCAGAATCAGGTTGCGCTCGGCGGCCGTCACGGTGCGCGCCTTGGACACCGGCTTGCAGCCCTGGGTCACGCGCGACACCAGGCCAACCGAGGGGCCAAAGGCCACACCACTGAGGCCACCGCTGAAGACACCGCTGGCCGCACCCTGGCCGCTGACATTGCCGTCGCCGGCCACGGCGAACTGCAGATTGTCCGAACGGCTGGACGACAGTCCACCAAACAAAAACCCGGCATCGGTGCGATGCGCCAGCTCGTAAATCAGCTCACCCACATCCGGCGTGGCGCCATCCGCATGGACCAGGGCGCTGTGCATCTCAAAGCCCAGGCCAAGAGGCGCCACACCGGAAAACACCCGGTACTGGTCGGTCGGCAGTTCCAACAGCATGACGGCCAGGGCCGGTTCATCAAAATATTCGACATTGTTGGAGCAGATGCCAATGCCCACCGTGCCTGACCAGTCGGTGATCAGCGGCAGTTCGGCCTCCAAATGCTCCAGAATATCGTCCGCCTGCCCCGCGTAGTGGTCGGTGATGTAGAGCAGCGCCAGCGTCGGGTTGCTGGCATAGCCATGCAAGGCCATCTGGGCGCGCAGCTGTGCCAGCACCAAGGCGGCGGCCATTTGCCACTGCGGATGGGTGGCATGGCCATAGGGAAAAAGTTTCATATCCGCAGCCCCGAGCAGGGCGATTTATTTTTAAATGGTCTTTTTTGCAGCTGTTTTACGCGGCGCGGCCTTGGCGGCCACCTTCTTGTCGACGGCAGCAGCGCCCTTGACCACCTCCTTGGCCATGTCGTTGGCCGCACTTGCCGCGCTGGCCACATTGGCGGCCGTCTTGCTGCTGACTTCCTGCAAGGCGCTGGCGGCAATTTGCTGGAACTGCTGGGTCAGTGAGCCCCACAATTGCAATGGATCCACCAGAGCGCCTGCAGCAATCTGGCTGGCACCCTCGGCAACATCAGCCACAGTCTCGGCCGCGGCTTTTTCCACCGGCTTTTGCACGCTGCCGGCCACGGGTTCGGCCGCCTTGGACTTGAAGGCATTGGCGATATCGCCCAGATCGAAGTTCATGCTCTTGAGCGTCGCCAGCGTCATCTTCTGCACCTCCAGCGCCTGGATGGTGGCGCTCAAGGCGCGTGAGTTCTGCTCCAGCCAAAACTGCACGTTCTTGAGCTCCCCTATGCGTTTGTCGAGCTCTTCCACATTCAGAGTGGGTGCCACCCAGCTACCCAGACCGGGCATTTGTGGGACGCTGGCGCTTGCGCCCTTGGCCAGGTTTTGCAAAAAGTCAAATCCGGGAACAAACTTGCTGAATCCGCTGTCGTCTGCGTTGCTCATGCTGTCTCCTTGGGGCTTATGAATGGGGGCTCGAATCTTGTCAAGCACTGTACTCCATAGCGGCTACTCCGGATCGGTAATAAAGCCGATCTTGTGGACACCCAAGCGCTGGGCTGCGGCCATGGCATGGGCCACACGTTCGTAGCGCACCGCCTTGTCGGCGCGTATATGCAGCTCGGGCTGGGGCGTACGGGCGGCGGCGGCCGCGAGTTGCAAGTTCAGCTCGGCATCGCTCACCGCCGCATCGTTCCAAAAATAGACGCCGCTGGCGTCCACGCTCAGGCGAATGGTCTCGGGCTTGATGTTCTCGGGCTGGTTGCTGGCGCGTGGCAAATCGATGCTGACCGCATGCTGCATCACCGGCACGGTGATGATGAAGATGATCAGCAGCACCAACATCACGTCCACCAAGGGCGTCATGTTGATTTCGTTCATCACCTCGTCGGTTTCGTCCTGGGTGCCAAAAGCCATATCAGCCCCCGCTCGCGCCGGTGCTGCCTGGACCCACCCGTGCGCCGGTGACAAAGAACGCATGCAAGTCGTGGGCAAAACGGTTCAGCTTGGCAATCACATTCTTGTTAGCCCGCACCAGGGCGTTGTAGCCCAACACGGCGGGAATGGCCACAGCCAGACCCAAGGCCGTCATGATCAGCGCCTCGCCAATCGGACCTGCCACCTTGTCTATGGTGGCCTGCCCGGCCATGCCAATCGACATCAGCGCATGGTAAATGCCCCAGACCGTGCCAAACAGACCGACAAACGGGGCGGTGGAACCGGCCGAGGCCAGAATCGCCAGCCCGGACTGCATGCGCGCCGTGCTGTCGTCCACGCTATTGCGCAGGCTGCGCGTCACCCAATCGCTGAAATCAAAGCTCTGGTGCAACTCCGGCTGGCTGTTGCCTGTGCCCGGCTGCAAGTGGGCCGCCGCCTTCACCCCTTCCAGCGCCAAGGCCAGAAACGGGCTGTCAGACTCCTGGCCCAGCGCCTTCAGCCCCAGGCCCAGGTCCTTGGCGTGCCAGAACGCCTCGGTGCCCTTGGACTGGGCGGCAAGGCGGCGCAGGTCCAGCAGGCGCAAAAGAATCACGATCCAGGACGCCAGCGACATGGTCAACAGAATCAGCAAAACGCTGCGCGTCACGCCATCGCCCTGCGCCCAGACGTTGACCAATCCATACGAGGTATTCATTTGCACTCACTCCATCAATTTAAAAGGCATGGGCAGGTCGTACCACATTTCTTCGGGCACACCTGCACGCTTGCCAGGTACAAAGGTCCAGCCTAACACCGCCTCACGAGCGGCGCGATCCAGCCGCTCGAAACCGCTGGAGACCTTAATCTTCACCTCCTTGGCCTTGCCATCCGCACCCACCAAAACCGACAGCCGGACGGTGCCCTGTTCATTGCGGCTGATGCTTAAGCCGGGATATTTGGGCTTGGGGTTGTGCAAATAGTCGGCATCACTGGAGGGCAAATCGAGCTTGGGCGCAGCCGCCGCAACAGATAGAGGCGCTGGGGTCGTCGCTGGTGCCTGTTGAACACCGGTTGGCGCATTGGCTGCGGGCGTCGCATCGGCAATGGCCAGGGGCGCTGGCTGAGCGGCGCTCGGCATGACCGGCGCAGGAGACGCGGCGGTTGCAGCAGGCGTTGCTTGGATCGTCCGGGCAGCCTTCGCTGGAACCGGAGTCTGTGGGGCGGGCGGTTTGGGCATCGCCTCGGTCAGCACCGTCACCGGCACCACCGCTTCCTCGACCAACACCAGCGCCCGCTGCAACAAGCCGGACTGCAAACCCCACAGTGCCAGCGCGTGCAGCAGCAGCACGGTGGCAACAATTGAGAAGTTTCGGCTACGGAAGAATTGGAAGGAAGTCATGGCACAGGGTGATGGCTCAGGTGTTACACACGCCCCTATTTTTTCCAATTTGGAACACTGTTTGTAAGGTCGGGTGCGCTCAAGGCCATGCGCAGGATAACCCAAAGCAAGCTGCGCGCCGGGTCGAACCGCTGGCTGGCCAGGCCTTGCGCTGCTTGCCTGTGATACAGGCCTGGAAATTGCTGATCAGGTAAAAACGGGCTGCATTCAGGCCCTCATCCAACCAGCTATTTCCAAATCCATGCGCAAAGTATCTTATTCCACCGGATTGTTGTCGGCTCTGGCGTTGAACATCGTCAGCACTGCGTCCTTGGCGCAAACCCTGGACGAGGTGGTGGTGTCCGCCTCACGCAGCGAACAGCGCAGCTTTGACGCACCCGCCTCGGTGCAAAGTGTGGGACGCGAGACCATTCAGGGCGCAGGCCCCCAGGTCAACCTGTCGGAATCACTCAACCGCGTGCCGGGCCTGACCATTCTGGACCGGCAGAACTATGCCCAGGATCTGCAACTTTCGATTCGCGGCTTTGGCGCCCGCGCGGCCTTCGGCATTCGCGGTATCCGCCTGCTGATTGACGGCATCCCCGCCACCACGCCGGACGGCCAGGGCCAGGGCTCCTCCATCAGTCTGACCTCCACCGACCACATCGAAGTGCTGCGCGGCCCCATGGCCCAGCTTTATGGCAATTCGTCCGGCGGCGTCATCCAGGCCTTTAGCAAGGCTGCGCCCACGGAGGCCGAGCTGGGCTACCAGTATTTTGTGGGCTCCTACGGCCTGCACCGCGCCGACTACCAAATGGGCGACACGCTCGGCACGGTCGGCATCATGGCCGACTACAGCACCATGAGCATTGACGGCTACCGCGCCAACAGCGCCACCGAACGCAAGCAGTTCAACGGGAAACTGGGCTTTGACCTGACTGAGCAAATGCATGTCAACTTGGTGTTCAACCAGTTTGACATGCCGTTGGCCCTGGACCCGCTGGGCCTGACGCGGGCACAACTCATCGCCGATCCGACCCAGGCCGGCAGCGGTGCCAGCAAATTCCAGACACGCAAGACCGTGCTGCAAAACCAGCTCGGCAGTTCCGCCACCTACACCATCGACCAGGACCGCTCTATCACCGGTCATGCCTATTACGGCACGCGCGACAACCTGCAGTACCAGGCCGCCACGCCAGTGACCAACGCCAATGGTCTTTGGACCGGCCTGAACCGGGCCTACTTTGGAGTGGGCATGCAATACAACGAGCGCGCCGTGTGGACCGATACGCCGCTTGAGTGGGCGGCCGGCTATGAATTCGACCGTTCGCGCGAGTACCGCCAGGGCGGGGCCACACTGGCAGGCCAGAAAACGGGCGCACCCACGCGCAGCGAAGACAACCAATCTGAAAACAGCGACTGGTTTGTGCAGGGCACGGCCCTGCTGACCGACACACTGTCGCTCAGCACCGGCCTGCGCCAAAGTCTGGTGCGCTTTGTCAGCGACGACTATTACCTGGGCGATGGCAATGACGGGTCCGGCAACGTCTCGTACCAGGCGACCAGCCCGGTGCTGGGCTTCACTTGGCACGCCACGGACCAGCTAAACCTGTATGCCAACTATGGCAAGGGCTTTGAGACACCGACGCTGGCCGAGATGGCTTACAAGCTGGGGCCTGCGGCTACCGTCATCGGGCAGTTCAATCCGACGTTGAATGCCTCCAGCAGCCAGCACTACGAAGTCGGCACCAAGTGGGTCCCCAACCCCAGGTCACGCGTCGACTTTGCGCTCTACCAAATTGATACCGTGGACGAGATCGTGACCTCGCGCAGCGTCAGTGGCCAGACCGCCTACAAAAACGCACCCGGCACCTCGCGCAGCGGTTGGGAACTGTCTGGAAACACGCAAATCACAGACCATGTCGCCCTTAACGCATCGGCTTCCATGATTGACGCGCATTATTCGCAGGCCTTTACCAGTGGCAGCACGGCAATCGCCTCGGGCAAGCAGTTGCCCGGCATTCCCCAGTCCTACCTGTTCTCCGAGCTGGCCTGGACCAGCGAGCCCGCAGCAGCGGCCAAGCAGGGCTTGCGTCTGGGCGTGGAGCTGGTGCAGGCCGGGCGCATCTATGCCAATGACAGCAATACCGAATCTGCCGACGGCCACACCGTGTTCAACCTGAGCGCCAGCCAACGCTGGAGTCTGGGCAAAGGCGCACTCACAGCCTATGCGCGGGTCAATAATGTGGGCGACGAGCGCTATGTAGGTTCGGTCATCGTCAACCAGAGTTCGTCCCAGTATTACGAGCCGGGACTGCCGCAAAACTGGACCTTGGGCTTGAGTCTGAACCTTCCGCTCTGAGTCTTCGCAAATTCGACCCATTGGTGCAGCCAAGGCAGGCATTGACCCCAGTCAAAGACTTGCTGGGTGCGAAAGGCGCAAGATGGAAACACTTATTCAAAAAGGTCCACCATGAAGCACCTCGACACCGCTACATTCAAGACAGCCCTGCTGCAGCAACGCAGCGCATTGCTGACCCAGCTCAGCACCTTGCGCGGCGGCGAGGTGGGCCGGGCGCAGGCCTCGACCGAGCACTTTGCCACCCGCGACGACACCCCGGCCGCAGCCAATTCGGCACGCGATTTGGAGTTTGCGCTGGACGCCCACGACACCGCCGAAATTGCCGCCATTGACGCCGCCCTGCAACGCCTTATGGACGGCAGCTATGGCGAATGCGTGGACTGTGGTGCGCACATTGCCGAGGCCAGGCTGAAGGCTGCGCCAGAAGCGGCACGCTGCATCCACTGCCAGGAACAGCTGGAAAAAAACCAGCACGTCTGAAACCGAGTGCTTCGGCAGCCGCTGGCTGCTATCCTGAGGCCATGCTTGGACTGCACGCCCCATGATGAACTACACCTTTGCCTCGGCCACCATTTTGCTGGTGCTGATTACCGACCCGGTCGGCAATATTCCCATCTTCGCCAACGCCCTCAAGAACGTCGCGCCGCAGCGCAGACCTTGGGTCATCCTGCGCGAAATCCTGATTGCCTTTGTGCTGCTGCTGACCTTTATGTTTGTAGGCCAGCGCTTTCTGGAGGTGATGAACCTGTCCGAGCTGGCGCTGCAGATTGGTGGCGGCGTGATCCTGTTCCTGATCGCGCTGCGCATGGTGTTTCCGCCGCCCACCAGCCTGGAACCCGAGCAAATGGTCGAGCCGCTGATCGTGCCCCTGGCCATACCGGCCATCGCCGGCCCCAGCGCCCTGGCCACCGTTTTGCTGCTGGTGTCGCAACAGCCGGAAAGGCGATTGGAGTGGATTGCCGCCCTGTGCGTCACCATGCTGGTCAGTGCCGTGGTGCTGGTCTCGGCCGAACGCATACAGCGCCTGATCGGCAACAGCCTGGTGGTGGCGGTGGAGCGCCTGATGGGACTGGTGCTGGTGTCGGTCGCTATCGAGATGATGCTGCGCGGCATCAAGACGTTTGCGCTTCAGTTAAGCCATGGCTAATTGAACGGCACGACTTCCTGCTCAATAGCGCCAAACAGGCTCTGACCGGCGGCGTTTTTCATCTCGATCTGCACCGTGTCGCCGTAGCGCAGGTACTCGGTTGCCGCCTTGCCGTCCTGCAGGGACTCCATGGCGCGCTTCTCAAGAATGCTGTGAAAGCCCTTGGGCCAGCTCCATTGGCCACGCTTTTCCAGGCCAGTGTTGCTGACCGGGCCCGCGCCCAGAATGCTGCCGGCGCGCACCGGTCGGGTCCGGGCCAGCAGCGCCAGCAATTGCCCGAAGTGGCTGCCCATGTCGCTACCGGCGTCGCACTGGCCGACCTTGCGGCCGTTCCATTGGGTCTGCAAACTCAGGTTTACCCGGCCCTTGGCCCAGGCATCTCCCAACTCATCCGGCGTAATCGCCACCGGACTAAAGGCTGTGGCGCAATTGCCTTGCACCCCGGCCACGGCGCCATCCGCTGACACCAGACCGCGCAAAGTGGCCTGGTTGTACAGCATCAGCAGGCGCACGCCATCCAGCGCACGTTCGGGCGCACAGGCCTGGGGAATGTCGCCCGTGATCACCGCCACACCGGCACAGAAGTCCAGGCCCAGGGCCTCGGCCGCGCAGGGCAGCGCGTCCTGCGCACCCAGCAAGGCATCGCTGGCGAGCTGCAACATCTCCGGACCGCACGCATGCTGCTGATCGGGCTGCCCCGCCGCCTTGCGCAACAATTCGGCATGGCTGGGGTAGGCAGCAGCAGTCACCCATTGGTAGGCGCGCGGCAGTGGCGCCATGCATTGCGCCGGGTCAAAGGCAAAGGCGTGACGGGCACGGCCCGCATTCATCGCATCAAAAATGTCCTGCAACTGAGGCGACAAAAAATTCCAGTCATCCAGCACCTGCTGCAAGCGGTTGGCGACATGGGAGGCGTAATGCGCCTGACTCAGGTCGCGCGACACCACCACCAGTTGTCCATCGCGCGATCCGTCTTTGTAGCTTGCAAGTTTCATGGCTGCATTTTCGCCGCTTTTGTGCGCACCAGTCAGCTTGAACCATCTGCCGGGTCTGTCGCCCTACACTGTGGCTGCCGCGTTAAGCAAGGGTTGCACCTCACGATGAGGACCTTGAATGACAGCCGCCGAACCCACACCTCCGCCCCAAAGCCCTTATCCGATGCGAAAACTCTTGCTGCTCACGGCCGTGGTGGCCCTTGTCCATGCCCTGCTGTTATGGGCGGTTCCGGCCCACGGCCCGCTGTTTTCGGGTCAGCCTGAAGGTTTGCTGCCGCAGGCGCGCGCCACCGGATTTGTCACCCGCAACATGGCACAGACGCCCACAGCCATCGATCTGGCAGTGGCAGCCGCGCAGCCCGAGCCGCTGCTGCCAGCCCGGTCGGCCCAAGCGGCGCCAAAAAGAGTGAGGCCCAAACCAGTAGCGCCCAACGAGGACACCGCCGTCACGCCCGACAGCGCCGCTGCGCTCGGCTCCGGACCATTACCCTTGGCGGCGGCACCGGTCACGCTGCAAATTGCCGCTGCCACGCCTGCCTCAACCGGACCCAAAACCCGAACCGAAGCGGTGTCGGACGCCCGAAACCCTGTAAGCACTCTGGCAGCCGCGGCTGGCAATGCTGCTAGCCCGCCCAAGCTTGTCTATCCGCCAGCGGTGCGCCTG
>Ga0208496_1000544_pt1 | contig 13744 bp, 10 predicted proteins | sample CryBogmetaGMA2M_FD_184552 | JGI IMG/M metagenome (GOLD analysis project Ga0208496, IMG submission 184552) | Freshwater microbial communities from Crystal Bog, Wisconsin, USA - MA2M (SPAdes) | ecosystem: Environmental > Aquatic > Freshwater > Lake | place: Crystal Bog, Wisconsin, USA | collected... | reverse complement strand
GCCGGGCTATGGGAGCAAGCGAAGCCAGGATGGCGAAGCGCCGCGGACATGCAGAGAGCGGATGCCACGATGGCATCCGCGAACGTCCGGCGACGGGCACGGGCAGCCCCGAGCGGGGTGCACCGCAGGTTGAAAACCTGCGGCCACTGGCGACGGGCACGTGCAGCCCCGAGCGGCGCCTCGCCAGAACCCCAATCATCCGCCACAGCCGCCACGCAAAGAGGGCGGCGGGAGACGTTCGTCCCCCGCCGCCCAAACAACGTTCACACGACTCACCCGGTGCTACTTGCCGCAGCACCCGGAGCCGCAGCATCCCTCCTGCTCGGCCTGCACGCCGGCAGTCGGGCACGGCTCGTCGCAGCAGACGCAGGTGCAGCTCGTGCACGCGCAGCTGCCCGTCTCGCAGCACCCGCAGCACTCACACGCCTTGCAGCCAGCAGGCTGGCCGCCGGAGGTGGCGGGCACGAAGGGCACGAAGGCCAGTGCCGCCATGAGAAACAGACTGTTCATGGGAAGAATCCTTTGCGTGGAAACTGAATCATTCACACCACGTCACGACGTGTGATCGTGGGAAAGCCACCGCGGATGCCACCGGCACGGCGGGCGAGCGCCCGCGGACGGACAGGCATCGGTTCGGCGGTCGATTCAGTTCCGCCAGACGCCGTACAGGATCCGGACGGGCCGGATCGGCACGGAGAGCGAGGCCGCCGCATACTCGCGGCTGACGCCAAGCGCGTGCGGGGCTTCCAGAGAGGCCGACTCCACCGCCGCGACCTGCCCGAGGAGGTCGCGGTCGAGCGTGCTGCCCTTGGAGACGACGAGCGGCTGATCCTGCCGGGCTTCGAGCCGGCAGTGGCAGGGGGCCGCGGAGGGTTCAGCCGGGCAGGCGGCGCAGCATCCGCCAGGCTCGGCCGCACAGCAGCCGCGGTCGCATTCCTCGCCTGCAGCCTGGGGAACGACCCGAGCGGCAAACGCCACGCAGGCCATCACGATCCAGAGCGGCTTTTGCAGGCGAAAACGCACGACAGAGCCTCCTGCCGCCAGTTCTACGCGGCCGGGACCCGGATGGTTCGCGGCCGGGCCGCCGGGAGCTCATTCTGGCCGATCGAAGTCGGCGCGGACGTCGAACAGCGTGGCGTCGTAGTCGTCGAGGCGAATCAGTCCGTAGCGGGGCATTTCCAGGTCGTAGGTCACCCAGATCGTGACCGCCGTGACGGCCGCGAACACGGCCATGTGCAGCCAGTTGCACCGTTTCCTTCCCGACATGTCATGGCCGGCCAGCAACGCGGCGAAGATGGAGACGACGACGAGGAGGACGAGAATCTCAGTCGGCGTGTGGGCCATGAAGGCGGCCTGGTGCCGGCTGCCGGCGTCGAACATCTCGTTGAGCGAAGCCAGCAGGATCGCGGCCGTCTGGTCGCTTTCGCACCGCGGCAGTGCCGCGACCGACTGCCGCCAGATGGCATCCCGCTGATCCTTCAGCCGACCGGCGAGTTCCGCCTGCGAGGTGGCCGGGGATGCGGCCGGCCGCTGCGCGAGCCGGGTGTCGAGGTAGCCGCGGAACAGGTCGCGGACCGAGGCGCGGGTGTCGTCGGGAAGGATCGACAGCCGCAGCCAGGCCGTGCCGATGGCGTTGGCTTCCTCCACGATCAGGCTCCGCCGCATGTCGAGCCGCGTGCCCGCCGAGTTGAACCAGAACGCGATCAGGAGGCCCAGCAGGCCGAGCACCGCAGCATCGACGGCGCTCGTGCCCACCGCATTCGCATCGTCGGACCGCAGCCAGCGCACCCGGCCCAGGCGGCGGCCCACCTCCGCGGCCACCATCATGGCCGCGAAGATCAGGATCGGCAGGGCGATCATCGGCAGTTGCGCGGCGTTCATGGCTGGGGCTTCGCGGGGGCGGCGGGAGGTTCCGGCTGGCCGAAGACGGCCTCCAGACCGCGACCAATGCCATCCTTGATCACGGCCTCCGCGGTGTTCTCCACGATTCGGCCGAGGATCGAGTCGAGCGCCGCCGCGTCGAACTGCGGCTTCTCGACCGTCCCCTTCAGCGGCACGACGAGCGGCGTGCGGAAGAGCGTACCGAGCACCGGCGTCTGGCCCACGAGGTCGCCCCGCAGGGCCACTTCCAGCCGCATGTCGAGCGAACCGTCGTGCCCCACGCTCCCCTGCGACTTCACCACGAGCTGGCCCGAGTCCATCACGAGCCCGTCGTGGGCGATGCGCCGGCCGGCGAGCCGCACGCGGACCGGATCGGGCCGCACCCGCAGGAGCACCGCCTTGTCGCCAAACGCGAATCGCGGATCGACCACGCTCTGCAGCTTCACGAGCAGGTTCACCAGCGGCTGCACGGCCGGCGACGGGCTGAGTTCCAGGTTTTCGAAGATCAGCTGGCCGGCGAGTTCGCCACCGAAGGCATCCCCGAACGGCAGCCGCGCGCCCGCGAGGTCCACGCTCACGACACCCGCGGCATGCGTGGCATGGCCGAGCACCGGCGAGAGCCACGCCGCGATCCGTCGACAGGCCTGCTCGGAGAGCGCGACGCGCTCGGCGAGCCGGCCCGGCGGTATCACGAGTTCGCCCGGTGCGGGCACGAGCCGCACCCACGGGGCGCCACGGACGCGGCCCCCGGCGACCGGAATGTCGAACGGCCCCAAGGCGAGCTGCCCCTCGAGGAGCCGCACCGGCACCTCCCCCGCCGCGAGCGAAAACCCTTCGGCATCGCCGCCACTCCAGGCGGCGGTGGTGTCGATCGCCAGCGACTTGAGCCGGTCGGCGGCGGGACGGGGCGTCGCGCTCGTCGGCCGCGTGACTCGCACCGCGAGATCGGGCTCCGCATCGGTGCCACGAGTCGCGGCCAGCCAGTCGGCGGGGAGTGGCACCGTGGCCGACGCCGAACCGCGGCCCGACGCCGCCATGTCGACGGGGCCGTCGGCGGCCGCCAGTGGCACCCGCAGCGCGAAGGGGCGGCCCTCCGAGCCGACGAGCCGGATCCGGCCGCCCGTCCACGGCGAGATCAGGCGGGAGACCTGCTGCCAGTCGTAGGCGGCCGTGCCCTCGAGCATCACGACCCGCCGCGCCGACCACTCGTCGAGCCGGCCCGTCGCCGCCACGGCGAGCGTGGACGACTCGACCGCGAGCCGGTCGATCCGCAGCTGGTCGGCGAGCGTGCCCGACGCGACGCGCGGACGCGTCACCTCCAGTGCCCCGGCCACCCGCGGTTCGCTCCACACCGGCCGCGCCGCCTGCCCTTCACGACCGCCGGAGGCGAGCACGAGTTGGCTGCCCGTCGCCTCCACGAGCAGGTTCACGCCCGCCTGCGTGTCGATGATCTCGATCGTGCCCCAGCCGCGACCGGCCGCGGGCCACGACTTCGCGACGGCCGCCGGCACGAGCCACGGCTCCACGCGACCGACGTCGGCCTGCCACTGCATGCGGCCGCGGAGCCGCTCGAGGGCCGAGGCCGCGATCGGTGCCGGCAGCCACGCGAGACCGCCGGTGCGGAGCGAGAGGCTCGTCGAAAGGAGCTCGCCCGACGAGATGTCCACGCGGCCCGTCACCGCGTCGATGCGGCCGGCGGAGGTGACCACCACCCGCGGCTCGACGATCTCGCGGCCTTCGTGCCGCACGACGAGCTTCTCGATTTCGCATCCCGCCCGCGTCCACTGCCAGACATCCCCCTGCGGCGTCACCTCGGCACCCGCCTTGACCGTGCCGGCGAGTTCGAGGCCCGGCGTGGCGAACGTCGGCAGGAGCGTGGCCAGCCGCGGCTGCCACCGCGCCAGGTCGCCGACGAGCGACCAAACGGCCTTGGTCGCGGTCGAGTTGGCCGCGGGCCGGATCCACGCGACGCTTGGATCGGCCGGAAACCCGGCGACCGCCGCCAGATCGACCACGGCGCCGCCGTCGAGCGACGCCTCCAGCCGATCGTCGCCCGACGCGATCACCACGCGTCCCCGGTCGATCGCGGCGCCGCCCGAGACCACGCTCCCCTCGGCCTCCGCCTCGAGGGCAAGCTGGGCGTCGCGCCAGGTCGGCCGGCCCGGCACCTTCACCTCGACATCCACGAGACTCGCGGCGAGCGTGAGCGAACCCGGACCGCCGCCGGAGCCGGCACCCGCCACGTCGAGCCGACCCCGGCAGGTGCCGGCCGCGGTGGCCGCGCCGAGGTCGAGCACCTCAGCGAGTTCGCCCACGACGGCCGCGAGGTCTGCCTGCCACTGCACGGCGAAGGCCGCGGGCGAGCCCGAGGCCGTCGCCTCCACGGCCTGCGAGACGAGCTTCGCCTCCTCGATCCGTAGCCGCTCGCCACGACCGGGTCCGCGGCGGCCGCGGATCCACGCGTTGAAGGGTTCCGGCCACGACAGCGGTCGCGGTGCCGGCTCACCGGCGCCCGCATCGGCCGCCGGTGAGCGGACCGCGGTCAGATCCCGCGCCGTCGCCCGCAGCTCCATCACCCGGTCGCCGCCATCCGCCCGCGCCGCCGCTGCCAGCCGCAGGCTGCCTCCGGTGACGCGGACGTCGGGCCGCACCTTCAGGCCCCCGGGCAGCGCGGTCGCCGCAGATGCCAGATCGACGTCGACCGACGCCGTGAAATCATCCGCGACGAGCCGCTCGGCCCAGTCGGGATCGTGGGCCGTCGGCATCCTCACGCTTCCGGTCGCCTGGGCCCGGAGCACGTCGGACGCGGCCTCGAGCCGCCGCACCACGATCCGCTCGGCGTCGAGCGACAGGTCGAAGGGCACGCGGCAGCGATCGACGGCCAGCTGCTCGGCGAGCGTCTCCGCATCGCAGACCGCGAACCGTTCGAGCGCGGCCTCGCCCGCCAGATGGCGTCCGCTCGCGTCGAGCGACACGTCGAGGCGGAGGTCGGCGATTCCGTCCACGAGATACGGCAGGCCGAACCGCGAGGCGACGACGGTCGAGGCCCCGAGCGGCAGGCGGTGGGTGGCGAGCGTCATCGTCCGCCCACCGTCGGCAGCCGCGGGGGGCGACGACAGCGACCAGCCACCGTCGCGGACGAGCACTGCGGCGGCCGCCGCCGGGATCGTGGCCCGGTCGAGCCGCACTGGCGCGCCCGGCGGCGGCGCCGCACTGGGGTTGCCGACCGCGGCAGCGCCGTCGGAATGCCGCAGGCGGCCGGCGGCGGTCCAGCCGGCGAGCGTGCCGTCGGCCTGCAGCGAGCCCGCCGCGATCACGTCCGAGAGCCGCCAGGCGACCCGATGCACCGTGTCGACGAGCTCGACCGTGCCATTGACGACCTCGAGCTCGATCGCCAGCGGTCGGACGGTCGCCGCGAGCCACGGGGCGACGATGTCTTCGAGCGAACTGCCGTCGCCGCGCACCTCGATGAGCACCTCGGGATCGACGAGCCGCACCGTGCCCAGCGACGTGGGATCGACGGCCAAGCGGAGGAGCCCGCGGTCGAGGGCGAGCCGCGGCACGAACACCGCCGCGCGGCCCGACCGATCGCGGAGCACCACGTCGCGATACTCGACGCCTCCCACCCACCGCCACGAGGCGGCGGAACTCGTGATGCTCCCGTCGATGCCGGCGAAGGCCACCGCGAGTGGACGATCGCGAAGCGGCGTGTGCACGAGCAGGGCCGGCGCGAACCCCACGCCGGCGGCGATCACGGCGAGCGTGAGCAGCGACACCATCACCCAGCGGCGCCGCGGCCTCGATCCCGCGCCGTGACCGGAGTGTCGCTTCGCCATGCGGCGGAGTATAGGAGTGGCCCTCAGGGCCAAGAAGGCGGGATTCCCCGGGATTCCAGCCGCGCCAGATCCGCGGGCGTGTCGAGGTCGAGAAACGAGTCGAGATCGGGGTCGGCCGCCACGAGCTCCTCCGGCATGATGAACCGCACGGCCTCCGGCTCCCGCGCCACGAGCTCGTCGAGGATGGCCCGCGGCCCACGGCCGGCGGCCGCGAGCCTCGTGATCGCGGCCGCGAGGTCGCAGGCGAACACCGCGGCGAGCACCTGCGGATGGCCGGCCACGAGCGGCACCACGATCCTGGCGGCCGACGACCGCGCCGTCTCGACCAGGAGCCGCACCACCGCGGGTGCGAGCAGCGGCACGTCGCACGACGACACGAACGCCCAGCGCGGCGGCGGCACGTGGCCCAGGGCGTGCGTCAGGCCGTCGCGGATTCCCGCCAGCGGGCCCGCGTGCGGCGTGGTGTCGCAGATGATCTCGACGCCCGCGCCGAGCGGCGGCAGCGGCTGCCCGACCGCCGCCACTACGATCACCCGGGGCACGGCGGTGGCCACCGCGCGACAGACGCGGCCCAGGCACGACTCCCCACCGACGACGACCGCGGCCTTGCCGCCGGCGCCGAGGTCGAGACCGGCGAGCCGCCGGGAACGGCCGCCGGCGAGTACGATCCCGATCACGTCGTCATGCATCGTGCGATCCCGAGCAGGTGGCCGCTGGTCACGCCTCGATCCACTCGCGGAGCCGCGCGAGGTCGCGCTTCAGGGGCGCGATCATCGCGGGGCCCTTCCCGAGGCCGCCATACTCGTGGTGCTGGCTGATCGGGCCGGAGAAGCGGGTGGTCTTCAGCCAGTCGAAGAACGACCTCGGCACCACACCCTCGCCGAACGGACACCAGCGGAGCTTCTGTCCTGAGTCCGTTCGCTCCCAGAAGAAATCCTTGCAGAACACGGCGACGAGGTGATCGGCCATGAGGCGGGCGTGGAGCGGCCAGGCGAGTCCTCCCTCGACGGTCGCGTGGGCGATGTCGAAGCAGCTGCCCACGTGCTGCGGATCGAGATCCCCGAGCGCCTCGTGCAGGTCCCAGACGGCGGCGCCCACATACTCCGCGCCGGAGTGGTTCTGGTAGCCGGCCTGGAGCCCGAGATCCCGGCAGGCCGCGGCCACGTCGGCGAGGGCCGCGTGCAGGTCGGCGACCCGTCGCGTCGGATCGCCTTCCTTTTGATACGTGAGAAACCCGAGCCGCACCCGCGGGATGCCGGCGGCCGCGGTCGCCCGGAGCACCCGCTCGCCGGCCGGATCGAGGGCGACCACGCTCGTGGTGACGATCGCGAGTTCCTTGCCCCGCTTCCCCAGCGCCTCGACCATCCGCGGGAGATCCTCCTCGACGCGGTCCGGGGCGATGTGCGTGGAACTGCCATCCCGGACAGCAACCTCGACACCGTCCCAGCCCACCTCCGCCACGAGGTCGGCGGTGGCGTCGAAGGACAAGTCGGCGAACGGCTTCGTGAATCCGATCAAGGAAAACCGCCGGGCGGCGGGTGCCGCGGCGGCCAGCGGAGCAAGGCCCGAAGCCCCGGCCAGCACACCGGCGGCCGACGACGCGAGAAACACGCGACGCGACGCACGTGCCATCGACGAACGTTCCAGAGGGAAGCCACGCGACCAAAGAGGAGGGTGACAGCATCAGTATGCCAGCACTTCCAACACCATCGCGATCACGCCCCCAGCGAGCGAAGGGCAGCCCGTGCCCTGGAGCCGGCGTTGCTTCCGACGCGCAGCCAGGATGGCGAAGCGGAGGAAGCATCGAGCGAGCGGAGGGCAGGATGCCCGAGCGAGCGTCCGGCGACGGGCACGGGCTGCCCCTCGCGGCGCCCCGCAGTGTGAAAACCTGAGCCACTGAGGAGCGGGGGCGTTTTCGCCGCGGGAATCGCCGGGGTTTCGTATCCGGGATCGAAATCGGCTATTTTCAGCATGGCACACCACAGGATTCGCCCAGGCACGCACGACCGCGTGCCCGGCGGCCTTCCCGGGCCGGCACGATGCCGCGCGCCGCGGGAGGGCCGGGGCGGTGAGGAGCACTTGATGATTTCGTTTCGGTTCGAGCACGTCCGCCTGGAGTCGTTTGGCCTCAACTTCCCGGAGTCGCTGCTGTCGTCCAAGGAGATCGAGGAGCGGATCGCGCCCGTCTACGAGCGGCTGAAGATTCCGGTCGGCACGCTGGAACGGGTCAGCGGCGTGACCACCCGTGGCATGTGGGCCACCGACGTGACCCCCAGTTCGATGGCCACCGTGGCTGCCCGCGAGGCCCTCGAGCAGTCGGGCCTCCGGGCCGACCAGATCGGGGCGCTGATCAACTGCTCCGTGTCGCGCGACTTCTTCGAGCCCGCCACGGCGTGCCTCGTTCACCACAACCTCGGGATCCCCGAGGAGTCGCTGGTGCTCGACATCACCAACGCCTGCATCGGGTTCAGCGACGGCATGATCATGCTCGCCCACCTCATCGAGGCGGGCACCGTGAAGGCGGGGATCATCTGCTCGGGCGAAAACATCTCCAAGGTGGTCCACACCACCTGCAGCCAGCTCCTGGGCGACGAGCGGATCACCCGCGAGAAAATCCTGCAGATGCTCCCCACGCTCACGCTCGGCTGCGGGGCCGTGGCGGCCGTGCTCTGCCACGACAGCATCTCCACCAAAGGCCACAAGTTCGTCGGCGGCGTGGCCCGGTCGGCCTCGCAGCACCACCAGCTCTGCATCGGCAACGGAGACTTCAGCGTCGGCCAGGGGGAGGAGATCGCGCCGATCATGACCTCCGACGCGGCGCAGCTGATGATCGCTGCGGCCAAGCTCGGCGGTCGCGCCTTCCCCGACGTCACCGCGGCGCTCGGCTGGTCGAAGGATCACGTCGACCACGTCTTCTGCCACCAGGTGGGCCGTCAGGTCAACGAGGCCTTCTACACCGAGATGGGCCTCGACTTCGACAAGGACTTCGCGATCTACAATCGCTACGGCAACATGGTGTCGGCGGCGCTGCCGGCGGCGCTGGCAATCGGCGCGGAAGAGAAGAACATCCAGCCCGGCGAGAAGGTGCTGCTCACCGCGTTCGGCAGCGGGCTCAACACCCGCTTTCTCGGATTCGAGTGGTAGCCTCCGGCACGGGCCCGTGATCTCGCCATGACCCTCGCCACGCCCATCGACCGCGACTCGCCGCGTCCGCTCGGGCCGCTGTATCCGTTCCGCTCGCGGTTCGTCACCGTGGGCCGCGGCACGCCCACAGGCGGCCCGCTTGGCCACCGCATGCACTATGTGGACGAGGGCCGCGGCCCCGTGGTGGTCTGCCTCCACGGCAACCCCACCTGGGGATTCCAGTTCCGCAACCTGATCGCCGCCCTGCGGGACGACTTCCGCGTGATCGTGCCCGACCACGTCGGCTGCGGCCTTTCGGACCAACCGGCCGACGTGTTGTTCACGGCCGGTGACCGGATCGGCCACCTCGAAGAACTGTTCGCGGCGCTCGGCATCGAGCGGTTTTCACTGGTGATGCACGACTGGGGGGGCCCGCTCGGCACGGGCCTGGCGGTGCGGCGGCCCGCCGACGTGGAGCGGCTCGTCTACTTCAACACCACGCTCGCCGAGACGGCGTTGCTCCCCGGCATGATCCGTCGGGCGGCGGCGCCCGTGATCGGCAAGCTGCTCACGTACGACACGATGCGGTTCGTGAAGCTGCTGACCTCGTTCGGCGTCGTGCACACGATGCCGGAGGAGATCAAGCAGGGCTACCTCCATCCCTACCGCAGCCGCCCGGGTCGCCGGGCCATCTGGGGCTTCGTCCGCGACATTCCCTTCGCGAGCGACCATCCGACCGCGCCGCTGATGGACGACATGATCGCCCGGTTGCCGGCGCTCGCCGACACGCCCGTGAAGATCATCTGGGGCATGCAGGATCCGTGCTTTCATCCGGAGATCCTCCGGCACGTCGCCGCGCGGTTTCCGCAGGCCGACGTGGTGCGGATCCCCGACGCCTCCCACCTCGTGCTGGAAGACGCGCCCGGCCGGTCGATCGCGGCCGTGCGGGAGTTTCTCCGTCCGCAGGCTCAGGGTGTCGGAGCCGGTGCCGCCACGGCGACCGTCCCGCCGCCCGAGGCGTCGGCACGGCTGCCCGCCGGCGGCCTCTACGACTCCCTCCGCGCCGCCGCCACGGCGATGCCCTGGGTCTCGGCGGTGACGAAGGTCTCCTTCCCGCGATGGCGCCGCGGGCCACGCTACGACACGCTCGACTTCGGGGCGCTCGCCGCCCGGATCGACGCCTACGAGCACGGCCTGATGGAGGCCGGCCTGCGGGCGGCCGAACGCGTGATCATGCTCGTGACGCCGGGGGCCGACTTCCTCGCGCTGAGCTACGCCGTGATGGGCCGCGGTGCGGTGCCGGTGTTCATCGATCCGGGCATGGGCGTGGACGCGGTCGTGGCCTGCATGCGGGAGGCCGAGCCGAGCGGGTTCATCGGCGTGCCCCGGGCCCACCTGCTCCGCCTCAAGGCGGGCGAGCTCTTCCGGTCGCTGCGGTTCTGCGTCGTCGCCGGCCGATTTCCACCCTGCGGGGCGCTGCGGCTCTCCGACCTGCGGCGGCCGTCGGCCGCGCCTGCGACGCCGGTGCCCCGCGCCGACGCCGACCCGGCGCTCGTGGCCTTCACCTCGGGGGCCACGGGCCGGCCGAAGGGCGTGGTGTTCACCAACGGGATGCTCCGCGAGCAGCTGGCGGTGTTCCGCGGCCAGTTCGGCTTCCGCGGCGGCGATCAAGACCTGCCGCTGTTGCCGGTGTTCAGCCTGTTCACGGCGGCGCTCGGGGTGGGCAGCATCTTTCCGCCGCTCGACCCCAGCCGACCGCTCTCGCTGGTGCCCGCACAGATCATTCGCGTGATGCGCGACCTCGGCAACCAGACCTCCTTCGGCTCGCCGGCACTCTGGTCGAAGATCGGAGAATACTGCCGCCAGACCGGCGCGACGCTCCCCCAGCTCCGCCGGGTGTTCATGGCGGGAGCGCCCGTGTCACAGACCACGATCGATCTGGTGAAGGCCGCCTGCCCGCAGGCGGAGAGCTTCACGCCCTACGGCGCCACCGAGGCCCTCCCGGTGACGATCGCGTCGGCCGAGCAGCTGCGGCTCGAGCGGCCCGTGCTGGCCGTGAGCGGCGACGAGGGAACGCCCGTGGGGCGGGCGATCGACGGCGTGTCGCTCCGCGTGGTCGAGCCGCTCGACGATCCGCAGGCCGCGGTGCTCGTCGACTGCCCGGAGCGGGTGATCGGCGAGATCGTGGTCAGCGGCGACACGGTGAGCCGCGAGTATCTCCGCCGGCCCGAGGCGACGGCGACCAGCAAGATCCACGAAGCCGGCCGCGTCTGGCACCGCATGGGCGACATGGGGTACCTCGACGCCGGCGGCCAGCTCTACTTCTGCGGCCGCAAGGCCCACGTGGTCACCACGCCGGCCCGCACGTTCCATAGCGTGCCGGTGGAAACCGTTTTCAACCGGCATCCGCGGGTCCGTCGCACGGCGCTGATCGCGGTCGACGGCGGCCCGGCCCTCGCGATCGAGCCGGCCTCGTGGCCGCTGTCGGCGTCGGCCCGACAGGCGCTCGCCACGGAACTGCGGGCCGTCGCCGCGAACGATCCGGTCACCGCCGCGATCACGCGGTTCTATTTTCACCAGTCGTTCCCCGTCGATGCCCGGCACAACGCCAAGATTTTTCGCGACCGCCTCGGCGTTTGGGCGGCCACGCAGACGGCCGTCGAGGTGGCGGCAGCGGAGACGGCCCCCGCGGTGACGGCATGAAGGTGGTGGTCACCGGCGGCGGCGGCTTCGTCGGCGCCGCCCTCTGCCGCCGGCTCCGCGACCTCGGCCACGACGTCACAGCCCTCGGCCGCAGGCCTGCCGCGGCCCTGACCGCGGACGGCATCCGCACGGTGATCCAGGATCTCTCGGCCCACGAGGCCGAGGCGGCGCTCGTCACGCTGTTTGCCGGCGCGGACTGCGTGTTTCACACCGCCGCCCACGTGAAGATGTGGGGCCCGCGCGAGGCGTTCGTCCGCGGCAACCTGCTCGCGACCACCAACGTGATCGCCGCGTGTCGCACGGCGAGCGTGGCGAAGCTCGTGTTCACCAGTTCGCCGAGCGTGGTCGCCACCGATCACGACCTGCGGGGTATCGACGAGTCGCAGCCGTATCCGCGGCTGTACACGGCGCTCTATCCCGAGACGAAGGCCGCCGCCGAACGGGCCGTGCTCGCGGCCCACGGCCGGGAGCTCAAGACGATCGCCCTGCGGCCGCACCTGATCTTCGGCCCGGGCGACACGAACCTCGTACCCACGATCCTCGAGCGCGCCCGCGCCGGCCGGCTCGTGCAGGTGGGCGCCGGCACGAACCTCGTCGACCTCACCTTCATCGACGATTGCGTGGCGGCCCACGTGCTCGCGGCGGCCGCGCTCGACGCGCGGCCGACCGCGGGCGGTCGGGCCTACTTCATCAGCCAGGGCGCCCCCGTGCGGCTCTGGGAATGGATCGGCCGCGTGCTGGCGCTCCACGATCTGCCGCCGGTGCGGCGGCGGCTCTCGGCCGCCAGCGCCCGCGTGCTGGCGACGGCGGCGGAGGGCGTGTGGCGGACGTTCGCCCTCGCCTCGGATCCACCGCTGACGCGGTTCCTGGCCGAGGAGATGGCGACCGATCATTACTTCGACATCACTGCGGCCCGGCGGGAACTCGGCTACGCGCCGAGTTGCAGCGTGTGGGAGGCCACCGAGCGGACGTTCGCCCGGGCTACAATCGCGTCGTGACGCCTGCGCCTGATCCGTCGTTCGCAGCCTGCCCCGACCGCCACGGCACGGGATCGGAGAAGTGGGATCGCTACGCCGGCCGCGACGTGCTGCCCGTGTGGGTGGCCGACATGGATTTCGCCGCACCGCCCGAGGTGCTCGCGGCGATCCACGACCGCGTCGATCACGGCGTCTTCGGCTACACGCACGAGCCGCCGGGCTTTCGCGAGGCGCTCGCCGCACACCTCGCGCGGCGGCACGGCTGGCAGGTCGATGAGGAGCGGATCGTGGCCACGCCGGGCGTGGTGACGGGCCTGGCGCTGACCGCCCGCCTGCTCGCCGATCCGGGCGACGAGATCCTGACGTTCACGCCGGTCTATCCCCCGTTTCTCACGCTGCCGGGTCTCGCGGAGCGGCGCTGTGTCCGCGTGCCGATGGTGCCGGCGGCCACGAGATGGGCGATCGACTGGGAAGCCCTCGATACGGCGGTGACGCCGCGATCCAAGCTTCTCTGGCTCTGCCATCCGCACAATCCCACGGGCACGGTGTTCGGCCGTGAGGATCTCCTGCGGCTCGCCGATGTCGCGGCTCGGCATGGGATCACGGTGGTGAGCGACGAGATCTGGTCGGATCTCCTCCTCGACGAAGATCACGGCGGCGGGCACCACGTGCCCTTCGCGAGCCTCGATCACCCGGCCGCGCGGGCGGCGGTCACGCTCGTGGCGGCATCGAAAACCTGGAACCTCGCGGGGCTCGGCTGCGCGGCGGCGATCCTGCCCACGGCCGAAATGCGCCGCCGGTGGCGGATCGCCGGCGGAGGACTCGTGCCGATGGTCAACCCGCTCGGCTACGCGGCATCGATCGCCGCGTGGCAACACGGCGATCCCTGGCGGCGACGACTCATCGACGTGCTCCGTGATCACCGCCGGCTCGTGCAAGACACCGTCGCCGCCACGCCGGGGCTCGCCTGCATCCCGGCGGACGCGACGTACCTCGCCTGGATCGACTGCCGCGGCTCGGGCGTGGACGATCCGCAGGCGGCCTGCGAAGCGGCGGGCCTCGGCCCCTCCGACGGCCGCGACTTCGCCGCCCCGGGCTTCATTCGCCTCAACACCGGCTGCCCGACGCCCCGACTCGAGGGGGCGCTTCGCCGCCTGCGCCGGGCGTTTGGATCAGGGTCTGCCTAGCCGCGATCCTCGCCTGCTCGATGCCGGCCCTTGGCGA
>Ga0208496_1000541_pt1 | contig 13816 bp, 11 predicted proteins | sample CryBogmetaGMA2M_FD_184552 | JGI IMG/M metagenome (GOLD analysis project Ga0208496, IMG submission 184552) | Freshwater microbial communities from Crystal Bog, Wisconsin, USA - MA2M (SPAdes) | ecosystem: Environmental > Aquatic > Freshwater > Lake | place: Crystal Bog, Wisconsin, USA | collected... | reverse complement strand
CGTTGACTACGGCTTCGCTAACTTCTTCACATATGCGATGAGCAAATACACAAGCGCATTTGACCCAGGCAACCTTAAGACAATCTTCATCGTCTTCTTCGTAACCACACTTATTCATATTCTGATGAATATTTGGGGCGCTACCTTCATTCACAAGCTACAAGGAATCAACGTTTGGGTACACGTATTTGGTGTTGCGGCAATCATTGCAATCTTTGTGCTTATCCCAACTCATCACCAAACAGCACATTGGGTTTTCACTCACCAGATTAATAACAGTGGTTTCTCACATCGTGCATTCTGGATTTACGTTCTACCTCTTGGCTTCCTACTTACTCAGTACACAATCACAGGCTTTGATGCTTCGGCTCACGTCTCTGAAGAAACTGGTCAAGCAGGAAAAGCTGCCGCACAAGGACTATGGAAGTCGATTGCATATTCAGCAGTTGCTGGATGGATTCTTCTTCTTTCATTCCTCTTTGCAGCAAATGATGAAGCAGGTATAACAAAGGGTGGCGGAAGCGTTCTTGGACTTATTGACTCTGCAGTTCCTGGTGGTTGGGCAAAGCTCATCATGATCATCACATGTCTTGGTCAGTTCTTCTGTGGAATGTCTTGCGTAACTGCTGGCTCACGTATGTTGTTCGCCTTCTCTCGCGATAAGGCAGTGCCAGGACACAAATACTGGACAAAGCTTGATGGAAACAAGAACCCTTCACATGCAGCGTTCGGTCTCGGAGCAGCAGCGATTATTGTCACCATTCCAGCTCTCTGGTCTGCAGTGGCCTTCTTCGCTGTTACATCAATGGCAGTTATTGGCCTCTTCGGATCCTTCGCAATTCCTATCTATTTACGCTGGCGCAAGGGTGATTCCTTCGTGCAAGGCGAGTGGAATCTTGGGAAGAAGTGGAAGTGGATGGCACCCGTAGCGGTCCTTGAAATCGTATTCGTTTCAATCTACTTCATCATGCCTACAACACCAGCAGGTGTCTGGTGGGGCAAGGGCTTCGATATCAAGGCAGCTAACTACACACCTATTGGGTTCCTCGTCGTTATCGGTGGAGCACTCCTTTGGTGGGCACTTGGTGCTAAGAACCACTTCAAGGGCGCGGTTCGTACCCTCGATTAATCTCAAAGAAATATAAGTTAGAGCCGCTGCGCATATTGCGTAGCGGCTCTACTATTTATACAAGGACTTCTAAATTGTGAATGAGGAAATTGATGAGAGTCGAAAATAAAGTTGCCATCGTTACTGGCGCTGGTTCGGGTATTGGTGAAGCAAGTGCAATTCGTCTTGCTGAAGAGGGTGCAAAAGTAATTTGCGCAGATATCAATGCCGCGGCTGCGCAGGCCACTGCCCAAAAGATTCGTGAAGCAGGTGGGACTGCTCGCGAAGCAACAATAGACATCTCTGACTTCCGGCAATGTGATTCTGTCGTTGCAGATGCAATTAAGGAATTTGGAACCGTAGATATTCTCGTTAATAACGCTGGCGTTAACTTGCCAGGAGTCTTCCATGAAGTTTCTAACGAAACGATTGACCGGACTCTTTCAGTCAACATCAAAGGCGCAATGTATTTAACGCGGGCAGTTTTGCCTGCAATGCTCAAACAAGGTAGTGGCTCCATAGTAAATATGTCGAGCGTAAACGGTCTTGTCTCAGAACCGTTCCTTAGTGTTTACTCCGCATCAAAAGGTGCAATCGTGATGTTTACCCGCGGAATTGCATTGGATTATGCGAAGACTGGCGTTCGCTGTAATGCTATTTGCCCTGGTTGGGTTGATACGCCAATCAATCACGCGCATGCAAAGATGCTTGGCGGTCTAGATCATGTCTATAAGACTATTGACTCGTTTCAACCGATTGGTCGCCCAGGCACCCCTCGTGAAATTGCCAACCTTGTTCTTTTCTTGGCATCTGATGAATCCTCATTTATGACTGGATCCATCGTTTCTGCAGATGGTGGAATGACTGCTCAATAAGGTTATTGCTGAATTAGCTTTCCCCAGCCTTGTATTACTGGTTTCCAAACTCGAACTAGTTCGGCTTCTGCTCTACGCACTTCCTCTTCTACCGAGCTTTTTCCTGACTCAAGAAAAGCATTATCGGCATCTGCCTCCCACAACTGAATAATCGAACTATCCACTTCTGGGTGGAATTGAGTTGCATATGTCTTTGAGCCGATACGAAACACTTGATTAGGACAGAGGGCACTTGAAGCCAGTGTTACTGCGCCGGTTGGAAGTTGGGTTACTTGATCTTCGTGCCATTGTGTAACAAGAACGTCGGTACTCAAATTAAAGATTGGATCAGATTCTGCGGCGCTGTTTGGCGTGACTGAATAAATCCCAATCTCGCCAACCTCTGCGCGGCTAACTTTTCCATCAAGGGCTTCTGCCAATAATTGCGCACCTAAGCAAATTGCAAAAATTGGGATATCTCTTGCAACTGCATCTGCAAGAAGTTTCCGCTCATTTGCTAGCCATGGGGCAATGTGATCATCGAGCGCGCCCATTGATCCACCGAGTGGAATTACCGCTCCGATTTCCGAAGGAACAGTTTTTGGAACTTCTTCTCCGTTGAATGCTTTCAGTAGGACAATTTCATGGCCCTGTTCCTCCAACCATTCACCCACAAGGTGTGGTGGATCAGTAGGGTCGTTCTGGATAGCCAGGATTTTCATAGTGCCAGCATTCTATTGGGAAGTAATTTCTGCCCATAGTGGCTTTTCAAGTGTTCGAGCAAAAGATGCTGTTAGGTGTCCGCTGTCGACATAAATTATGTATTTTCCAGAGAGGGGGGAGCAAGGTTCAGTTGAGCAAATCCACGGCGTTGGATCAATCCATATGACGCCTTCCGTTGTTGCCACATGCTGCTCTTCGGCTAACCATTTTGCTGATACCGCTTTTGCATATGGAGTTGCGCATGCAGCGATGCTGCTTCTGTGGGCACGTAAACATGTAGGTGAGTCGACAGAGGAGACCGGAGTATCTGCCAAATACACAACGAGATTAGATGCTCTTTTTAAATCGTCAAGGGTTCGCACCATTCCGGCTTCCCATGTAGCCGTGCGCGCGTCGCCAAGAATTAAATTCATATCCCCATCGACAGTAGTAAATCCACGAGTCCCGGCCACAAAAATCATCTTTGGTTTCATTGCGAGTATGTCGTGGACTGTATCTGTCCGCCAAATTGTGCAATTTGCCATCAGAGCATTCTTCGTTGAATTCCAAGCCAATATATCCGCTGGCCAGCACGAAGACATTGTGAGAGAAACAAGTTTCCACTTCTTTGCAAGTGCAAGTCTCTCGATTGCAGGAAACCACGAGAGGGCATGGCTATCACCAAATAATACGATTGTGGTTTTTGATTTCAGATTCCCATAAACGCAGGTGGATTCAGATTTTGTTAAGTCCTGTTGAGTGTGGCATCGGTCCTTGTAGGGCGTTGGGCGATCGGCCGCTATGCCTGAAATGGAGGGAGTTACATTTGCTGGAACAGGTTGGTCAACCAATGCTGGCAACGAAGGGTCGACTGCGTGAGCGGGCTGCGAGGTCGATAAAAGGGCGAGCAAAGCAATGAGTGCATATGCAAGCATCCTCTTCTTCTTTGCCATAGTCAGAATTCTGTCAGCATTTGAACCATATGACGAGATAGAAAGTGCTGTGAATTCACCTCTAGAATGAGGCTATGGAACTCCAGAAGGTCATCCTCTATTACGGATTCACCCCCGTGGCCGATCCTGTTGCTCTTAAGATGTGGCAGAAGAATCTTTGTGAATCATTGAACCTCAAAGGACGCATTCTGATTTCCGAGCATGGCATTAATGGAACTTTGGGCGGCAATATGTCGGACCTCAAAAAGTACATCCGTCAGACAAAAGAGTATCCAGGCTTTAAAAAGATCGACTTCAAATGGTCACAAGGCCAAGGCGATGAATTTCCGCGCCTAAGTGTGAAAGTAAAGAAGGAGCTAGTAGCGTTTTCAAGCCCGACAGAAATTCAAGTTGATATAAATGGCGTGGTGAATGGTGGCAAACACCTTCGCCCGGAGGAAGTGAATCAACTTGTCGAAGACCGTGGCGATGAAGTGGTTTTCTTCGATGGAAGAAATGCATTCGAAGCAAAAATAGGTAAATTCCGTGGAGCGCTCGTCCCGGATGTACTTACCTCGCATGACTTTGTCAGCGAGGTTGAATCGGGCAAATACGACCATCTCAAAGAGAAGCCTATTGTCACTTACTGCACGGGTGGCATCCGATGTGAAATTCTTTCCGCTGTTATGGTCAACCGCGGCTTCAAAGAGGTTTACCAAGTTAAAGGTGGCATCGTTCGATACGGCGAGAAATTTGGAAACGATGGGCTTTGGGACGGATCGCTGTACATCTTTGACAAGAGAATGGTTCAGGACTTCAGTGAGAACCCAGAAATTATCGGTGAATGCGAAAAATGTGGGGCAAAAACAAAGAGTTTCCGAAACTGTGCAAACAAAGCTTGTTACCAGTTGATCCTGCTTTGCGATGACTGCGCAAGCGTGCAGTCCAATACAGAGTGTGGCCATGCGCCTTCAAAGATCAATCACAAGGGCATGGTTGGATAATTGAAAAACTTTCGCGCAGTAAACCCACAAACGGGTGAAGAATTCGGCCCTGAGATTGCGAATGCGACACAAGGCGAAGTTTCGACAATCATCGAGGCGGCGCATGCGCCCGAGCAGACACCTGCTCTTCGTGCTTCCCTCCTAAGGAATATTGCCGTAGCCCTGGAAGCAGCAAGGCCAGAAATCGTTCCGATCGCGCAACAAGAGTCAGGACTTCCCGAAGCTCGTATTAATGGTGAATTAACTCGAACCGTTTTTCAAGTAAATCTCTTTGCTGCGCAGGTTGCGACGGGAAGGCATTTAGATCCGAAAATAGATCTAGCTGATGCAAACTATCCAATGGGAGCGCGTCCAGATATCCGCAAAGAAAATCAACCCCTAGGGACTGTTGCAGTTTTCGCGGCAAGCAATTTCCCTCTTGCATTCTCAACAGCAGGTGGGGACTCTATTAGTGCACTTGCTGCAGGTTGCGCCGTAGTTCTAAAAGCTCATCCTTCGCACCCGCAAACTTCTCGCTTGGTTTTTGCCGCAATTCAAAGTGGAATTAAAGCGTCCGGTCAGCCAAAAGAAATTTTTTCAATGGTGGAAGGTAATGATCCGCAAATTACTCATTGGGTTGCAAATCATCCAAAGATTACGGCAATTGGTTTTACAGGTTCAGGTGGAGTTGGCAAACTTCTCATGGACCTTGCGGCAAAGCGCGAAGTTCCTATTCCAGTATTCGCAGAGATGGGCTCTATCAATCCAGTATTTGTGACCTCATCTGCAATTTCGCAGCGCAATGAGGCTTTGGTAAAGGGAGCAGTCGACTCGGCGCTGCTTGGTTCCGGGCAATTCTGCACGAAACCTGGCCTATTTGTTATCCCTAAATCGCACGCTGATCTCTTTCTTTCTGAAATGGAAAAGTATCTGGCTACTATTTCGGTTGGCCCCCTTCTTAATCAGGGAATTGCAGAACGATACTCAGCTGCAATTACTTCTTTGGCAAAATTGAGTTCAGTCAAAGTAATTAGCGGAAATACTTCAGGTACTGGCATCGTTGTGAAACCAACGTTCTTCATCGCTGATTGGAGCGTTATTTCGGCCCATCCGCAAGCACTGGAAGAGCACTTTGGCCCAACGACCGTCATTGCCATTGCTGAAGAGTCTCAATACGAAGTGATTGCATCTTCTCTAGAAGGGCAATTAACAGCCACAATCCATGGTTCTGATGGTGATCCAGTGGCGCCGTTACTAGCTGTTCTGGCAGAGAAAGCCGGCCGAGTTATTTGGAATGCATTCCCTACTGGAGTTTCTGTAACAGCTGCGATGCAGCATGGAGGGCAATGGCCGTCATCTTCTTCGCACACAACTTCGGTCGGAACGGATGCGATTTATCGATTTATGCGCCCAGTTTCATATCAGGGAATGCCTGACGAACTACTTCCTGATTCTCTCAAAGATTCAAACCCATTGGGCTTGGAGCGTTTAGTAAATGGAGTTCGTACTAAACAATAAAGCCGTTAGGGAATGGATCTGAAGGATCTAGAAGCCAGGTTGCTTCGCCCATAACCCAAGCACGTCCAGTAATCATTGGAATAATCGCGTCAAAATTTCCAACTTTTGTTCGCTCCTTAAATCTTCCTTCAAAATGCGAGCCAATCCACGATTCATTAATGAGGACATCGCCTTCTTTGAATTCTCCACGTGCAACCATTTGAGCCAGACGAGCACTTGTTCCTGTTCCACAAGGGGAGCGATCAAACCATCCCGGGTGAATGGCCATTGCATTCTTCCAGTGAAGAGAGTCGCCTCCAGGAGAAATGAAGTCGATATGGTGGCAAATTGCAATATCCGGGTTCTCAGGATGAACTGGACGATTTTGTTCATTTATTGCATCAGAAATTTGCAGTCCTAAATCTAGAAGTTTCTGACCATTCTCCCTTTTGAATTCGATGCCGACTCTTTCAATAGGAACGATGGCATAAAAGTTTCCACCGTAAGCCATGTCGTACATGAGCTCTCCAAGCCCCGCAACAGTGACCCTTTGATCAAGAGCGTAAGAAAAAGATGGAACGTTATTAATGGTGACGTTTTCTGCCTTACCGTCTTTAACTTTTACGTCTACAACCACAAGACCTGCAGGCGTATCAAGACGAATCGTTGTGACAGGTTCGATAACTTCAACCAACTTCTTTTCAACAAGCGCAGTGGCAACTCCGATGGTTCCATGTCCACACATTGGCAGACATCCGGAAACCTCAATGTAAACAACTCCCCAATCAGCATCGGGGCGCGTTGGCTTTTGTAGAATCGCACCGCTCATTGCGCTATGACCGCGAGGCTCAAACATCAACCATTCACGTAAGTAATCAAGATTCTTAATGAAATAAAGGCGCTTTTCCGCCATAGTCTTGCCTGGAATGTCACCGACGCCGGAAGTTACTACCCGCGTTGGCATGCCCTCGGTGTGAGTTTCAACCGTGGTGACAGTCCGCAAACTATCAATCATTTGCCGAAGTATTCCTTAACGGCTGCAACTTCGCGCTTAATCTTCTCTTGATCGGCAGCAGGAAGTGGCAAGCGAGGCAAACGTGTTGGACCGCCGTAGCGACCAAGTAAATCCATTGCTAACTTGATTGCTTGAATAAATTCCTTTTTCGAATCCCAATGGAATAAATCATGAAGAGCTGCGTACATAGGCGATGCGCTCTTGTAATCTCCTGCAATCGCGGCGTTGTAAAGAGCAGCAGATTCGGCAGGAAGAGCATTGGGAAATCCTGCAATCCATCCGCTAATTCCAGCAGTCGAGAGTTCGAGAAGTACATCGTCGGCTCCGACAATTACATCGATACGAGGCGCTGACTTCTTAATCTGCCAAATTCGGCGCACATCACCTGAGAATTCTTTAATAGCCACAACACCGGGCACTTCATCTGCAATTCGCCCTACAAGTGCCGGAGTGAGATCAACTTTTGTATCGAATGGATTGTTGTACGCAATGATTGGAATTCCAACTTTTGCAACGGCCTTGTAATGGGCAACAACTTCATCATCATTTGCTCTATATGCGTTTGGCGGAAGCAACATGACGGCAGCGGCGCCATTCTCTGCAGCTTGTTCTGTCCAACGAACAGACTCACCCGCTCCATATGCACCAACGCCTGGAACCACGTGAAATCCTTTTGGAGCTGCTGCAACTGCAACTTCAACCATACGAGAACGCTCCTCGGCCGTGAGCACTTGATACTCTCCGAGTGAACCATTTGGAATGACGCCATGCGTGTTATTTGCAGCAAGCCACTGAACATGCTCCGCGTATTTATCGTAATCAATTGAAAGATCACTCTTGAATGGTGTTGCTGTGGCAGTAAGGATGCCGTTCCATGCATTGCTCATACGCAAAGAATAACTAGAACTTCTTTCCTAAGCCATCGCCAAGTTCACCTAATGAGATAGGGCCTGCAAGCGGGCGCGACGCCGAAGCAATGCGCTCCTGATCAGGCACCTCACGTGATAATTGAGATGCGACAACTTCACTTACGTTTCGGCCACAAACACGACCCTGACAAAGTCCCATTCCAGCCCGGGTGAGGAGTTTGGCCGAGCGACCGTCTTGCGCGCCTAGTTCAACGATCGCGCTGTGAATATCGGAAACTCTGACCTCTTCGCAACGGCACAGTGTTACTTCTGAATTTAGGGAGGAAAGCCATCTAGAAGATACGGGGTAAACACGTTGAAGACCTTTAGCAAAAACTTGTGCCCTCCATCGAGTTAGACGGTTTCCTTTCCCAGCGGCAATCTCACCTTCTGCGATTGCAAGTACAGAACCACCGATGCCAGTGGACTCTCCTGCAGCAAATAACCCCTGGATGCTCGTCTCCTGATTTTGATTTACGTCAATGACAACTGTGCCATCCTTCTCAACTTTCAATTTTGCTCCAAGAATTCCTGCAAGAGAAAGTTCTGGAACAAATCCCCACCCAACCGCAACTACATCGCACGAGATTTTCTTTTCACCAATTTTTGCAATACCTGCTTCAAACGACGTTACGGTCGATCCGTATTGAATACTGATTCCTAAACTACGAAGTTTCTTTAGATAGTAAATTCCCTCACGAATTTTTGAAGGATTCAAAAGCAATCCATGAACATTAAGGATCCATCGCCATGGCTTATTTGCTTCAAGAAGCGCAACGATTTCTGCTCCTGCACTAGCCAGACCAGTTGCAACCGGTAACAAAAAGGGCCCTGTTCCAGCAATCACTATTTTCTTTCCAACTAGGACGCCATGCGTTTTTAACATCGCCTGAGCTGCACCAGGTGTCATTACACCAGGGCTCGTCCACCCAGGAAAGGGAAGAGTGCGATCGTATGCACCTGTTGCCAAAATAACTTTCTTCGCAGTGATAACTTCCTCGACACCATTTTTTAGGACATAGAGATAAAATATTTTGTTCTTCTTTTCTGCTTGCCACACATGCGCATTTGAGTACCACGTAATAAGTGGGCTCGACAAAACTTGATCAAATAACTCTTGCGCTTCTGCAAAATATGGAAGGCGCTTCTGGTTCCAGTTGCTCGGCAAGTGTCTCCAATATTGACCGCCAAGGCGCGTGGAGGAATCTATAAGTATTACCTTCTCGCCTTTTTTGGCTGCTGTTACAGCTGCAGCAAGTCCTGCGGGACCTGCGCCGATGATTGCAATCATGATTTCACAACCATTCCATCACTCACTTCGATCAGGCATGAGCGTTGATTTGAAACCCCGTTTACTGTCACAACACAATCCCAACAGATACCAATTCCACAAAAGATTGAGCGAGGCTCATCATTAAAGCGCGTAGTGCGCAAAGTTGACCTTCCAGCTTGCAGCAATGCGGCAGCAATAGTTTGCCCAGGAATAGCTCCAAAACTTTCTCCATTAAATGTAAACGTCAGACTCTTGTTCGGTTGAATCATGCCGCGCCTGCCTGGAATCGACCTGGTGAGAACGGAGTTGGATCCATAAATGGTTCTGCCCCAATAATCTGGTCAGCGATCAAACGTGCACTACCCGGGGCTAGACCAATTCCAGCACCTTCATGCCCTGCCGAATGCCACAACCCAGAGATAAGAGAGTCTTCGCCGATGACGGGTAAATGATCTGGAGCGTATGGCCTAAAACCGCGATATGCGCGGAGTAATTGCACATCGCGAAGAATTGGAAAGAGTGAGGTCGCTTGCGCTGCAAGCCGGCGAAGTACATCGATATTCATGCTGCCATCAAATCCAATTCGCTCTCTGCTTGCTCCAATCAAGATCGTGCCAGAACGCGTCCCTTCAACAACGGTGGATGTCTGTAGATCCGCCTCACCACTGGCTACATTGGCTACATAATCCGAGTCATAAACTTTGTGGTTAATTATTTGTGGCATAGGCGCAGTAACAAGAATAAAACCTTTTCGTGGAGCGATTGGTAGAAATGTTCCAGCCAATTTAGCGATATCTCCTGCCCAAGTACCCGTCGCATTAACAACTATTGGAGTACTGAATTTTCCGACAGAAGTTTCGATTCCAGTTACTTTGCCCATTGCGGAGAAAATGTTAGTCACATTCGCAGAAGTTCTGATTTCTCCTCCACGTTGACGCACAATTCTAAGAAATTGGGCAGCGGCAAGCATTGGTTGGCATTGTGCATCTTGAGGATAAAGAATTCCCGAATGAACCTCCGGCGTGAGATGAGGCTCTAATTCGTGTAGCTCTTCATCGCCTACCACCCTTACATCTACGCCTGCGAAACGCTGTTTCTCCGCAAATTCCTTTAACTGCCGATCATCTCCACGTGAAACAACCACCCCGCCTTTTGCTTCAAGTTCAAAACTATCGCCAACATCCTCGCGCAATTCAAACCATAAATCTCGGGATCTAAGAGCCAGGGTCAGCTCCGGTCCTGGCTCTTTATCTGAAACAAGAATATTTCCTTCACCGGCTCCTGTCGTCCCGCTTGCTACTGCGCCTCGATCCAACACGAGGACTCTTAAACCCGCATTTGTAAGCGCAAGAGCACTCGATGCTCCGACAATCCCAGCACCAATAACTATCGCATCAAAGTTTGTATTAGCGCTCATGAAAATGAAACTTCCGCTTCCAATTTCTTGGCGAGATTAAGTGATGTTGAGACGCTGATATGGGAGGAATCTCTGTATGTGTTCACGCCCATGAAACTATTCTTGCATGTGGAATCGCATAACCACGAAGAAGTATCGATGTACCTGAGTCCTAACCTCTTCACAAGCTCTTTGGTCTTAAGCGTTGTAGATGAACGTACCGAAGGAAAGTTCCCAAGGGCGCTCGTTGGTTTTGGTGTATCACCCAAGAAGACGACTGGTGAGGAAATTTGTGAGAGAAATTTTGAAAGTCCATCGGTCCAAGCTTGACCATAACTTCCCACATTTTTCCGGAGTGGGTATTGGTACTCGGTGAAATCAGAGAGAAATACATAGAGCGGCTTATCCTGATTTATCCGTGTAATGAGTTTTACCTGAAATATTGCGCAGGATGAATCAAATTTGCCATTTCGGGATGTCTCCAAAGTTGTTGCAGGGCATGATGACTTCGTAAGATTCACAAGTTTCAATTTACGGCTCTTTGCAATCTTTTCAAGAGCTGGGAACCATTGTGCTGCATGTGAATCTCCGGCAAGAATGATTTCTTTATGACTTGTTACATCGCCAAAGGCGCATTCTTTCAAAGGCCAAGAAACTCCAAAATTTAAGTGGCAGCCATCTCCATATGTGGCTGGCAATGTTCGGTCGATTTTGACCGTATTTGTAGCACTCGCGGCAAGGGCTCCATAACTAAGAAGGCTACTTGCGAGGATCACTACGCTCCATTTCGGAAGTGAAAGGGAAAGTTTTTTCTTAAATCTAAATGGCTTCTCCACAAACTGAGTTAACGCAATTGAGAGCGCAAGTGCCAAGAGAATAATCGCCAATTTATTTTGCCCCGTTAATTTATTATTTCTATCTAGAAAGTAAACAACTATGGGCCAATGAACTAGGTATAACGAGAATGAATAGTCGCCCAGCCACGGGAGAATTAATTGTGGTGCTACTTCTATGCGGGCAAGTAGAACGATCATTGCTCCGATAATCGCAATTATCGTGGTGGCTCCGGGGGTTGCATCATTGACGCTCACCCAAAAGACAGAGAAAGTGATAATCCCCCAACCAGCAAAAGCGGCAAACTTTCTTAGGCGAATAGGCAGAACAACGTGCGGATTCATAGCCAAAATTATGCCGGCGAAGAACTCCCAAAATCTAGAAAATGGAAGATAGAAGGAGTTCACAGGGCTGATAGCTGTGTACCAAATTCCGAAAACTGCTGTCCCCAAAAGCGTTGGCGCTAACAAATTCTTTCTCGTGCGGAAGAGTAGGAGAAATAAAATCGGCCAAAGCAAATAAAACTGTTCCTCTACGCCAAGTGACCAATAGTGGAGAAAGGGTGATGGATCAAGTGATTGATTGAGGTAGTCGTTACCGACTCGGGCAAAATTTAAATTAGCTGAAAAAAGTGCGGATGAAAGTGCTTCGATAGAAAATCTGCTGCGCGAAATCGCAGGGAGAAAAAAAATGGCAAAGAGTGAGGTGACAAGCGTGACTGTGAGACTAGCCGGCAAAATTCTCTTAGCTCTACGAAGGTAGAACTCTTTGATTTGCTTTCCAAAAGATCCTTCACCCTCCATTAATTTGGAGGTGATGACAAATCCTGAAATCACGAAGAAAATATCAACGCCCAAGAATCCGCCTTTGAGCCAACCAAACTGAGCGTGGTAAAGAAATACGACAAGAATAGAGAATCCCCGTAAAGCCTGGATGTCCTTTCTCATCGGACTAGTAAAGCATTATTCGACAGAAATTAACCCGCGATGAAATCCATTGCCTCCGCGGCGCTCCAACCATCTGGAAATTCCTTTATCAATTCTTTACATCCGTCGACATCCGACCCGAGTGTGACGATAGGTGCCTCGTCATAACCATCCCGGCGATGTTGGCCCAATCCAATATTTGAAAAGAGACCATTGCAAAGGCACTTTCGCCCTTCCGTCTCTTCCATAGTTCCATCCTTCTTGAGGTATGGAATCTCGGGTTCACTTGGGCAGCGATAATCAACTCTCCCGCTCTTAAGCATGATTGGCTCTCGTAGATACCCCATATCGCACAATTTTGGACGAGCAGCAAATACTTCAGGCAGAGCTGTGGTGCCAGGAAGGCTCACAATCTTGATAGGGAAACCAGTTGGTGAAGCCTTCATATCTGTATGAATTTCAAAAGTGCCATCGACGAGTGTGCCCAGAATTTGATCGCGAATATCATCAGTAAATCCAGATTCATTTGAAAGCGCGAAGAGAGTTCCGACTTGTACTCCGACGGCTCCTAATGCGAGAGCATCTTTTAACTTACCTCTCGCTCCAAAGCCCCCTGCTAACCAGAACGGATAACCGTACTTCACCATCTTTTCAAGATTTGCTAAATCACGCGGTCCGTAAACAGGTTCGTTATCGGCATCAAATTCAATTTTTCCACGGGGTGGAGCATTGTGACCACCAGCCGATGGACCTTCGATGATGAAACCATCTGGGCGACTTGATTCATCTCTCGCTAAGTACGCAGCAAGTACATCGTTAATAATAATTGCCAAGAACATTGGGCGTACAAATTCAATTTTGGAAATATCAACAAACTCCGCGGGATCAATTGTGATACGTTGAGATTCGCCATTGATTATGTCCACAGTGATGTAACTTGTTTTCTTCTGCGAAATTTCAGTTATGAAGCGAGGAATTTCACGAGGAATTCCAGCTCCCATAATTACGTAATCAACATTTGCGAGCATTGCACCTAGAATTCCCGCAGCCGTACCCATCTGGATCTTTTCAAGAAAATTGATTCCAACCTGGCCTTGATGACCTTCTTTAGCGAGCCAAACTTCTACGAAGGCGCCAAGGATGAGAAGGTCATTTGAGTGGCGACTTGCATTAATGAGAAGCTTTGGGGCATTTGAGTAAGAATCGCTCTTTGATTTTCCGCCTTCGATAAAATATTTATCGAGAATATGTTTTGCAGTTTCCTGATTTGGGAAGGCAGCAAGCGCTCGACGTACATCACCATTCGCATCACCGCTCTCCAAGCGACGAATGAGGACGGCATCAATGGCGGTTCCTGAGACGACGCCCATGCCACCATGAGTTGATAC